>ENA-OQAN01000073-OQAN01000073.1-human-gut-metagenome-genome-assembly--contig:-NODE-73-length-50764-cov-4.555009_pt1 | contig 50764 bp, 53 predicted proteins | sample MGYA00242735_ERZ504527 | MGnify/ENA primary metagenome ERZ504527 (study PRJEB26092, sample SAMD00036230) | human gut metagenome | host: Homo sapiens | study: EMG produced TPA metagenomics assembly of... | reverse complement strand
ATAAGTCTGCATAAATAAGCTGACAATCTGACAGCCTACATTTACGGTACGACCAATTACTCGTGATCCGGGAAATATTTTCCCTGTACCAGACAACTGGCAGGTTTCCTGGCTGAAAGATCATCACACAGATTCCGCCTTCCCAACATACTGCAAAGTATATCAGTGACTTATCTTTGGAATCTGCACTCCCTAATCACAGTGACGAGATCGTACAGGAATCGCACCTGTTTCCCTTTTAACCAACCTATTTTTAATATGAAAAATATACTGTACTTTATGTACTGCTCCATTTCCCGGATAAAAACAGCCGGCACCAATTATCTTCTCTATGAAACTTTTAATATACTAGCATATCCACTCCCTATTTACAACAACCACTTTTCTCTTGCAAATCATTCAAAATATGGTATACTAATCAAGTATTTGCAAAAACATATCTGGAGACGTATCGAAGTGGTCATAACGGGGCGCACTCGAAATGCGTTAGCCTCCGGGGCACGAGGGTTCGAATCCCTCCGTCTCCGCTCTTCCAAAAGGAAACACAATTTGCTTTATATTTGTGTTTCCTTTTTTCTTTTCACACTTTTTCGTGATTACCCACAATTTCATAGCCAAAGTACCATATTTTTTTTAATTTATGTCTACCATTTTGTCAAAAAATAGTAAAATAAGTGTAATTAATCTATAGGAAAGGGCGCTTGATATCCATGAAAAGCAAAAGCGTAAAAAATTCACTGACACTAATGTGTCTTATGATTGTTCTTGTATCTGTCATAGTCATTGGCGGTATTTCAATTTCAAATATCAGCACTATGACTTCCACGGCAAACAAGAATTATGAAAATGCCAGGTTAGATGGGTACAATACTGAGATCAAAAGTCAGGTACAGTCTGTCATCGCTATTTTACAGGCAGAATACGACAAATCCCAAAACGGTGATCTGACTGAAGACGAAGCAAAAAAAGAAGCAGCAGAGATCGTCCGCAACATGCGTTACAGGGATGATGGAAGCGGCTATTTCTGGATCGATGATACCGACTACAACCTCATTATGCATCCGATCTTAACCGATCAGGAAGGTAATAACCGTTACGATCTGACAGATCAGAATGGCGTCAAGATCATTCAGGAGATCATGAAGGTCTCGACCGGTTCTGACGGCGGCGGCTTCAATGAATTTTATTTTACGAAAGCCGACGGTGTTACCGTAGCACCAAAGATCGCGTACTCTCAAATCTTTACCCCATGGAACTGGGTTGTTTCCACCGGTAACTATGTAGATGATATGGAAGCGGAAATGAATAGTTCCAAAAACGAAGTTCAGGCGAAATACCATACTATGATCACAGTCATAATCATAATTGATCTGATTTTTACAGTTATCGTATTCATTGCTTCCCGTATTTTCGGTAATACGATCTGCAAACCTTTGATCGAGATTCAGAATTTTGCAAACAGGATGTCGACCGGAGACTGACTACCGGAGTCAATGTTTCAAGTAAAAATGAACTTGGAAAAACAGCCGGTGCACTTGATCTTGCACAGCAGGAGGTTGTCGGACTTATCTCCAACATTGATGGAGTTTCCTCTCATTTACAGTCCGCCGTTTCGGATTTCAAAAAGAATTTTGACAGCATGAACGAATCTATCCAGAACGTTTCGACTGCAATCAATGAAATTGCCCAAAACAGTAACTCTCAGGCAGCATCAACTTCAAGTGCCTCTGAAAATATTGCTGAGATTGCCGATGGCATCGCAGATACTTCCTCAGAAATGGAATCCCTTGATCAGAATGCACAGCTGATGCAGGATCGTTCCAATAAGTCCATGGAAACTTTACACAGACTGATTGATGTCAATTCTACAACAAAAACTGATATTGATTCTATGTATAACCAGACTGCCCAGACAAATGATTCCGTCAACAAGATCAGTCAGGCAGCTACCCTGATCAGCGAAATTGCATCCCAGACCAACCTGCTTTCCTTAAATGCTTCCATTGAGGCAGCGAGAGCCGGTGAAGCCGGACGTGGATTCGCGGTTGTTGCAGAAGAAATCGGTGGACTTGCCACCCAGTCTGCGCAGACGGTCAGTGAGATCAACAATATCATCAGTGAATTAAGCCAGAACTCTGAAAAATCTATGGAGCTGATGAAGAAAATGAGTGAGGCATCTGACGAGCAGGTTGCAGCGCTTGAAAGCACACAGCAGATGTTTGAGGATTTAAAGGGTGCACTTGATTCCTGTATGGCTTCCATCCAGACCATTACCGGAAAAATCCAGAATGTCAACTCACAGCGTGAGCTTGTCACAGAGAGTATTGATACTCTGACACAGCTTGCAACCGACAATGCATCCTCCACAGAAGAAACTTCCGCAATGGCAACCGAGCTCGATGCCGTTGTCCGGAAATCTTCGGATCTGGTATCTGCTTTAGCAGATGATATTGAAAAGCTTTCTGCAGATATGAAACAGTTTAAGCTGTAAATCATATGAACGATATACAAATTAATATTTGCTCAAAAAAACCGTGCGGTAATTTTAATCCGCACGGTTTTTATAACTAAAAAGCAGAACTGCACCCGTGCAGCCCCAGCAGTAAAACGAGTGGAGCAGGCTCAATGCCGCTTCCTCTTAAGCAAAACATTTTTTGATCTGTTCTGTGATCTCACCGTCTATCCATCCCTTTTGCACCATATTTTCCAATATCTCACATGCTGCCTCGTGCGTCATTCCGGATTTATACGGTCTGCTCTCCGTCAGTGCCTGATAGATATCAATGCACGCCATGATACGTTCCTGCCTGTTTAGCTCGTCGGCAGTTTTACCGAACGGATACCCGGTGCCATCGAGTTTTTCATGGTGGAGCGCCGCCCAGTCACGGATATCTTCCATTCCTTCTGCCTGTGATAAGATCAGATATGTGTATCCCGCATGATTTTTCATTTTAGAAAACTCCTCGTCCGTCAGGCGTCCCGGTTTTTCTAAGATATCATTTCCGATTGCTGCTTTTCCGATATCGTGCAGCGCACCTGCCAGATACATTTTCAGCACCGTCTCCTCGTCATCACCGAGATATGTGGATAATCTGGCTGCATTTTCCGCAACACCGAGTGAATGGCGGCTTGTAAATTCGGATTTATAGTCGATGATCTTTGCAAACAGATTGGCAAAATTTTTGCACATTTCATCGCTTAAATCCCGCTTTTTTCTCGGAACAATATTCCACAGCCGTTCTTCTAAATCTGCATCTCCTAGACTCAAAAAATGTTCTTGCCCAAACACTTCCAAAAAAGCATCTACGCATGCAGTATCAAATTTTGTCCCTTTATTTTTCAAAAGATAATCTTTCGCGCGCTGCCACACGGCATCATCAAATACCGGCGTTCGGCAGAACGCATCTAAAATATCACACAGATGAATGATCCTTGCAAAAAGAGGGATCTCTTCCCACGTTTTTCCAAATGGTCCGCTTCCATCGGCATTTTCATGGTGATATAAAATCACATTTTTCACATCCGTCAGAAACGGGTACATTTTTAAGTTTTCCTCCCCGTAAATGCAGTGGATGCCAAGCTGCTTTGACGTTATATTTTCCGTATTATTTTTTGTAAGGTCATTGTGAAATTCCTCATGAATATACTGCGTCAGCGCATTGTCGTGCAGCAGCGAACACGCCGCGAGATCCTGCAGGGCATCTCCTGTAATTCCCATTTTTTGTGCTGTGCATACGCTCATATATGCAACTCTTTTTCCATGTTTTGTCGCAACATGGGTCAGTTCCGCTTCGACACAGTCGAGTGCATAAGAGCATGCACCAAGCAGACCAATAATATCTAATTCCATTTCCCATTCACTTTCTTTTTTATTTTTTTCTATCTTAGCACACCAAAATCACTTTTGATACCACAAAATTGCTTTTCATTTCACAAAATTATTTCTGCGGGTGAACACCGCTTTTTTCCAACAGTTCGGTCACTTCGTTTTTTCCACCGTGCTCTGACAGCATGAACGGCTCATTTTCCAGATTTTCAATTTCAATCTTTTCTTTTACGCAAAGTGGATGTGCCTCAGGCAGCACAACCATGTATTCATCCATTTTTGACATATCACTTTAGCAGCTTCTGCCACACACTCTCACTGTGACCGGCATCTTTCTCATACAAATTGATATACTCTCCCGCCGTGCTGTGATCCTTAAATGCCGGGTACAAAAAACCTCTCTCCGGCACGCCCGGCTCATACTCGCCTCTAACGGACTGACCGCACAGATCAGATATTCGTACACTTCCTCTGAGCTCTCCTGCCATGCCTTATCGGTCCCTTTGACCGGGACATCGTATCTCCCGTGGAACAAAAAACACGCATATGGGCATCCCGGCTGATATTTCTCTCCAAGCAGCTCATAGAAAAGATCCGGGAATGCATCGTCTTTCAGACCTGTCTCCCTGATCCCGTCAAAGAGCTGCCAGATACTGCCCGGCTTTCTTTTTTCTTCCGGGATCCGGTATTCTCTTAACTGTTCATTTGTTTTTGAGATCAGCACCGTCTTGGCAAGTTCTAAGTTTTTGGCTCTTTCGGATGCAGACAGTTTTAAGAAATGCGTATTGAATGTTCCATCCACATATCCCTCTTCGTCAAAATATGCGCCTGCGATCCGGTCTATGGATGCCCGTGCGGGAGTCATGCGCCTGGTCAGTTCTAACATGTCATCGCGATTTATCATTTTGGTCCTTTCATTCCCGTAATTTATTCCATTAAATTTACACTATTTTTACACTATTTTTCACTATTCTTTCACTATTTTTTCTTAATTACTTTCCTTTTTTACACCAGCCCCTGAATCAGGATAAACAGGATCAGCAGCGGCAGTATAAACTGGAAATACGGCTTTAACTTTTTCGAGATTTTAAGTCCATCTCCCGTATTTGCCTCGTCAATATATTTATCAAATCCCCAACCCCACTTTGTTACGCTAAACAGCAGATAGATCAGTGAACCGACCGGAAGAAGCAGGTTGCTGACGATAAAATCCTCACTGTCGAGCACATCACGGCCGCCTATCAGATGCAGGCTGCTCCACACATTGTAACCCAGTACACATGGAAGACTTGCGAGCAGGATGATCACTCCATTGATAAGTGCGGCTTTATTTCTGCTCCAGTGAAACATATCCATACAAAATGACATAATGTTTTCAAACACTGCCATGACCGTCGAAAAACTTGCAAAGGTCATGAAAAGGAAAAACAGACATCCCCAGATCCGCCCGCCAGACATATTGACAAACACATTTGGCAGCGTGATAAAGATCAGGCTCGGTCCGGCATCCACTTCCACTCCATAGCTGAAACATGCCGGGAAAATGATCAGTCCAGACATAATCGCCACAAAGGTGTCAAGACCGCAAATTCTTGCGCCCTCACCGGCAAGCGAGTGATCTTTGCCCATATAACTTCCGAAGATCTCCATTGCGGCAACGCCAAGACTCAGTGTGAAAAATGCCTGATTCATGGCTTCCGTGATCACATTTTTAAGCCCTGTCTCTGCAACCGTGTCCAGATTCGGGACAAGATAAAACTTCACGCCTTCTGCTGCACCCTGCAGTGTAATACTGTGCACCGCGAGAACAACAATCAGAATCAGCAGCGCGCTCATCATGATCTTGCTTATTTTTTCCAGTCCGTTCTGCAGTCCCCTGCTGCACACAAAAAATCCCAGTATCACGGTAAGTATCATCCAGAACGCCATCTGTCCCGGATCTGCGAGCAGATTAGAAAATACTGCCGCAGTATCGTCCGCAGTCATGCCGGTCTGGAATTCGCCTTTTAAAAATTTAAAGAAATACGATACCATCCAGCCTGATACGGTCGTGTAATACATCATCAGCATATAGCAGCCAAACATTGCGATCCAGCCGTGAATATGCCACTTGCTGCCTTCTTTTTCGAGTGCTTTATAACCTAACACGGCGCTTTTTCTGCTGGCGCGCCCCACGGCAAATTCCATGGTGAGCACCGGAAGTCCCATTGCTATTAAAAATATCAGGTAGAACAGGACGAAGATGCCGCCGCCGTTTTGTCCAGCCACATAGGGGAATCGCCAGACGTTTCCGATTCCGATGGCGCAGCCGGCGCTTACGAGCAGAAAGCCCAGGCGGGATTTGAAGGATTCTCGTTTCATTTTTATTTTGCTCCGTTTCTATTTTATTTTTTACTTGGTGGATTCAAATTCTTTTAGGGCGCTAAGTGCCTGACCACCAAGCAAATACAATATTCCGGTGTTGAAGATAGTCATCAGACCGATTCCGACGTCGCCGAGATCCCATACGAAAGTGTAGGCAGCGATTCCGCCGATGAACAGCATAACCAGTGCAAGGATTTTGTACAAGGTCTGAAAGATCCATTTATCTCCAAATAAATAGGCGACGTTACTTCTGGCATAGAAGAGGATGCCTAAGAATGTGGAGAAACTGAATAAAAACAGTGTCACTGCGATGAATATGACGCCAAATTCGCCAGGTGATAGCGCATTGCGGACTGGAGAAGATCCATGCCTTCTTTTCCTGCTACGATATTTTCCGGTGCAGTGAGCATGATCATAGCAGTGCAGCTGCAGATCACAATGGTGTCGACAAATACGCCAAGTGCCTGTGTCAGTCCGGCGCTGACCGGTGTCTCACATTCGGCTGCTGCGGCTGCACAAGGAGCAGAGCCGGAACCGGCTTCGTTTGAAAACAGTCCACGCTTGATGCCGTTCATAAGGACAGCGCCGAAGCCGCCGGAAACTGCCTGTCTTAGCCCAAACGCCTCCTCAAAAATCCGACCAAAAACCGCCGGGATGCTTCCAATATTTTTCAGGATAATAAATATCGTGATTGCAAAATAGCAGACCGCCATAACCGGTACGACCACGTCAAGCACTTTTACCGTCGCATTTTTCCGAAGGACGATCACCGCTGCGATCGCAACCAGTACGATCGTTGTGTAAAGTGGCGGGATGCCAAATGCATTTTCAAAGGAAGATACCACGGAATTGCTGATGACCTGGCTGATGCCACACCAGCAGATTAGTCCTGAAATTGCAAAAAGTACCGCGATCAGCACATGCTTTTTCTTCTTTTTCAATTTTTCTTCACAGAAATGATGGATATAATATGCGGGACCTCCGCGATATCCGCCATACAAAGGATCTTTTTCCTTGTGTAACTGTGCGAGCGTCCCCTCCACAAATGCGGTCGAGGAACCGATCAGCGCAGTCACCCACATCCAGAACACAGCACCGGCACCGCCTGCCGAGATTGCCGCCACAACGCCTACCAGATTTCCCATGCCGACTCTGGTAGCCGTCGAGACGATCAGCGTCTGAAATGTGGAAAGACTGTCCTTTGTTTCCTTTTTTGCCATAAGTGCTTTTATCATATCCGGGAAAAGCCTGACCGGCAAATCTTGTGCGGATCGTAAAATAGATTCCTGTCGGAATCAGAAGAATTACAAGTAAAGAAATCCCTATGCTGCTTTCCTGCGGCAAAGATCGTAATCAGATCTCCCCATAAAAAATGCGTAGATCTTTTCAATGACCGAGACTATCATAGTATATACCTTTTCCATCCTTAGTTTGTACTTTCTCTATCATACTATAGATTGTCTCTTTCATGCAATAAACAAGTGATAATTTAATGTAATATAGTTGAAATATTTTTATTCTGTTACATTTTCAGTTTCCGGAATTTTAAATTTCTGGATCATTCCCTGCAGACTCTCTGCCTCACTGCTCATCTCCTGACTGGCAGCCGCACACTCCTCAGATGTTGCAGAATTTGTCTGCACAACGTCATTGATCTGCTCAATTCCCTCATTGATCTGCTGGATTTCTGTTGTCTGTGTCTCTAATGTATCCGCAATATGTGTAACGTCTTCCGTAATCAGCTTGGAGTTCTCTGCTACCTCCTCCAGCTGTGCCGCAGTCTCTTCCGCGATTATCATACCTTTTTCTACCGCATTCACAGATGTTTCAATCAGTGATGCTGATTCTTTTGCCGCCTGGGCACTCTGTTCAGCTAATAAATTTACCTGATTCGCTACAACTGCAAATCCTTTTCCTGCCTCTCCGGCCCTTGCCGCTTCAATAGAAGCATTCAACGCCAACAGATTTGTCTGGGAAGCAATTTCATTAATTGTTGCAATAATCTTATCAATCTCTTTTGATGCCTCATTAATCTCATGCATAGAAGCAACCATTTCATGCATCTTACCATTGCTGTCTGAAATGGCATTTCCAAGTTCATCCACTCTTCCACTGATTGCTTTTGCAGATTGTGAATTTTTTTCTACCTGTTCAGAAACCCCGGCAACTGTAGCCGTCAGTTCTTCTACAACCGCTGCCTGATTCGTAGCTCCATCTGCAAGATCATTGGAACTTGATGCCACCTGGTCTGCTGCACTTGAAACCTCACTCGAAACATTTTTAATTCCTTTGATCGTTTCTGCCATACTCTTCTCAAATGACATGAAAGAATTTAAAATACCGACAAAATCTCCCTTCCACTCTACTTCCGGCTGAACATCAAAATTTCCTTCTGAGAACAGTTTCATTGCACGATCAATATCATCTACATAAGTTCCCAAAATACGAATTGATTTGCGCATACTGTGCGCCAGTCTTCCAATCTCATCTTCCGAATGATATTCCAGCGCACTGTGTAAATTTCCTTCTGTCAGTTCCCTTGCAACGTCTTCCACTGCACGTAACGGATCCAGAATTGTTTCAAGTACCTTTTTACTTATTACCTTAGCCAGTGTGCATGCACAAACCAGACAGATAATAATACACACCATTCCTGCAACAGCAAAAATAATTGTAGTTCTTGCAGACTGCTCACTTACTTCATCTGTGATCTCATCTAATCTTATGGCAATTTCCACAAGTTTATTTAATGCAGGTGTACAACTATTAAAAATTTCATCAATCGCTTTCTCTTTTTCGCCATTTTTAATTTCTTCTATAATCGAATAACCAATGTTTCCCCAATCAGAAAGAGCAGATGCATACTCATTATATTCCTCATCCGGTAAGACTTTGGTTTTCTTTAATATTTCCAGCTGCGAATCCACTTCTGTAAGCAGCTTTTTTACATTCTGCTCATAACTGTCATAAGCAGATGTATCATTATTTAATGCCATTTCCCTGATATTTCTCGCTGACGTATTCACATTGATCCTGCAGATTTTTACCGCCTGATCCGCAGCATTGACATCATCTATATAATGTAACATATTAGCAAATAACACACCTATGACCACAATAGAAAACAGACCCGAAATCAACATCATACTAATGACTTTTCCGTAGCCATAGTTTATCCTCTCCTGCAGATGCATATTTTCCAATTTGTCTTTCATTGTACTCTTTTGTGACAACATAGATTGTTATTTCCTTTCTCTATTGAATTTTTGAATTTTTACTCTTATATACCAAATTCCATTTTCAAAGTCAATACGGTTTCGGTTCAATTTTTCATATTCTACTTTTCGCATAATATTCAGCACATCCCACGCAAAAAAATTCAGCACTTTTACCAAAAAAGAAAACCACCACTCCCCGGCTCCCGGTTTGTGATGGTTTCCTGCTATATTATTCTGTCCACTTCTTAAATTCTTCATCCGTACATTTCACATAATGTGTCCCGGACACCAGATGATCCGTTCCCTTATTATAATCAATGCCGGAAGTCTTGTAATCGTAGCTCAGTGCCACACGATTTTTTTCCACGACCGGATTCGGTGCAGGTATCGCAGAAAGAAGGCTCTTCGTATATGGGTGGATTGGATTCTCAAAGATTTCCTCCGTTGTTCCGGTCTCTAAGAGATGTCCCAGATGAAGTACCCCGATGCGATCCGAAATATATTTGACCATGGAAAGATCATGTGCGATAAACAGATACGCGGTTCCTGTCTCCTGCTGGATATCCTTCATCAGGTTAACGACCTGTGCCTGAATGGAAACGTCCAGCGCAGAGATACACTCATCTGCAATGATCAGTTTCGGGTTCATGATCAGCGCTCTCGCAATTCCGACACGCTGTCTCTGTCCACCGGAAAACTGATGCGGATAACGGCCCGCATGTTCCGGCGCAAGTCCAACTTTTGCCAGGATGTTTTTGATCTTTTCCTCACGCTCTGCGCGTGTCTTGTACATATGATGGATATCTAACCCCTCGCCGATGATATCGCGCACCTTTTTTCTTGGATTTAAGGATGCCATCGGGTCCTGGAAGATCATCTGCATCTGCGTGCGCAGTGCCTGGCTGTTTGCCTTATTGATCCTGCCGCTGATGTCCATTCCATTAAAATTGATCTCCCCGGCGGTCGGATCATAAAGTCTTATGATACTTCTTCCGATCGTTGATTTTCCGGAACCGGATTCCCCGACCAGACCATATGTCTCACCCGGATAGATCTGAAAACTTACGTTTTCCACCGCATGCACGGTATAATTATTACTTACCTTAAAATATTGTTTCAAGCCTTTCACGGTAAGAAGAGGCTTACTGTTTTCATTCACCGTCATCGATCTTTGCCTCCTTCTTCATTCGCGCAATACGCTCTTTTAATTCAGGCGGCATTTCTGCCTTCGGTGCCCGCGGATCTAACAGCCAGGTTGCCGCATAATGTGTATCTGTCACCTGAAACATTGGCGGATCTGCCTTGTCGTCGATCTCAAGCGCAAACTGGTTACGCGGTGCAAACGCATCGCCCGGTTTTTCGTTTAACAGGTTTGGCGGAGAGCCAGGGATCGTGTAGAGTCTCTCATCCGCAGTGTCAAGATCAGGCATTGCGGAAAGCAGTCCCCAGGTATACGGATGTTTCGGATCATAGAAGATCTCATTGATCATACCTTTCTCAACGATTTTTCCGGCATACATGACATTGACGTAATCTGCCACTTTGGCAACCACGCCGAGGTCATGTGTGATGTAAATAACGGAAATGCCTCTCTCTTTCTGTACCCTGCGGATCAGCTCGATGATCTTTGCCTGAATCGTAACATCCAGTGCAGTCGTCGGCTCATCACAGATCAGAAGATCCGGGTTGCAGGCAAGCGCGATGGCAATGACCACACGCTGTCTCATACCACCGGAGAGCTGGTGCGGATAGTTTTTCATACGTTTTTCCGCATCCTCGATACCAACCTCTTTTAACAGTTCTACTGCCTTATCCCAGGCTTCTTTCTTCGGTGTCTTAAAATGCCAGATCATACCTTCCATGATCTGTTTTCCGATCGTCATGGTCGGATCAAGACTCGTCATCGGATCCTGGAATACCATAGCAATTCTTTTTCCATTGATATGTCGTCTGATCCACTTTTTATCTTTTGTTAAAATGTCTACCGTCTGCGGTGTTCCATCCGCATGATGATAGGAAAATTCTATAGTACCGCCCGTTACTTTCGCATTGGATGCCAAAATACCCATGGCAGCTTTCATTGTTACGGATTTACCGGAGCCGGACTCACCAACGATCGCAACTGTCTCGCCCTTCATCAGGTCAATATTGACTCCACGGATGGCGTGCACGCTTCCTGCAGTCGTCTGAAACGTAATATCCAGGTCCCGTATTTTTAAAATCTGTTCTTTTGTCTCTGACATATACGAATCCCCTTTCTTACATTTCTTTCAGCTTCGGATCTAATGCTTCACGTAAACCATCTGCTACAAGGTTAAAGCTTAACATCAAAAGAGCCATTACAACGATCGGCGGAATGATCTGGTACGGATGTGTGGTAAAACTGTTAAATCCTTCGGAGATCAGTGAACCAAGTGAACACTGTGGCACCGGAATACCAAGACCTACGAAACTTAAGAATGCCTCGGTAAAGATCGCTGTCGGGATGGAGAACATTACCTGTGTAATGATCGGTCCAATGATATTTGGCAGAACTTCTTTAAAAATAATAAAGAAATTTCCTGCTCCAAGTGTCCGTGATGCAAGTACAAATTCCTGCTCTTTTAATTTCAGCATCTCAGCTCTTGCAATACGGCTCATGCCGACCCACTCTGTCAGCATCAATGCAAAAATAATGGTAAGCATACCCGGCTGCAGTACCAGTAACAAAAGTGTTACGATTACAAGACGCGGAATACCGTTCGCGACTTCCAGAAACCGCTGCATGAACATATCGACTTTCCCGCCAAAATATCCGGAGATCAGTCCATAGCTCATACCGATCACCATATCGATGATAGCGGCTGCTACGGCGATAATCAGGGAAACGCGTGCACCGGACCAGGTACGTGTCCAGATATCACGTCCGAAGTTATCACTTCCGAACCAGTAGTAAAGATCATCCAGACCTTTTTCTTCATAGTAATTGATCTTTTTGGTTCCGGTCGTTGTTTTCATGCCTTCACTACCATCGAAGATACCAAGTTTTTCAAGACCTTTTACCCTCGGTGCAAAGTTCTTCTGTGTCAGTGACTGTTCGGAGTAACTGAAATCATTCATCCCCGGGCCAATAATTGCAAATACCGTAATGATAATGATCAGGATCAGACCGATCACTGCACTGATTTTTTTGAAATAGCGGATCAATACGTCTTTCCAGAAACTCTGTGCTGCAAAGTTGTCATCTAACGCAAGTTCGCCATCCGTATGTTTAAATTTAAAATCTGCCTCGACCGGTATGTAGCCGGCAGCATCATTTCCCACATTCATGGTATTTTCCTGTGACACCATATCAGTCTCCTTTCTTTGCCAGACGAATTCTCGGGTCAATGATTCCGTAAAGGATATCTACCACAAGCATGATGGCAATGTACATTGCAGAATAAATAAAGCTTAATGCGATAACCACGTTGTAGTCGTTCGACTGAATGGCATTTACCAGAAGACTTCCGACACCCGGTATTGCAAATATTTTTTCAACAACCAGAGAACCGGTCATCAGATCGACGATCAGCGGTGCAAGCACAGTGATGATCGGGATCAATGCATTTCGAAGCGCATGTTTGAAAATCAGCGCTGAACCTGAAATTCCTTTGCTCTCCGCAAGCAGCATATAATCACTGCCGAGCACTTCTAACATTTCACTTCGTGTAAAACGGGCGATTGACGCCATCGTAAACATCGAAAGTGAGATACTGGGCAGCACGCTTGATCCGAAAATATCGCTCTCCGAAAACAGCATCGGGAACCATCCTAATTTAAATCCGAAGTTATAGCTGAGTGCCAGCGCAAACACATACGATGGCACCGACACACCGATAACCGAAATGATCGTCGCTAACGAATCCCATATCGTATCATGCTTTAACGCCGCAAGAAGCCCGAGCAGAAGCCCGACCACGGCACCGATCAACACCGCATATCCTCCGATACTGATGGAGATCGGAAGTCTCGTCTTTATCAACTGGGAGATTGGTGTATTCTTTGAGATATTGTAGCTTACGCCAAGGTCTCCTTTTAACATATTGCCTACATATTTCACAAACTGTACCGGCAATGGCTGATCCAGTCCATATTTCGTATACAGTGCTGCTCTCTGGTCTGCATTTAACTTCTCATCGTTGAATGGAGAACCCGGCATCAGCTGCATCAAAATAAACAGAACGAGCAAAATTGCAAGCAGCGTAAACAGAGACGTTACGATTCTCTTAAGTGCATATTTTTTCACGTTCTAATCCTCCTTTAGTTTTGCGGAGCAAAATGCGACTGCCTTTGCAGGAGCAGGGGATTTTCCTCCTTGTTTTCCGAAGGAAAATGCCTGCTATGCATGCTATGCTCAATAGCTTGCATAGCATGTGCCTCTTGCAGGAGCAGAGGATTTTCCTCCTTGTTTTTCCGTTCACGACATAGGAAATTCCTGCCTCATTTCCTATAGCGTCAACAATATGATGAAATTGCCGCACCAAAGTTTTGCACTTTAGTGCGGCTATATTCATTTTCCTGTAAAACAGGATTTCTACTGTCTAAATTTCTTTATTCAGTCTTTACAGCATCTTTGTATACACGGTTGATAGCTACCGGATGATACTCAACGCCTGTTACTTTAGAAGAAAGCATCTCTGCGTTGCACTGTGTGTAAAGCGGATAAATAACTGCCTCATCCATAACGATCTTCTCAGCATCGTAAAGTCTTGCCCAGCGTCCCTCTGCATCTGTGCAAAGATCACCGGTTGTACACTCATCAATGATTGCATCGTAATCTGCGTTGCTCCACAGACCGTAGTTGTTAGAGTTATCTGTTACCCACATTCCAAGATATGTCATTGGATCTGCGTAGTCCGGTCCCCAACGTGTTAAACCTAACTGGAAGTTACCGTTCTGCATGTCTTCCACACGCTGTTTCTTCGGCTCAACAACCAGATTTACGGTCAGTCCAGGAAGAGTTGTCTCCCATTGCTCTTTTAATACCTGCGCTACTTTCTGAGGTGCGTCATCTGCATCTACTACCATGTCTAAAGTGATCTCAGATTCTCCAAGTTCCTCTAAACCTTTTGCCCAGTAATCTGCTGCTTTTTCTGTATCATATACACACACATCAGAGAATTTCGTCTGATCTTCGGAGAAGTCAGATCCGTCAGGACCTGCTGCAAACTGCATCGGAACTGCTGTGTATGTAGAAGCGGAACCATCTTTTAATACATCTGCTGTGATGGAATCACGGTCGATTGCCATTGTCATTGCAAGACGTATATTTAAGTTTGCGAGTTCAGGAACAGAATTCATATTCGGGCTGACATACCATAAGTAGCCTGCACCAACAGTTGTGAATTCAGGATCGTCTTTTACCTGGTCAACCTGCTCACCGTTTACTAATGTTGTATCAAGTGCACCTGTCTGGTAGCTCATTAATGCCTGCTGTGAATCCTGGATTACCTGATAACTTAATCCGGAAAGTTTTACTCTGTCGGTATCATAGTAGTCTGCATTTTTTGTTAAATGGAATGCAGTTGCTGCCGGCTGATAAGAATCCAGCACAAATGCACCGTTTGATAATACTGTCTCAGGACTTGTTGCAAATGTATCTCCACAGGAAGTAAAGAACTCCTCATTTACCGGATAGAAAGTCGGGAAATACATCAGAGAAGTGAAATAGCTGACTGGTGCATTCAGTTCGACCTGAAGTGTATTGTCGTCTACTGCTGTCACACCAAGTTCACTCTTGTCTTTCTCACCTGCGATGATCTCTGCTGCATTTTTAATCTGACCGATATCGCTTAACATATATGCATACTCAGATGCGACATCCGGATCAACAGCTCTCTGCCATCCGAATACGAAATCTGCTGCGGTAACCGGTGTGCCGTTGCTCCATTTTGCATCGGTACGAAGATGGAATGTATAAGTTAAACCATCGTCTGATAAATCATAGCTTTCTGCGATTGCCGGAACTGCCTGTCCGTCTGCATCCATCTGCATCAGACCGTCGGTGTAATCAGCGATTACCTCAAAGGATGTTCCGTCGGTAGCCTGCTGCGGATCGAGTGACTCGACCGGAGTTTCAAGCATAACATTCATGTCTGATGCGCTTGCTGCGGCATCTGTTCCTGCAGCATCACCTGCTGCACTGCCTGTCTCTGTGCCTGCGGTTGTTCCCTGTGTTGCAGAAGAACTGTTCCCGCCACAGCCTGCAAGACCAAGCATCATTGTTCCGGCCATCAAAATAGCCAAAACTGCTTTGGTTTTTTTCATAATAGTAATCCTCCTTGTTTTGCGGAGCAAAATGCGACTGCCTTTGCAGGAGCAGAGGATTTTCCTCCTTGTTTTGCGGAGCAAAATGTCTGCTATGCCTGCATAGCATGTGCCTCTTGCAGGAGCAGAGGATTTTCCTCCTTGTTTTTGCGAAGCAAAAATCCGAGTCCTCTGACGAGGAGAGGATTTTCCTCCTTAATAAAAATGCGCAAAGATGGCTCTTTTCCTCTGCGCCCCTTTACGCTGATAACACTTTAGCACATCACATTACAAAATGCAAGTATTATGTTATACATTTTGTACTTTCGTACTATTTTTCCGTTAATATAATAGGTGAATAGCTTTTATTTTCCCTCACTCAAACAATCATGATTTTAAAATTTTTTGCCACCTTAATCCTATGATGTTGAGCTCAAATAGTGCAATTTGTCAATCAAAAATCTTGCATGTACTATTTGTCATCCTATAAAGATTCGGGTGTCAAAAGATGGTTTTCAATTTTGGGTCTGTCAAATTGCACAAAACCGAACTTGTTTTGTTCCGTTGTCCGAAAATAAGAAAAACAGTCTCGGCTTTGTGCAATTTGACAATCGCTAAGTTATGAACCACCTTTTGACACCCTAATCCTATAAAGAAAAAAGCCCTCCAGCCATTAGATTTTTCATCTAACTTCTGGAGGCAGTTCTCAAACTGGAGTTTTGTAACTAAAAACAACAAATCCATGCAAAAATACAGTCAATATTACTTTGTAAGATCCTTGATGACCTCTCCTGCAAGGATCAGTCCTGCCACAGACGGCACAAACGCAATACTTCCAGGGATATCACGGCGCTCGGTGCATTTGTGGACGGTTCCCGGAGGGCAGACGCAATGTGACCGGCAGCTGATACTCATATCCTCGATCGGTCTTGTCGGCTGCTCTTTGGAATATACGACCTTTAATTTTTTGACCCCGCGTTTTTTTAACTCACGGCGCATGACACGCGCGAGCGGGCAGACTGACGTCTTGTAAATGTCAGCCACCTCAAACTGGGTCGGGTCTAATTTATTGCCAGCTCCCATGCAGCTTATGACAGGCACATTGCACTCTTTTGCGCGCATGATGATCTCTAATTTTGCAGTGACCGTATCTACTGCATCCACGACATAATCATACTCAGAAAAATCAAACTCATGCGCATTTTCCGGCAGATAAAAACATTTTCTCGCTTCCACTTTTGCATCCGGATTGATCTCTAAGATACGCTCCGTCATCACATCAACTTTATATTTTCCAACCGTTTTTCTGGTCGCAATGATCTGACGGTTGATATTCGTCAGACATACCTTGTCATCATCCACGATCACAAAAAGAACCGACTCCGCTCCTGGCAAGCGCCTCAACCACATAACCGCCGACTCCGCCGATTCCAAAAACTGCAACTTTTGCATTTGCAAGCCGTTCCATATTATCTGAACCCAGCAGTAACTGGGTTCTTGAAAACTGATTCAACATATCCTGTGCTTTTCTCCTGTTATTTCCTTATCTCTTAGTTCCTATTATCATTTGTGCAAAATTATTTTTTCCATATCGGGAAGTTCATTCCTGCCTCTTGTGCAAAATTATTTTTTTCCATATCGGGAAGTTCATTCCTGCCTCTTGTACAAAATTATTTTTTCTCTATATCAAGTGTCTCATTCATACTTCCCATACGGTATCCGCCAAGGTCAAGCGTCACATAGGCAAATCCAAGCTGTTTCAGGTAAGAATAAATCTTTTCCCTGTTTTCCCCTTCTACCAGTTTTGCGATCTCATCCGGCAGCACCTCGATACGCGCAATATCCCCATGGATCCTTACGCGCACCTGATGAAAGCCCATATCCAGCAAAAGCTGCTCCGCCTTATCCACCATGCCGAGTTTTTCTTCGGAAATTGTCTCCCCATAGACAAACCGGGAGGAAAGGCATGCAAATGACTGCTTGTCCCAGGTTGGCAGTCCCATCTCTTTGGAAAGTGTACGGATCTCTTCTTTGTTCAACAAAGCCTCCCTGAGCGGACTTTTGATACCAAGCTCTGCAACTGCGACCAGTCCCGGTCGATAGTCACCATTATCATCCATGTTAGATCCCTCAGCCACGGCATTGATATGATATTCTTTTGCAATTTCCAGTATTTTCTCAAACAATTCATGTTTGCAGAGATAGCAACGATTCTTCGGATTCTGACGAAATCCCTCGATATCAAGTTCTTCCGACTTGCATACAATGTGCCTGATTCCCTGCTCCTTGCAAAACTGCTTTGCCTCCTCTAACTCCCTTTTCGGGAAAGAACAGGAGGATGCCGTAACTGCGATCACATGATCCGCACCAAGTGTTTTCTTTGCCGCTGCAAGCAGAAATGTCGAATCCACGCCGCTGGAAAAAGCGACTGCAACACTGCCCAGTGACTTTAAATATTCCTGTAAATTTTTATATTTTTCCTGTACTGACTGCATAATAATCCTTTATTTCATATAATTTAATCTATTCTTACCACTGTATAATCGCCCATGGCATGACTGACATAAAAGATCACATATACTTTTCCGTCGTGCACATAAGACTCTCCCATCGTCTCATCGGCTCCGTAATCGTCCACATCTCCGTCAAAATGGGTAAGACTTGCCGCAAGTGCTTCCTCCGTCGGTTCCATCCAGATGAAATTAAATTCCAAAATATCTTTCATCGTAATTTCAGTAGTCGGATTTCCTTCCGGATCCAGCACGGTATAGCCCTGTGCAGTATCTGTATTGTCTTTTCCGGCAAATAAAATTTTAGCCGTCTCATCCGGATCTGCAAAATCAGAAAATGTCATTTTTTTCTCCGGTCTTCATGTTAATATTAACGGAAGTAAGTGCTGCAGAAGGATGCGCTGATCCTTCATAATCATAATAACTCTGACAGGTCAGAGAAAGCATATCCTTTGTCTGTTCCTGCACGGTATATGTGAGCACCACGGAATCACTTGCACCAAGGTTCATCTCCTCCGTATCTCCCGTCATTTCCCCGGCAGCTTCTTTTGCCGTATTTTCAAAGTAAGTATTCCATTCTTCCTGTTTTTCGGTATCACTCCAGCCTGTAATCTTCGGATAAGAAATATCAATCAGATCCGTCTTTTTGTAGCTTACCATCTCTATCTGATAATCAGACTGTGCGTCCTGCCCTGCCTCTGTTGTGGCAGCGGCTTCTGTTTCGTCCTGTTCTGAATCCTCCGAAACCTGTGAGGTTTCTGGCTCCGTTTCATTCTGTACTGTAGTCTCACTGGTTTTCTGCTGATCCATAGAGCCTGCCGCACCAGTGTTTTTATTTTCACCACAGCCTGCTGCAAACGTGAGTGACAGTGATAATACCGTAATTAATATAAGATTTCTTCTTCTCATATAGATCCCCTTTTCTGCGCAGTTTTTTACACTGAATTCCTTTTCTTTTATAGATAAATTAGTCTGCCAGCATCTACTGCTCCAAAAACTTCACAATATCTTCCGGTTTTTCTGCAAAATTTGTCGCCCCGTGTTCAATCAGGAACTCCTTATCACGGAATCCCCAAAGCACTGAGATGCACGGCAGTCCTGAATTTTTTGCCGTCATGACATCCACATCCGAATCACCGATGTAGACTGCCGTATCCGCCGGTTTTCCAAGTTCTGCAAGCGCCGTGTGCACCATATCCGGCGCTGGTTTTCTCGCCACACCTTCGCGCTCCCCGATCGCAGCCTGCACAATGCCTTCGAAATAAATCTCGTTTAACTCTTTGACTGCAAAATCAATCTTATTCGAAACGATTGCAAGCGCATAACCTTTTTCCTTTAATTTGCGGAGCACCGGAACAACACCATCGTAAGCTCTCGTTTTGTCATTGCAGTGTTCTCCATAATACTTTTTAAAAACAGCAAATGTTTCTTCGAATTTCGGATTGTCAAATCCGCCCGGAACGGAAAGTTCCATCAGACGACGCACACCGTTTCCAACAAATGCACGCACTTCCACGATCGTGCGCTCCGGCATCTGCATCGTTCGCAGCGCATAGTTTGTGGCATCTGCCAGATCCTCTAACGTATTTAATAAGGTTCCATCCAGGTCAAATACGACTGTTTCATATTTTTTCATAATAATCCTCATTTCTGCTTGTGATAAATCTTTTGATCCACACATATTTCCTTTTTCTAATTGACACTCACGTTTCCCGCAAGCACCTGCTTGTAATCTTCGTAATTCTTTGCAAGGAGCGCCGGTGTATCCAGTCCATACGGACATTTGCTCTTGCATTTATTGCAGTGCAGGCAGTTTTCGATCTTTTTCATTTTCGCCTGAACCTCTGGTGTGAGCTGCAGTGCAGACGGAGAGCGGCGCAGCAGAAGCGACATACGCGCACAGTTATTGATCTCAATGCCCGCCGGACACGGCATACAATAACCGCAGCCGCGGCAGAAATCGCCTGCCAGTTCTTTTCGGTCATTCTCGATCAGTGCACGGATCTCATCCGTCATTGTTGGCGGATTATCAATATATGAAATAAATTCGTCCAGCTCTTTTTCCCGCTGCACACCCCAGATCGGCAGTACATTTTCATACTGCGCCTCAAATGCATAGGCTGCCGCAGAGTTCGTGATCAGACCGCCGGACAATGCCTTCATTGCGATAAATCCCATGTCTGCCTTTTTACATTTTTCCACTAATGCAATATCCTTATCCGTTGCCAGATAGCAGAACGGAAACTGCAATGTCTCATACAGCCCGGATTCGATTGCCTCCTCGGCAACCGCAAGCCTGTGGTTCGTGATACCGATATGACGGATCTTCCCTGCGCCTTTGCCTCAAGCATCGCCTCATAAAGTCCTGTTCCATCTCCCGGTTTCGGGCAGAAAGAAGGATTGTGGAACTGATAGATATCAATGTAATCCGTCCTTAAATTATGTAAAGAAATCCCAAGCTGTTCCCAGAATTCGTCCGCATTTTTTGCCGCCGTTTTGGTCGCAATGTAGACTTTTTCACGCATTCCGTCGAATGCCTCGCCTAATTTTTCCTCACTGTCCGTGTAAAACCGCGCCGTATCAAAAAACGTAATGCCCGCTTCATACGCTTTTCTCGCCAGTTTTACCGCATCCTCCGTGCTGACTCTCTGGATCGGCAGTGCGCCAAATCCATTCTTATTTACTTTGATCCCTGTACTTCCTAAAACTACCGCTTCCATAACTCTTATCGTTTTCCTCCTTAAATCAATCGTGTTTTAACCACTATTTACTCCCAACATTATCTATGCAGCAGAATGCACACCCACGAACATTCTATTGTTTTAAATAAGGGAAAATTAACTCGCTCTTATTCCGCTTATCAAACATATTATTATACTGCAGTATCTCATAATTTTTCAGCCATTTTGCATCCTCGCCGGCCGCATCTTCCACATGTAAAAATTTTCCCTGCGATTTGGAATAAAATCCTCTCGAATTGACCGCCGGAATTTCTTCCATCATGTCGGCTAAAAACTGATTGTATGCCGGAAGCGCAATGCCCGCACGCTCCAACGCCAATGTTGACAGATAATTAAGGCTTGTCAGTTCCACACTTTCTTTGCCGCTGTCATAATTCGTCCAGATAAAAAACGGTACAGTGTAAAGATTTTCAAGTTCAGACAGCGTCAGTCCGCCCAATCCTTTCCCATTCAGATACGGATAAAAACTGGATGACAAACTCGGCTGATGATCTCCGAAAAAGACGATCTCAACCGGATCATCCACTTTTTCAAAATAGGAGATCAGATACTCTAATGCCGAATCACTCTCGTGGATCAATGACAGGTACTGGTTCACGTCCGGATAATTGATGCCAAGCATACGCGCTTTTTCATCAAAATTGTCATATTTCTCCGTATAACCGCCATGATTCTGCATGGAAATACTCATAATGAATAAATCCTCGTTGGATTTCTTACTCTCATAACGGTCGACGATCTTCTCATACATTTCCTGATCTGTAATATAATCACGCAATATCTTCGTCTGGTCAAAATCATCGATAAAATGCGTTTCATCAAATCCCATATTCGGATATACGATATTGCGGCTCCATCCGGTATCATAATAAGGATGCATTGCCACACAGGTGTAACCGATATTTTTCAGATTTGACACCAGAGAAGTCGGTGTATCCGTGATATACTGCTGATAGACAACCGAACCGCTCGGCAGAAATGCCATGGAATTTCCCGTCAAAAATTCCCACTCGGAGTTTGGTGTTTTGGCGCCAAACACGGAAGAGAGCGCATGCCCCTTGATCGTATTTTCCTCCAGTGAATCGTAAAACGGTGTCAGATCGATATTGGTTGAAAAATTCCCCACCACACTAAGGTCCGCATAGGATTCACTCATAACCACAATAATGGTCGGCTTCTTCTCCGTTTCTCCGGTGGCTGTATCCGTCTCTTTGCTGTACTGATCCTCAAGTTCCTTGACTGCCTCTTTCGAATACCCATCCGGTTGCGCAATAAAGCAGTCGCGGATACTTAACACAAAGTTTAAGATATAGCCGTTTCTGTAACTTCCTTTTTGTTCCCATGTCTCCGTCACAACACCCTGCGTATGCTTTCCAATGTATGCACAGCACAGCACGGCAAGTGAAATGCACACGATCGACATCGGAATCCTTTTCTGAAAGGAAACATGTAATTTTCGGATAAACGCAATGTACAGCGTGGAAAGGAGTATTACATACCCTGCCCTTTCATCCAGGACAAATTCATAATTTCCCGCCACAGAAAGCCCGGTCTGGATGGACTTTAAATCACTGAAAATAAACTCATTTCCACGAAACAGATATACAAAATAGTTGATCCCGGCAAGGGACAACAGCACAATATGCGAAATCAGACAGGTCAGTCCTGTATTGCTTGTAAATACCTGAACAGCCAGAAAAACTACCAGACAGCACAATACATTTAACAGCATTTTATTGTCGGATATTTTTGCTCTCAGTTCCGCATCCAGTAACAGATACTGGATATGATACGCCGTAAAAATGCCGCCTGTCCCAAGCATGATCGCACTCCACAGCCATGAAAGCTTTTCGTTTAATTCAATCTTTAAACTTTTAATTCCAAAATAAAGTACTCCAAATCCAAACAGTACCCATACCGGAAACCTTATCACTGCAAACAGCACTGCTGCAAAGACCACTGCCACAGCAAGTCGGATCAGATTCTCTTTTTCAAAATATAACTTTATCTTCATGATTTCCTCATATTTCCATCTCTCATAGTCTCTTTTTCAACAAAGTTATTCTATCATTACATACAGATTTGTCAATTTTGTGAAGATTAAACTTTTCTTAGTTTTTTTCTTTTTCATTTACGGAATATAGTTTTATATACATAAAATCCCCCTTAAGCAGTTTGGAAACATTTACCCTGTCTGCTTAAGGGGGATCATACATATCTTTGTGCGTTTCCTATTGATTGGCCAGCCTTTATTTTGTCTGTTTTTTAAAGAAATCATCGATCGCTGCATGCAGTTTCTGCGCATCCATGCTTTTTAACAGGTAACCATTCGGCTTTAACGACATCACGTCCATAACCGTCTGTGCATCGTTTTTTCCGGTAAGAAAAATGATCGGAATGTTCTGAAATTCCGTATCTTCACGAATCATCTGCATAAACTGTCTGCCATCCACGATTGGCATTTCATAATCTAACAAGATCAGATCCGGTATATTTAAGGCAAGATATTTAATCGCCATCTCGCTGGAATTGACAGGAATTACCTGATATTTATCTTCCAGCAGCGTTTTAATATTCCGGAGGATCACTCCCGAATCATCCACCGCTAAAATAGTTCTTTTTTTCATTTTATAATATTCATCCATCTGCCTTTTGATGTTTTCCACCATCTCCACCACATTGATCGGTCTTATAAAAATATCGGTAAACATCTGTTTTGGAAGTGTTTCCCAGAGTTTCTCAAGCTCTTCCACATTTCCCATGACAAACACAGGCGTTTTATGCTTGATTGCATGATCTACGATCACTTTAACCCCAACCGCCTTTAATCCCGCAATAACCCTGTCATGGTATCTGTCAATTCCATAATCTCTTCCAGCGATACATCCGCCACATAAACACGCAGCTGATCCATGGATTCCCTGATGCATTCCGGAACCTGATATTCTTCAAGTTGTTCATGATCTGATCCACTCCATCAAGGTCAAACTGTTCTATGCACTGGTGTATCTGCTGTAATGCAGTGATCCACTCTCCGTCCGAAAACTCTTTTTTTGCATCCTCTTCCTTCTCTGCATAGGGGCGCAATATATTTTTTAAATCACGGTACAGGGTAAGCACATCCGGTGTTTTTTCCTCTAACACCTCTGTCTTACCCTGTTTTCCATAATCCTCAAGTTCCTTTGCTGCCTCCGACAACGGTACTGCACCGATCAGAAGTGCAGAACTTTTTAACGCATGTATTTCAATCACATAATCACTGATCAGGCCCTCTTTCAGGCACTGTTCGATCTTATTTGCCTTACTGTCGATCGTACGGTAAAATATCCGGATCGTTTTCATAAGTGCAGCTTTCGAACCACAGTGCTTTACCCCCTCCTCGAATGAAAATCCCATCTGTGGATCTTCCGGCTGTATCTCACGGTCAGAGAGATCATCTGCAAGAAGCTTCTTTGCCTCCTCCTTCGGGACATCACGCACAAGATCTTTTGGCAGCCACAGTTTCAGCTGGTTACAGATCCGTGCAAAATCAATCGGTTTTGCAACAAAACCATTCATTCCTGCATTCAGGAATTCCTTTCTGGCATCTACCATTGCATTCGCAGTGAGTGCAATGATCGGAAGCTTCTGATACTTGTCCTCCGGCAGTGCACGAATAGCTTTTGCAGCTTCTATTCCATCCATAACCGGCATCATGTGATCCATCAGCACCAGATCATACTGGCTGCCCCTGACCATTTTTACTGCCTGCAGTCCATTTTCTGCCGTATCAATCTGCATCCGGAGAGGTTTTAGCAGTTCTTTTGCCACCACAAGATTCAATTCGTTATCATCCACAAGTAAAATGTGTGCCTCCGGGGCAATAAACAGACATTCCGCTTCTTTTTCCGTCACATTATCTTTCTGCCCATTATAATTTACCGCAGAAACAGGCGTCGGATCAATGATTGTCTGTTCTATCGTAAAGAAAAACCTGCTTCCCTTTCCGTATTCACTTTCTACTTCGATAACCCCTCCCATCATATTGACTAAATTCTGGGAAATTGTCAAGCCCAGTCCGGTTCCTTCCACATAACGGTTTCTGTCCATCTCCACGCGCTGAAACGCATCGAACAGAATTTTCTGATCTTCCTTGCGGATTCCGATCCCGGTATCTGCCACCTCATAATAAAGCATTACTTTATCCGTATTTTTCTGTCTGACATGCACGGAAAAGCGGACGCTGCCTTTCTCTGTATATTTAATGGCATTATTCACCAGGTTTATGATGACCTGACGGATACGCCCATATCCCCTTTCAGCTTACATGGAATATCCTGATCAATATCATAGATCAGTTCCAGACCGGAATGTCCGATCCTGTTTTCCATACTAATCCTCAGATCATGAAACAGTGAACATGTATCATACGGTTCATCAAACAGCTGCATTTTACCGGCTTCCATCTTTGAACAATCCAGCACATCATTGATGATTGTAAGAAGCACACGCCCGGAACTCTGGATATTCAGCAGATATTCCTGCTCCTTCGGTGAATGCCGGGAACGCAGTAAAATCTCTGTAATTCCCACAATAGAGTTCATCGGCGTACGTATCTCATGTGACATATTCGAAACGAAGTTGGTTTTGGCACGGTTGGCATCTTCCGTCTGTAATACAAGACGCTTCATCAGATGGTTCTGCTCTATGATCTTTGTCACATCAACAATCGTCATCATATATCCCTGTATCAGTTCATTGTCCTTTAATACCGTTTCTTCCACCTGATAATGCCGGTCTTTCCAGTCAAAAAAATCCTGACTGCCCTGAATAAATGCATATATCTTATCATCCGTGCTATATCCCTGTTCCTTATTTATAGAAGTAATAATTTTATCCGCCATCGAATTTAAAAAAAGGAAACGGTGATCCGCATCTGTTACAATGACAGCTTCTTTCAGATTATCAATAATATAATTTTTTGCATTTTTGACAGGATCAAACAAGCCGTATTTTACAACGGCAATGCTCATAAAGATACAGGACAACAGAATTCCAAGAGGTGTTGGATCATCTCCTTTTAGAATTTTTAAAATGCGCAGAGACAACAGGAGCATTGGTGAAAGCATCGCTGCGATCATAAGGAAATGGATTTTTCCTTTATTGGGCATACTTCTCTGAGAGCAGTAGGAAGAGATGATGATGCCGATCGTAGTCATGATTTCTGCCAGTAAGAAAGCCATATAGACATAGTACATTGGTGCTGGAGAGATTTCCAGCGTATATCCGTTCAGGTTTGCCTTCGAAGGAGCCAGCCAGTAATCTTTATAGTATAGATGATGATAATCAACGGTTGCGATCATAACATAAAATCCCATGTTTAACACAAGAAGCAGATGGATCACCCACTGTGGGATTTTTATATTTTTCCAGCGTATCATAAACATGAGGGCACAGAAATTACCATTATACCATGTCCTGGTGGGTTTGATAAATGTTTTTTCGTAAATTTTAGTTGACTTTAATTTTCAACATCTGCTGCCAAAGCCGCCCGCACTCTCTTTTTTTCAAATCTGGCTTCTTTTCAAACGTACATGATGGATTCCTTTTACGAAACTCATTTAATTTTTCTCCTTATCTTCCCTGATATCCGCAGCCTTCCCTTCCCGGCATATCCTCACTTTTCACATACCGGGCATTGAACTCCATATTGATCTCGCGCAGTTCTTTTTTCCCGTCGATATAATCCTGATACATCTCCACGAGTCCGGACATGCAGCCATCGCAGGCTGCATCAATGTTTCCCAGTGATTCCGCCACGATCTTCTCGCGTTCTTCTTTTGTTGTCTCTGAAATTAAATAGCCCATTGCATTTCTCCTTTTCACTCATGCCGCTTTTCATTATACCATCTGTCATCTCAAATATCTCAATAACTTTATCCGCCATCTCACATCCTTTTTCCGTGAGTGCAGTATCAGCTTTGCCAGGTAAAGCTCACTCCGGAGATTCCATTGATCATACATTCATTTTATACCAAGAGCCCGACTTTTTCGAAGCCGGGCTCTTAAATTTCTTCACATAAATGCTGTGTCATAACCGATGACATTCTATTTAGAGTATCATGAAAAATCTCAGACTTATGCAGATCATTTTTTCAATACAAATGAAGCTTTATTACCTGTCAAACTGTCTTTTCCGATAAATATTTCAAATTCTCCTGCTTCGCTCGCATAGATTCCATCCTCTGTCAAAAAACGCAGTTCCTGTTCTGTTATGGTAAAGACTACCTTTTTTTCCTCTCCAGGCAAAAGCGTAACCTTCTTAAAATCTTTCAATTCTTTGACCGGACGCACTACAGAAGCCGCAATATCATGGATATAAAGCTGCAAGGTTTCTGTTCCCGTGCAGTTTCCTGTATTTTTTACAGTCACCTCCGCTTCAATCTGTCCCGATGTATCCATCCATGTCCGATCTAAATGAATATCTGATACCTCAAATGTTGTGTAACTCAGGCCATATCCAAATGGATACAATGGCTCATTTGGAATATCCAGATATTTCGAGCGGAATCTGTCTTTATCTTTGCCTTCTATATGTGGGCGTCCTGTTGAATATTCATTATAATGTACCGGTACCTGTCCTACACAGTATGGAAAACTCATCGGCAGTTTTCCGCTTGGATTATATTTTCCAAATAAAGTGTCCGCAATTGCCCTAGCTCCTTCTGTTCCAGCAGCCACACCTGAAGGATGGCTTTTGCCTTTTTGTTTATTTCACGTATGTCTAACGGGCGTCCTGAAAATAAAACCACTACAATATTTTGATTGACTTCCGCAATTCTATCAAGCAATGCTTCCTGTACCTCAGGGATTCTGATATTTGCGTTACTGGTTGCTTCACCCGACTGTAAACGGTCTTCTCCTATTGCAAGTACAACAATATCTGCCTCTTTTGCTGCCTGTACCGCCTCCTGCAGCATATGATCCTCCTGCTCCCGTGTATAAGATTGCTGCTGCTGTTCTCCAAATCCTTCCAGACATACATCCGCCCCTAACATTGGTGATCCCTGGCAAAATGTACTGTTTTCTGAAACGTACTGTTCCTGTACTGCCTCTTGCAGCGTCATAACATCTTTTGCATCTGCGATAAATGACCAGGCACCAAACAGGTTTCTGTTATCTACATACGGACCAATAAAGGCAATCTTTTTCTGTTGCTCTAAAGGCAGGATATGATCCTCATTTTTCAACAAAACAAAAGATTTCTTTGCAGCTTCTCTCGCCAGATTCCGGTGCTCCTCACATAAAATGTATTCCTTTTCTTTTTTCTGATCTGCATCTTTATATGGATTCTCAAAGAGTCCCAGATTATTTTTAAGCCGCAGAATACGAAGACATGCCTCATCTATAAGCTCTTCTCTTATTTTTCCATCCCTGACCATCTGACACAGATTTTCACTGTAAATTCCTGTCATCATGTCAATATCTACGCCTGCTTCCACTGCACGCACTGCTGCTTCTTCTCTGTCTGCACAATATCCGTGATAAATGGTCTCCTCGATGGCTGCCCAGTCTGATATAAGTACACCATCGAACTTCATCTGCTCTCTTAAAATGTCCCGCATCAACTTTTTATTTCCGGTTGCCGGGATTCCGTTAACTGTATTAAAAGATGTCATAACAAGAGCTGCACCTGCATCGATTCCCGCCTGATACGATGGCAGATAGAACTCTCTGAATGTATGTTCGGAAAGTTCTACCGTATTATAATCTCTCCCTGCTGTCGGTGCACCATATCCTGCAAAATGTTTGACACATGCTGCAATTGCATAGTTATCTTTCAGGCTGTTTCCCTGAAATCCACGCACCATTGCTGCACAGAATAGACTGTTCAGGTAAGGATCTTCTCCCGTTGATTCCATGACACGTCCCCACCTTGCATCTCTTACCAGATCTGTCATAGGTGCAAATGTCACATGAAGACCGCTGACCGAAGCCTCCTTTGCTGCCACAGATGCACACTGTTCTGACAATTCCGGTTCAAAGGAAGCTCCCTGCGCAAGCGGAATTGGAAACACCGTCTTATAACCATTTATGACATCTAGCATAAACAGCAATGGAATATGGTGCGGATGCTTTTCCATATAGTTTTTTTGTATACTTTTCAGGGTTTCAGCGCCCATGGATCCGATGACTGATCCTGCAAGATTTACATTGTCTTCTGTAAATCCCTTATCCGCCATAGGACCTGTGACAACGATTTCACCATTAAAAAATCCTCCTGTCACCTGACTCATCTGATTTACTTTTTCTTCCAGAGACATGTCTCTCAAAAGTTCTGTTAATTTCTGTTCTGTCATACGTATGTTTCCTCTCCAAATTTTCTTCTATATTCCAGTGGCGTCAATCCTGTATTCTCCTTAAACATTTTTGTAAAATAGGAAAATTACTATATCCAATATGTAATGAAACCGTATTGATTGGAAGACTGCTGCCACACAAAAGTTTTTTTGCTTCGTCTACCCTTTTCTGCAATATATAATTGCTTATAGATACTCCCTTTTCTTTTTTGAACATCCGAGACATATAGTCTGTATTCAAATAGACTAATTCTGCCAGTTCATCTCTGTGTATCTCTTCCCTGAAATGACTGTCAATATAGGTACATATCTGATCTGCGACAGTGTCTTCTTTTGTGATATATAATTTATATCCAACCGCTTTCCGCATGAGATTTTCTACATACTCCATCATTTCGTTAAATCCATTTACAGCGCCAAGCATGTAATTCTCACTCTCTTTATCTGAAAAAAGTGCATTGGCATAAATCCCCATCTCTGACAGCCATACATACACCATCTGTGTAACGTCCGTCCTTAATGACACCAAAAACTGCCGTGTGATCATCTCATTCTTCCTGACTGTCTCCAGATAACTGCGTATGCTTGCTATGACTGCTTCCACTTCCTCCTCTGCCAAAAGGGTTTTCCATGTATCCAGCTCCGGATTTTTATAGACTGTTCCACTCGGCTGGAACTCATACAGATATATAACCTCATTCCATACCGACAGACTGCTTTCACGCATCTTCCGCAAATCGTCAGCCTGTGCGGTCACTTCAGAAAATCCACTCCAATTTCCCGCTCCACACCAAAAATAGGAATGTACATGATCTGTCATCCATTGCACAAAATGATTGAGCAGATCTTTTTCCCTTATTTTTTCTCCTTCTTCCGGCATTTTATCCGTTGACAGAACCACCCAGTATCGACATTCGTTTTCACAAAATACGGTGTCCACTCTGGCATAAAAGGAATGAAATAACTCCGTCAACACATTTTGCATGACAAATTCGATGGTGGAAGGTCCCACTTTTGTGTCTCTTCCGCTTTATGATCCATATAAAAGCAGATCAGTTTAAAATATATCAATCCATCCTGATACAGATCCATCCTTTTTGCAGATTCGCAGAACTGGTTTTGTGTCATGTTACCGCTCAATAAATTTCTCCAGATATCCTTTTGCAGGATTATCCGGTCTTTTTCCCACTGCTCACTCGCTTCTGTAAGTTTTTCGATATGTTTTTCCTGAAGCACTGCCTGTTCTGCTTTTTTTAATGCTTCCTCCAGTTTTTCAAAATCAATTGGCTTTAGCAGATATTCAACGCTTTCCAGCTGTATCGCACGTCTTGCATAGTCAAATTCCGCATAACTGGTCAAAAAAATAACCTGTATCCTGAAATTCTGCTCCCTCACCCATTGCACCAGATCAAATCCTGTTGCAGCAGGCATCACAATATCACTGATAATAATGTCCATTTTAACAGCTGTTATAATTTCCTGCGCCTGTTTCATTGTAAATGCTGTATAAATCTCAGTAATACCTGTCCGCTCCCAGCAGATATTTTTCTTTATACTTTCAATCACATAACGTTCATCATCCACCAGCAATAATTTCATTCCTGTGTATCGCTCCTTCCGATTTTATATGGAACATGAATATCCACAACGGCACCACCTAATGGACTATTGCTGAAATGGATCTCTCCCTGATCCCCATAATAATACTGAAACCGCCTCATACAGTTCCAAATACCGATATGTTTTCCATTGTCAGAAATGTTTTGTCCATTTTGTAGTTTACATAATATTTCGTCCGGAAATCCCTTTCCCGTATCCGAGATAAAAATATTAACGTATTTTTCATCGTCCCTGTCCTCAGGATATACCGTAACTGAGATCAGCATTTTTTTCATCTGCCATCAATGCCTGTTTTGCAGCATTTTTCAACATAAACCTGTATTAAGAATGGAAATATCTCCGCATCTGCCACTTCATCATGAACTTCAATATAATAGGTAAACTTATCCGGATACCTCAGCAGCAGGATTTTTAAATAATCTTCACAATGCTTTGATTCCGCTAAAACCGGAACTCTGTCCGTTGTATTCCGAAAAATATATGAAAGATAATCCGAAGTGATTTTTGTCATTGCCCTTGCGTGTTCATAATCGCCAAAGTCGATCATGCTGTAAATAAAGTTCAGGCAATTCAAATAAAAATGCGGCCGGATCTGCATTTTCAGATAATCCATCTCAATTTTCTGTTTCTCTAATTCCCGTTCATATAGCGTGATCTTCAATTTGCGGATCTGATGGATCATTGTACGGAATTTTCCATCAATCTGCTCTAATTCAAGCAGATTTCCTTCCGTCATATTCAGCATATATCCACCCTCATCATATTGCTGAAGGTTTTGTGTGAACACTTTAAGCGGTTTCATAATATTGGAATACACATGAAATAGCGATATCCCACTCATAATAAGAATCATAAAGATCAATACTGTCATTCCGAGCAGACTTCCCGCCATCAGGCTTAAGACACCGCCTAAAGAAATCCCGATCCTGATCTCAAAGGGTGCTCTGGATAATCCCTGACGGATCGTATAAGTATTTTTGGTATTCATACTTTGCGGCTCTGATATGATTCCGCTCTGGTCTAACATACCTATACAGACCTCATCCTGATCGACAAGGCTTACATATCCATGCTTTCCCAACGAAAGCTTTGAGAATGGTTCTAAGATACTTTTTACATTTACAATGCATCCTAAGGCAATTCCATTTTTTTGTGCAATTTTGCAGATATATACCTCATCATCACACTCCAAAACATCCCACTTCCGCTTCACTGCATATGCCTTTTCATCTAATTTGTCTATCTGCTCACGGATAGACGCTGCAATCTCGGGTGACATTGTGTAATTTCCATCAGAAGACAGGGAAAGCTGATATAATTTATCCGTATCGTTTGTATATAAAAAATCCTGTATTCCGTTCCATATTCCCATGCTGAAGAAAAATATTCTTCTCTGAGTTTTCCGATCGCATACTCTGAATAATCCCCATTCTTCATCAGATTTACATTTCCATAGAACGTGGAATTTGTCTCATTGGTATCCATGATCGCAGAAAAAAGATTCCGGCTGATCCTCAAAAAACGATTGTCAAGCTCCTGCGCATACAACTGTGCCATCTGGCTCATCTGTTCGTAAATCTGCCCACTTGTTTTGTTTAAAACATAAGTGCATCCTCCCAGAATAATTACCAGAATGACTGTCATTAAAATTAATATTTGCTTACTCTGTTGTGCTAAAGATTTCTTTTTTCGTCTTTTTAAATTCATCTTTTTTCCAAACGCCATGATATTCCTTTAACCTTTTACTGCCCCTAGCGTAATACCCTCTGCGAAATATTTCTGTAAAAACGGATAAATGATAAATAATGGAAGCATTGCTATAAAAGCAATTGCCATCCTTATGGACGTTGTCGGAAGTTTTTGCAACTTCTGCCCCTATATTTCCGGCAACCTTACCGCTTGCAAGATACTGGATATCAGTGATCATCTGATTCAAAAGATTCTGGATACTATATAATTTCTGTCCCTGATTTCCTGATAAATAGTATAAACCATTTGTCCAGTCGTTCCAATATGCCAGTGCCGAAAATAATCCCATGGTTACAAGGATAGGTTTACCAAGTGGAAACGTAATTTGAAAAAAGATTTTTGTATGTCCTGCGCCATCAATTTTTGCCGCTTCATACAATGCTTCCGGAATACTTGTCATAAAATAGCTCCGTATCATCAGCACATTGTTCGCACTTAACAGCAAATTAGGAATTATCAGTGCCCATATTGTATTTTTTATATGAAAATAATTTACATACATCAGATATGTAGGTACTAAACCGCCATTAAATAACATTGTAAAAAATACAAAAAAAGTAATCTGCCTTCTATAAGGCAATGTCTTCACAGACAGCGGATATGCCAGTAATGCTGAAAACATCAGATTAAAAAAGGTACCTACTACCGTAATAAGAATTGTAACGCCATACGCACGGAGTATTTTCTCTCCCTGTCTGATAATATACTGATATGCATAAAAGCTTATTTTTTCCGGGAAAAAGGAATATCCATTCCGGATCAACACTGTTTCATCCGTGATGGATGAAATAAATACCAGCAAAAATGGTAAAATAATAGTCAATGTCATCACGATCAGTATCAGATTGATCCAAAACTGGTATCTCTTTGTTTTTTTTGAATTTGTCATAATGGACTCTCCTCCTAAAACAATGCTCTGTCTTTATCTACACGTCTAACGATCCAGTTACTTAACATGACAATGACAAAACCTACTAATGACTGGTATACACCCGCTGCGGATGACATACTGATATTTCCCTGTTCGATCAATGCACGATATACATACGTATCAATTACGTTTGTTGTTGGGAACAACACACCGGAGTTCATCGGAACCTGATAAAATAATCCAAAATCAGAATAGAAGATTCTTCCAATGCTCAATAATAACAGCGTAATGATTGTCGGTACCAGGCATGGCAATGTGATTTTTGTGATTTCCTGCCACTTTGTGGCTCCATCCAGTCTTGCTGCCTCATAATAAGTCGGATCAATACCGATCAGCGATGCAATATAAATCAGACATCCGTATCCCACTCCTTTCCAGCAGTTTGCAATGATAAGAATCGCCGGCCAGTATTTTGGTTTCTGATACCACTGGATCGGATCTATATGCAGTAATGGCAGGATCGTATTGTTTACAAGACCATTTTCGGCACTTAAAAGTGCATACACAATATAGCTTAAAATGACCATCGACATCAAAAATGGCAATAATATAGCACTCTGGTATATTTTTTTCATTTTTGTGTTCTTAACTTCACAGATTAAAATTGCGATTGCAATTCCAACGACCATATTGACAAGAATAAACGCTATATTATATAGCAATGTATTTCTTGTAATAATCCAGGCATCTTTTGACGAGAACAAAAATTTAAAATTATCCAGTCCTGCCCACGGGCTTGCCAAAATTCCTTTTGAAAAATTCAACTTTTTAAAAGCAAGTATAATACCTGTCATCGGAAGATAATTATTGATCAGCAGATATAATAATCCCGGAAGCATCATCAGATAGAGCGGCAGATATTCCTTAACTTTGTTCTTTTTCTTCTTCATAAGTTTCTCCTTTTATGAAAAAGTCCCACGTTGTATCTGTGGGACTTTCCTTCTGAACCTGATTATTTTGCTGCAAGAAAAGCATCTAACTGTTCCTGTTTTGCCTGGATCACTTCATTGATTCCCGCATCATCTAATGCTTCTAACAATTCCGGAATAAGTCATCTGGATCTCCGGAACCGCTGTAAAGTGCTCCGCTGTATTGTTTTACAATATTGGAAAGAGCTGCGATCTCACTTGAACAATTACTGCTGTCAAATAAAAATCCTACTGCTTTGGAGCTCTTTGCAGAACCGTTAAATTCTTCCATTTTTTCCCATAATTGCGGATCTGAACCAGTCCATTTATAAGCAATAAACTGATTTGGCAATTCCCATCCAAGGTTTAAGTTATAGCCTGCATTATCAGAAGTGATTCCTTCCGGGAAATTGATAATGCCATTATCAGCATCTTCTATCACATAGTCTTTATCCTGTTCACCCCAGTTTAAAAGATTCATGATCTCTGAACTTCCGTAGATATAATCCAGTACTTCCATTGTTTTCTCCGGATTTTCTGAATTCTGGGCAATTGAGAATGTAACACCATTATAGGATGAGCTATTTATGATCGGTTCGTTATAAAATGGCACGATCTCAAAATCATAGCCGGTGGAGCTTTCAAATTCTACCGGTGTTCCAGGATGATAAGAAAAAAACAGTGAAAATAAATTTCCAGCCTTGCATACTGTTCTCCAGTTCTCTGTGTTAGTTCCTGCATCCTGGCTGATATATCCCTTCTGATACCAGTTATGCAGCATGGTAGTTGTATCTTTAAACCAGTCCGTCGCAAAGAAGTTTTCTAATTTTGTGCTGTTCGTCTGATCCATGAGTACACCAAGATAATTGTTATCTGACAGAGTATCTCCACGGAATAATCTTGTAGCCGGTGCATCATTCTCACTGCTCGAATATAACATTGTCATATCCGGCTCTCCCGCTTTTACTGTCTCAAAAACACTTTCCAGATCTTTTGGTTCTTTAATCTGTGTTGTATCAATATTGTACTTTTCCACCAGATCTTTTCTCATAAATATGGCAGGAATACTTCCTCGTTCAATCTGATTTGGCACGCCATATACAAAGCCTTCGACCTGATTGATCTTAGCTATATCCTCTCCATAAATCTGTTTGATATTTGTTCCATATTTATCAATCAGTTCAGACATGTCTACAATCTGTCCTGCATTCATATACTGCACTGCATTGGTTGCCTGGGTATAAAAGACATCAATTTTTTCATCCCCTGATAACATAAGCTGTAACTGCTGGCTTGCACTTGCCCACGGCAGCACAACAATATCAAGATTCGCATTAAGTTCCGGTTCAAGAATCTCATTGATTTTTTGTTCGATTCTTTCTTCATCCGGCTGTGTGCTTCCATTCAGAACCATGGTACTGTATATGGTTCATCCCCATTACCGTTATTTTTAGCTGAATCCTTTGATCCTCCTGCTTCTGAATTTCCGCATGCTGTCATGGACACAACCATAGACAAAGTAAGCATAGCTGCTAGAATTCTTTTTTTCATACATTTTCTCCTCTCTGTGACAGTGTGATTTATGTTCACCTCTCTTCTGGTGTATCTTTATATTAATCATTTTCTTTCATCATCTCTATAACTGAACTGACTCGTCAATATCACTCTTTTGACACTTTTTAACAAAATAACTCTAAAATGGAAGATACTTAAGATATCCTCCTATCCAATGCTATTTTTTCGGCTACCATCTCTACATGTACGTGGCATCCGATTCTCACAGCGACCTTCCCATATTTCCGCTTTTGGAACGGGCTTCCCGGCATGACATGCTTTCGTTTCTACATTCCTTTTTCACGATGAAAGCATATCTTCCTGAATTCCGGATTGAAAAACTCCTTCTGGATTCCGCCCATGATGCTTATGCTGTCTATGAATACTGTTGTCGGGAAAAGATCACGCCTTTTATCGACTTGAGCCCCGGTCATACCGGACACTTCACTTATAAGAATGATTTCACAATCGACGATGATGGCGTTCCTGTCTGTAAGTTGGGCTTACGCATGCATAAAGATGGTTATGAAGCTGCTAAACACCGGGCGAAATACCGGTGTCCAAAGGCTAACCGGAAACGTGGCTGTTTCTGTGAACATCCCTGTTCGCCAGCAAAATACGGCAGAACCGTGCACATCTTTACCGAGGATAATCCAAGCTGTTTAACATACCGCCAAGAGACTCAAAAGCATGGGAAAAGGAATACAATCGAAGAACTTCCGTGGAACGCTCTAATAAGCGTGAGAAAGAAGACTATAAATTAGAAGACGGCAGGCACCGATCGACTAAGATGTGGTACTGCCGCCTCTATGGCATCATGATGCTACAACATCTTGATGCCTGGGAAATGCCATCTGTTGAGGCATTTCAAAAATCATTATTAGGATTCACCGCCTAATTAATGATATCTTAAGCGATTCCATAAGATTTTTCAAGGCATAGTACCCGCTATGTTCAATTTCCCGTCGATGTAATCCTGATACATTTCCACGAGTCCGGACATGCAGCCATCGCAGGCTGCATCAATATTTCCCAATGATTCCGCAACGATTTTCTCCCGCTCTTCTTTTGTTGTCTCTGAAATTAAATAGCCCATTGCATTTCTCTCCTTTTCTTCAAATGCTGTGTTTACTATTACACTTGATTTCATTCCATATTTGATTTCAGTTCGTATTTTGTTTACCTCATATTTTCTTCATTATCCTTGATTGCCGTCCACAGATTTTCCTTTACTTTTTCAAGCCCGGCAGACAATGTTTCCAGCTCACTCTCACTCATTCCGCTTTTCATTATACCATCTGTCATCTCAAATATCTCAATAACTTTATCCGCCATCTCACATCCTTCTTCCGTGAGTGCAATCGTCCAGGAACGGCGGCAGGCGGGATTGCTCTCCCGCTTTACAAGTCCCATCTTTTCTAACCGGTCGATCGTCCGCGACATCGTCGTAACTTCGATCAGGCAGGCATCAGACAATTCTTTCTGGTTCATTGCACCGTGCTCCCTCAGTTCCTTTAAAATGTGCGGCTGTCCCTGTCCCACCGTAAGTCCAAGCTCTATAAAATACGGCCGGATAAACCGTCTTCTTAACATTTCAACATCAAAAATCTCATTTTTCACCCTAGCATCACTCCAATTCAAACTGTCCTGTATACAACTGATAATATCTGCCTTTCTGCTCTAAAAGCTCGTCATGACTGCCGCGCTCAATGATCTCACCTTTTTCAAGTACCATGATCGCATTGGAATTTCTTACGGTTGAGAGCCTGTGTGCAATGACAAATACGGTTCTTCCCTCCATAATGGCATCCATGCCTTTTTCGATCAAACGCTCCGTCCTTGTGTCGATCGAACTTGTCGCCTCGTCTAAGATCAGTACCGGAGGTTTTGCGATCGCCGCTCTTGCGATCGCGATGAGCTGCTGCTGTCCCTGAGATAAGCTGCTCCCATCTCCGTAAAGCATCGTGTCATACCCCTGCGGCAGACGGCTGATAAAGGAATCCGCATTGGCGATCTTCGCCGCCTCCCGGATCTCCTCATCCGTCGCATCCAGTTTCCCGTAACGGATATTGTCTGCGATCGTCCCGGTAAACAAATGTGTATCCTGTATGACCATGGCAAGGGAATGCCGCAGGTCATCTTTCCGAATATCTTTGACGTCGATCCCATCATATGTGATCTGTCCCGCCTGAATATCATAAAACCGGTTGATGAGGTTTACGATCGTTGTCTTTCCGGCACCCGTTGATCCGACAAAAGCGATCTTCTGTCCCGGTTTTGCAAACAATGATATTCCGTTCAGCACCGTTTTCTCCGACACATAGCCGAATACGACATCATGGAAACGCACATCTCCCTTTAACAGTACCAGTTCTCCTGATGACAGTTTCCACGCATACAATCCTGTAATTTCCGCGCATTCTGTCAGTGTGCCATCCGCATTTTTACAGACATTGCAGAGTGTCACTTTTCCCTCGTCAATCTCCTCCGTCTCGTCCATCATGTCAAAAATACGCTCTGCACCTGAGAGCGCCGACAACAGAAAATTGACCTGCTGTGTAAACTGATTTAACGGCATCGCACTCTGTCTCACATATACAAGATAAGCCGACAGGCTTCCCAAATCCATGAGCCCGCGGATCACAAACATGCCGCCGACACATGCTGAGAGCGCATAGTTAAAATAGGAAAGCGCCACGATCACCGGCACGAGCATACCTGAATGTGCCAGTGCATTTGTAGACTCCTTGCGAAACCGCTCATTCATTTCACAGAACTCTTTAAAGTTTTCCTTTTCATGGTTGAAAACTTTCTCCACCTTCTGTCCTGCCATCATCTCCTGCACAAAACCGTTGATATTGCCAAGCTCCTGCTGCTGTCTGTGATAATATTTTTTGCTGCATTTTCCATTGTACTGCATGAACAAAAAGGTAATGACTAAAAATACCACCACGAGCATGGTCAGTTTTACGCTGAGCACCATCATCATTGTGATCGTTCCAAACAATGTCAGAAAACTCTGAATGATCATAGCAAAACTGTTGTTCATCGCCTCCTGCACCGTGTCGACATCGTTGGTAAAATGCTCATGATCTCGCCGCGCGTGTTGTCGTCAAAATATTTCAGTGGGAGTTTCTGTGTGTGCCGGAACAGATCCATGCGGATTTCGCTCACGACTTTCTGCGAGGTGTGCACCATCAGCCGGTTATAGCCGAGCGTTGCGAGCGCACCGCACAGGTACATCACACCCATGCCGATGACTGCCAAAAGAAGTCCCTTCATATTTCCCGGCTCAATGAAATTGTTGACGAGCGGTTTGATCAGATATGTGCCGCAGATTCCTGCCCCCGCACTGATAAATACAAGAATTGCCACAAGGAAAAATGCCCACTTGTAATGACCGAGATAAGTCAGGAAGTGCTTCATGGTCTTTTTCGTATCTTTTGGTCTTTTATATCCCACATACTTTGCCATTAAAGATCAGCTCCTTCCTTCTGTGATGCATAGATTTCCTGATAGATCTGATTGTCACGGAGCAGACTCTCATGTGTGCCGATTGCCTCCACATGCCCCCTGTCCATGATAATGATCTGGTCAGCATGGCGGACAGACGATATCCTCTGCGCAATGATGATCTTTGTCATATCCGGCAGTTTTTCTGCAAGCCCGCTTCGTATCTTCGCCTCCGTCGCGGTGTCCACCGCGCTTGTGGAGTCATCTAAGATCAGTACTTTCGGCTTTTTTCAAAATGGCTCTGGCAATGCAGATCCTCTGTTTCTGCCCGCCGGACACATTGACTCCCTCCTGCCCCATCTCGGTATCATAACCATCCGCAAGCCGGTCCACAAACTCATCCACACAGGCAATCTGACATGCTTCTTTAATCTCATCCAATGTGGCATTTTCATTTCCCCAGCGGAGGTTATCGATCAGTGAACCGGAAAACAGCGTATTTTTCTGCAGTACCATCGCAACTGCGTCCCGAAGATGTCTGACCGGATACTCTTTTACATTGATTCCATCGATCTTTACCTCGCCCTTTGTCACATCGTAAAGCCTTGGGATAAGCTGCACCAGTGTAGTCTTTGACGAACCGGTCTGACCAATGATGCCAACCGTCTGCCCCGGTTTGATATGGAAAGAAACATCGGAGAGCACATATTCCTTTGCAGTGTCCTTGTATTTGAACCACACATGGTCAAATTCGATCTCACCTTTTGCCACGGCAATGTCTTTTGCATTTTCATCTGTGATATCGATTTTTTCATCAATGACTTCCATGATCCGCTCTGCGGATGCCAGCGACCTTGTCATGAGCAGGAACACATTTGACATCATCATCAGGGAATTAAGAATTAACAGCACATAACTCAAAAAACTGGTGAGTTGTCCGATCATCATCTGCCCTCATTGATCAGCCTTCCCCCGATCAAAAGGATTCCAAGGATCGTCCCGTACATCACAAACTGCATGGCGGGCATATTTAGCACTGCTGTTCCAAATGCTTTTTCAGATTCTGATTTTAAATTTTCATTGACGACACCGAACTTTTCCACTTCGTAATCGCCTCTGACATAGGATTTCACAACACGGATTGCTGTAAGATTTTCCTGAATACACCGGTTCACCTGATCGATCGCACTCTGCATGCGCCCGTAAAGCGGCCCGACATTGATAATAATAAGAATTAAAAGCACTGCTAACGTCGGCAGTGCCACAAGAAAGACCAGCGCCAGCGTCGAATTGATCCGGAATGCAAACGATGTCGCAAAAATAAGCATGACCGGACTCCGCCCAAACGGACGCATACCGGTGGACACCGCATTCTGGATGTTCGTCACATCGCTCGTCAGGCGCGTGACAAGCGACGACACACTGAAATGGTCTATATTGGAAAATGAATAAGACTGGAGTTTCTCGTACTCCGCCTTTCTTATATTTGCACCGAGTCCCTGTCCTGCAAGCGCGGAAAATTTTGCACTTCCGACACCAAGGATCAATGCCAGCACTGCACAGAGTGCCATCTGCAGACCTTTTTTTTATGATATAAGTCCCGTCCGCATTTGTGACTCCATAGTCGATCAGGTCCGCCATGAGAAGCGGCACCGTGATCTCTAAGACCACCTCCACGCCAATGCATAACAAACCTGACCATGCATATTTCTTATATTCTCTCATATAAGAAAAAACTCGTTTCAGCATTACTTGCACCTCCAATAGTTGCATATGCAAGTATTGTATTGCGGGGTGGGGTGGATGTCAAGAGTAAAACCATGCTACTTCTCTTTTTCATTTTTCTCTACAACTCTTATAAAATTATCACAAACTTCCTGATAATCTTTATATCCCATAAGAAGCATCTTGTCATACATCTCAGAAGTGCATCGAGAAACTTTTTTTCATCCCTTTTTCTTATTTGCAATATCACATGATACGGCGAATTTTCTTTTACATATTCATCTCCAAAATCCACAGTTACCTTGTATTTTATAAATAACTGATCTGCCAGATAATCTTCACTGTCAAGAAATACATATTGAAATTTAAAAAATGATGGGCTCTGTAATTTATAATAATTTTTCAAAATGTATCCCTCCATTTCTGTCTTCTTCATATCTTGTACATGCCCTCCAAAAGATCCGTTACGACCTACTTATCTTTTTCTGTTGCATCCTCTGATTTCTGTCCCAGAAACAGGGGATCACGCATGATTTTCTTTACCATGTAAGTTTATCTTCCTTTCATCATCTGATGCTTGAAACCGAACCTCCGCATCGCAGTTTCCTGCAGGTTTTCTGCTGGGCGCATTTAAAATTTATCGTATCCGGATTTAAATCACTATGAACTTTAACGAATAACAAATAACGAATAACAGAAAAAACTTTATCACTGAACCTGAACTATTTTGCACTATTTACCTGTGACCGCACCCTGCACGGAAAATTTTTTAAAGATCTACCTCAAACTGCACCGTCTGGTTATATTGATCCAATGCCATCTGCAATTCCATGACATTCTGAGATACCCGCTCATATTCCTGCTTGACCAGATCAAGATCATAGTTGACATACCGATACTCGGGAACTGCATTTCTGGACATATACGATGTTGTCTCCCTCGTCTTTGGAAGCTGTTTGCGCATCCGGTCAAGGACAGCCTTTCTTTTATTCAACTGCGCCATCTTTATTAAGATCGTGTCCACGCTCATCTTGGTATCCTTTACCTGCACTTTTGCGGTTGCATTTGTGACATTCAGTGCATGTTTGATCACTGCGATCTTTTCATCAATTTCTGCAATCGTTGCTGCAACCTCAGCATAATCATATTCGGGGATCACAGGCTCCTCATTGATCGCAGCCACATAGGTACTTGACGCTTCTTCCTTATTTATCCAGTATTCCTTGTCTTCTTCCAGGCTTTTAAGCCATTTATTTGCATATGCCGATGTTATTTTTTTCATTTACCTTTTTCCTCTCCCAACTATCCTTCATGATGATATCAATATAAGACATACAGAAAAGTTTGTCATTCTACCGCTAGTTTAATTTCCGAAATAAAATATACCATAAACGAACGATATCCCCGTCAATGACGAGGATATCTTCAATACTGGTATGCAATAATCTACTTAAAATTATAAAATTGTCCAAACTCGGCAGCGATTTTCCTGAGATCCATTTGTAGACTGCCTGCGGATTTTCAAATCCCATCACGGTCTGGACATCTTTCACCGTGTAACCGTGTTCTGATAGAAGCCTCTTGATCTGTCTGCCGGTCTCTTTCTGCTGGATTGATAAATACATTGGTTCCATCTCATACCTCCTTATTCATCACTGTCCCGAAACACGAATTTATTTTATCTTAACATTTTTATGTTGGGAAATCCAGATAAATCGCCTGACTAATGAATTCTGTTCTTCTAATCAGAAAATAATCTACTTTCCTGTCCTTATAGCATCTTTTTGCCAATAATTTTACCACTTTCGGCGCTATTCCCTTATTTCTCTTATTCTCGAAAAGATCTATTCCTATTTCAGGTGTATCAGAGTCCGGATTCTGCAATTCCAGACTTCCACAATAATCGCCATTTATTTCAAATACAGAAAATACTTTATCTTCTCCCTCTAAAACCTGTTCCCACATCATATCTTTGCAATGCTCATTTAAAAACAATGTATGTTCACCATTTATCTGACGATGCAATTCTACATAATTATCACGATCTTCATCCGCAATCGGGCAAATGATAAATTCATTATCTGATACATAAACCTGCCTGTTCAACATCTTTCCTCCTTATTGTGCACCATTTCTTTCCCAAATTGCCCCAATCTGTAATAAATGCGCCAGAATCTCATTTTTATACACTGCTGCTATTTCCCTGTTGTCTGGTATACTCCTGTCCACACTTCCAGATAGCCTTCTCTTTAAAATAAATACTGGTATCCTCGTCCGATATTTCAAAGAACACCCGTAACATATCCATATTTAATGTCTTTCCAAATCTTCTCGGTCTGGTAAACAGGGAAACCAGCGGTTTTCTGTCTAAAAATTCTTTGATCAGCAGCGTTTTATCCACATAATAATATTCTGCCTGTGCTCTGACATAATCAGAAACTCCTACCGGAAGCGGTCTTTTCTCTTTCGCGGCATCTTTACAGGTTTTCATATTTATTTCCTCTCCTGATGGCAATATATTACTTCTTTTACGGCTGATTATAATAGAAATGCGGAAATATATCAAATTATTTTGATATATTTCCGCATGCACAATTTTAATTAAGCTGGTACTCATCCACCACTTTTCTCGCCACATCCGGATAGTTCGTAATAATTGCATCGAGTCCCATCTCACAGCAGCGCCGCATGTCTTTCTCATTATTGATCGTCCATACATGCACTAATATATTTCTCCGCCTGCAGTCCTCCAGATAATTTGGATAAAAAATTTTCGTCCACCCCGGATGCAGAGCATCTGCCCGCACAACATCCGCCACATAATCGACCGCATTTATAATTCCATCCGCATACAGTGCACCTGTTTTTAATTCCGGGCATTTTTCTTTCATACTGCGGATCGTATAATGATTGAATGAGGAAACTATGATACGATCCATCATGTCATATTTTTTTGTCAGTTCTAAAACCTTATCTTCCATTCCCGGATAAAACGTGTTTCCGGTCTTCATTTCCACATTAATGGTGAGATCCGTCGGCTTTATCAACTGATAAACTTCCTCTAATGTTGGTATCTCTTCTTTCTCATATTCCGGATGTATTTTATTAAAATTAAATTTTTTTAATTCATTACAGGTAAAGTCCTGTACACGTCCGGTTCCATCACTGACTCTGTCAAGAACCTCATCATGTATTACAACCACTTCCCCATCTTTCGTCAGATTCACATCCAGTTCGATTCCATCTGCTTTCATCTCAATGGCTTTTCGAAATGCATCCATTGTATTCTCCGGTGCATAACCACTTGCTCCACGGTGCGCCCACACTTTTATTTTTTTTGAATCCATAAATTTTTATCCCCCTTCTGCTTTCCAGTTTTGATACATTTTAATCCTGAATTTGCAATATTTCCAGATGCTTACATTTCTTCCACATAGTGCACATAGTCAAAATTTCTGATCTCATCGATCAGTTCCGGTCTCATATTATAGTGATTGACTTCCAGAGTTACCACTAAAGAGGAAAATTTACCCGGCAGTTTATTTTTGGTTGTTTCAACCGTCTCTGTTTTCACATTCCGGCTTCGCATCTCCTGCAAAAACAATCCAATGCTCTTTCCATTTTCCAGTTCAAGATAAAGATCAAATACTTTCGCATGTTTCTGTAAAAAAATGTCGATTTTATTCAGAAGGCGCAATACAACAACAATGAATACCAGCGTATAGACTGCACCTTCCACAAACCCGATTCCAATCGCCAGACCCACACAGGCACATGCCCAAAGTCCTGCTGCTGTGGTAAGCCCCCGGACTCTTTGTTTCTCCGTTACCAATATTGTGCCTACCCCCAGGAATCCTACCCCACTGATCACCTGTGCACCGAGCCGTGCAAGATCGGCTTTCTGGTCAAAATTCATCGACATATATTCACTGGTCAGCATTACCAAAGCGGATCCAAGGCACACTAATGCATGTGTCTTGATCCCGGCTCCGCGCCGTTTTAACCCACGGTCAATTCCTATCACAGTTCCCGTTAGGATTGCCAGCGCAAGGCGTCCGCAAATCGCTACGCTGTTCCATTCTGCCATTGCGTCAATAAAAGCTCTCCACATGATTTCACCTTCCCACTATTTTATCTCCAACGAATCTTTTTGTGCATCTTAGGATAAAGAAAAAGAGCAATTTAAAATTATCTTTCAAATTGCTCTTCTCCCCATTCTCACCTGCAATTACTTTGAATATAACCGAATCCTTTTTTCTTTAATTTTTCCGTAAAATCTGTAGTAAAATGCATGCAAAAAACATTCCTTCTTAAATCCGCCGGTATACATTCCTCCAGCTCCTCTAATGGGCAATGTGACCTGTGATCCGATGTAAATTCTGTTGTATCCTGATAGATCGTTGATATTTCCCTTTTATAAAATCCGTCTAATACATCTTTGGGAATCTCATACGAATCTCCACTGTAGTAAATCTTCTCTCCTGCAAATTCAATGATATAACCAAAGCAGGAAATATCATCCGCATGTTTCACAGAAACAGCCCAAACCTTCAGTCCCTCTGCGGTAAACAGACTGCTCTCCACAGGAATATAGATATCCGGGTCGATTCCCATCAATCCAAGCAGAATCCACAAAGACTTTTCCGGATAGATGACCGTCACTTTTTTCCCAAGTACATAATAACAATAGGAAATGATAGACGGAAGACTTCCCACGTGATCTGCATGCATATGTGTTACCATAATTGTGATACCGGCGTATTTCTTTAAGAGTTCTTTCTGATACAATTTCAAAAATACACTCTCCCCGCCATCGATCACATATAGCTGATCCTTGTTTGTAAAATAGGCACTTGTATTCCCGTACAACGGATTAAATGCCGAACCACATCCCAAAAAATTTAAATCCATACGCATCACTTCCGATAATTATTTTCTTTCAGGTAATCCACACAATGCTTTGTCCAGTCTGTCTGGATAATGTCAAATCCTTTATCTGCAAGCCATCCCCATCCTTTCGCAGGATCATCGGTCAGCGAAACGTCATCGCTATGCCCTGCTGCCAGTGGAACCCGGCTGGAATATAAAATCGCATTGCCCCAGAGAATCCGCCCCTTTTTCTTCTGCATTTCCAGATAAGATTCCTGGATCACCGGAGATGTTTCTTTTTCAAACACAATCTCTGCCCCTATATAATTGATGTTCATTTTTTCAATTTTATCAGAGGCAAGATCCTCTTCCATGAAAATTGGCATATAATCGATCGTTGGTGCATAAGCTTCAATTAATTTCAAAGATTGGTCAGAAGGATCACTCTTCATTAAAATCTGATCTTCCATTCCATGTTTCTTTACTGCTTTCATAACCGGTTCAATAATATTGATGCTTCTGTCAAGATTCAGTTTACATTTTCCTTTCAAATGCTCTAACACATCATCAAATGAATTTACCGGCAGAAATGTCTGCTGCAGATCGCCGTTACAGAGTCTCATCTGTCTGATCTCACCGGCTGTATACCGTTCAATCCTGATATGTCTGTCAAGATGGCTCGGTTCCATTCCTGTGTGGAATACAAACAATTCGCCATCGATACTTTGAAACAGATCCATCTCTAAAATGTCTGCGCCCTCCTTGAGTGCAATATCAAAAGCCGCAATCGAGTTTGGCGGAATATTTCCCCCACTGGTTCCTCTGTGGGCGGCAACCAGAACACCTGTTTTTTTTCTTAATTCAATGATCGATTCCATTTAATTTTTACCCCCGTTTTTCTTTTTTTGTAAAAAAAGATTTTATCTTTCCAAGTCCGTCATATCTGCCAAGCCAAAGTGCAATCGTAGAAATGATCATAAGCACTACCGTATAAACAAATGCCATTGCCTGTGCATCTATGGTCGCTGTCTCATCCGTTGCCAGCTTGATCACGATTCCAAGCGGCTGATAGGATGGATGATATAAAATACGGATAAGTCATATTCTGATAAAAGTCCGTTAAAGTTCAATACAATGACAGATAATACGATTGGCATAATAATCGGAAGAATGACTTTCCTCATTGTATAGAGCGGTTTTGCGCCCATAACCTGTGCTGCCTCTTCCATATTTCCATCAAGTCCGACAAATCCGGCGCGGATCATTCGGTATGAAAACGGAATTTTAATAATAATGTATGCAAACAGCAGGATGATCGGTGTAGCAACCAATACCTTATCTGCCAGGAGCATTCTTGGCTCATCGTAGGTCAGCATCAAACCAAGTGCGATCATGGTTGATGGCAGCAGCCATGGGATCAGAATAAACGGTTCAAACAACTTGTCATATTTATGTTTTGCTTTTGTCACAATACGGGCAACCACAATACAGATCACAGCTACAACCAGTGCCGCCAGCAGAGAATACACAATACTTACCAGATACGGCTTATATGCAGTGGCTGAACGGAACAGTTTTTTGTAATTCTCCAGTGTAAAAGAATCTTTTCTGATCACACCTGTCTTGATCGTCAATCCATCTGTAAATGAAAATACAAGTACGTTGATGATCGGCAGCATGTAAATGATAAACATTACATAAGCTACAATATGTGCGATCACATTCATGACCGGATTTTCAATCTTTTGTTTTTCCATTTTGGCTTTTGTCTTTGAAACCGATATAAAATTGCCTTTTTTTTCAATTTTCTGCATGATTGCAAGAAGAATCGTCGTTGCAATTCCAAGGATGATTGCCAGCAGCGCTGCGATATCTCTCGATCCCGTCATATTGGCAAACGTCTTGATCATCGGGTTGATTGTCTGGAAATCCGGGCCACCAACGATCAAAGGTCCTGACATTGTGCTTAATGCTGCGATAAAAGTAAGCACTGTAATCGCAAAAATGGTAGGTTTCATTGTCGGCAGCACAATTTTAAATAAAATCGTACTCTGGGATGCCCCCATATTCTTCGCCGCCTCTATCGTATGATAATCCAGCCCTCGTATCGCATTTGTCAAAAACATCATATGATTTGATGTTCCCGAGAATGTCATAATAAAAAGTACAGCACCAAATCCGACAAACCAGTTCGGATCCAGACCTGGAAAAATATTGGTCAGCACTTTTGTCACGATTCCTGTTGAACCGTAAACGAACTTATATCCTGTAACCAAAACAACGCCGCTGTAGATCAGTGTTGACATAAATCCAAGACTTAATATTTTTGCCCCTTTGATGTCAAAGTATTCTGTAAACAGTACAACTAAAATACCGGATATATTTACGGTAATAATAGAAGCGATCGCCAGAACAAAGCTGTTCTTTAAACTCTTCATGGCCCTTGCTGATTTCATGATCTTGTCAATTGCTTCCAATGTGAAATGTCCGTCTTTTACAAATACCCTGGCAAGCAGATTTAAGTTTGGGAATACCAGAAATGTAATGATAAACCAGATTAATGCAATTTTAATAATAATGCCGGGAATATTGATTGTTCCATCCTGAATTTTTTGCTTGAGTTTATTCATAAAATATCCCTCCTAAAACTGCATGATATCCTGTGGGTTGATATAGAGGTCTATCTGTTCGTTTTCCTGATACAGCCTGCGTCCATCATTTTTTTCAAGATATTTAAGCTCCTGTCCATGACATTCCAGCACATACTTTGTCAGCACACCACTAAATTCAGCTTCTTCCACTTTGCCTGTGAGTTTCACATAACCGGCTTTTTCTTCAATGATACATCTCTCAATTCTTACAAATCCAGTCTTGTTTGTATCTAAATTTGCACCCGACTGCGTATTGACCTCAGATAAAAGTTCACCCTTTAAGCGGTTGATATCACCGATAAAATCGCAGACAAACTCACTTTTTGATTCATTATAGATCTCATACGGCGTTCCAACCTGTTCTACATATCCATTGTTAAATACGGCGATCCGGTCGGAAAGCGTCAGCGCTTCTTCCTGGTCATGCGTAACATACAATGTTGTGATACCCAGCTCTTTCTGGAGACGTTTTAATTCCATTCTCATATCAATGCGGAGTTTTGCATCCAGATTGGATAGCGGCTCATCCAGGCAAAGAATCTTAGGCTCCAGAACGATTGCTCTTGCAAGCGCTACTCTCTGCTGCTGACCACCTGACAGATCCGACACATTTTTCTTTAACTGTGATTCCGTAATCTTGATCTTAGCTGCAACTTCATGTACTTTCTGATCGATCTCTGTCTTCGATGCTTTTTTTACTTTCATTCCAAACGCAATGTTGTCATAGACTGACATTGTCGGGAAAAGCGCATAGCTTTGGAACACCATGCCAATGTTTCTTTTTTCAACCGGAAGATTTGTAACGTCCTTGTCTCCTACATATACTTTTCCTTTTGACGGTGAGAGAAAGCCAACCAGCGCCCGCAGTGAGGTGGTCTTTCCACAACCGCTTGGTCCTAAGAAGGTGAAGAACTCACCTTCTTTAATATCCAGATTCAAGTTTTCAATCGCTACAAAATCCCCATACTTTATTTCAATATTTTCAAACTTTACCATGGTGTTCTCCTAACTTTGTTTAATGTCAGCTTCCTGTATTTTTAGTTTCTTCTATATTTACTGTACATACTCAAGCTCTGCTTTCTCTACCCATGCATCCACATTTTCTGCAATGAAACTCCAGTCAAGATCCTGCGGTTTCAAAGTCTCCATTAACTCTTTAATATCATCGGAAACCTGGTCTAATGCTTCTTTCTGACATGGAATCGTTCCATAATTATTAGACAGTCAAGCTGAACATCAGAACTTCCAAGCCAGTTTAAAAATGCTACACAGGTATCATATTTCTTAGTGCCTGCTGAAATTGCAAGAGATTCTACCACATATGGCTCTCCAATGTCCGGTGTCATGATCTGGAATTTGTAATCACGGTCTTTCTGCTCTGTCAAAACGCCGGATGCCCAGTGCTCATCCATCGGATAGGTACCATCGATCACACTTCCGACTGCGTCTTCACCATCTGCAATGTTATGTGCATTACCTAAGAATTTTGCTGCGATCTCCCATCCCTCATCAGAAATGCCAAGATCTCCGTCCGGATCCTGATAACGCTGATGATACTTGCAAATACCGTCTTTGCTGTTCCACCGCCTAAATTATGTAACTGATACAGTCCTTTGTATTCATCTTTCGTCAGATCTGTCCAGTCAGAAGGCATATTGTCATAGTCCGCATTTCCCATTAATACCAATGGTGTTGTTGTAACCGGGTAATAATATCCGTCCGGATCGATGAGGTCTGCATCTACTCCGTCCACCCAGTCCGGTTCCCATTTCTGAAGCAAACCGTTTGCTTTTAATTTTTCGTACTCAATATTGTTCAATCCAAATGTAACGTCACAAAGAGGATTATTTTTCTCTGCGATCATACGCTCGGTTACCTCGGATGCTCCTAATGCTACCACCTCAATATCGAATCCGGCTTCTTTCGCTTTCTCGATCAGATATGCATCACGACCTTCGGTTCCGCTGTTCGTGTATACAACAAGTTTTTTCATTGGAAGATGAAGTATCCTCTTTCTGGGTATCTGCCGCATCGGTCTT
>ENA-OQAN01000072-OQAN01000072.1-human-gut-metagenome-genome-assembly--contig:-NODE-72-length-51003-cov-3.387118_pt1 | contig 51003 bp, 59 predicted proteins | sample MGYA00242735_ERZ504527 | MGnify/ENA primary metagenome ERZ504527 (study PRJEB26092, sample SAMD00036230) | human gut metagenome | host: Homo sapiens | study: EMG produced TPA metagenomics assembly of... | reverse complement strand
GTTTGATAGCGGTATTCAAGATACCGGATCAATATCTGACAGGATATATGTATTATGCAGTTTTAGCTGCGTGATTACAGTTGCCAGCTATTCAGTGGCAAAGCTTTACCGAAGGCGTATGGACGTATGCGGGTATATACAGAAGTATTACGTACATTTGCAACTTCCATTATTGCAGCAGGCATTACCGGAATTACCTTTTCTATATCCATTACCAGAATGCCGATTTCCTTTTATCTGGTAGGATGGGCATTGATGTTTGGGTTCACAGCGGCAATCCGTATGATGTACCGTTTGTTACGCCGTGCTTTAATGCGAAGCGAGAGTGCGAGAGAAGCCAATGGCCGTCAGCAAAATATTATGATCGTCGGTGCCGGTGCATCCGGTCTGATGCTTTTGGAAGAGTACCGTACCAGTATTATCTGACGGATCATGTAAAATCTTCATCGATGATAATGAGCAGAAATGGCATAAATATCTGGATGGTGTCCGCATTGAAGGTGGACGGGATAAGATTATTGAATCAGTAGAAAAATACAAGATTGATAAAATTATTCTGGCGATGCTTCCGCAGACCGTAAGGATATCAAAGCAATTCTTGAAATCTGTAACCAGACAAACTGCCAGATTCAGACCGTTCCGGGTGTTTATCAGCTGGTGAACGGTGAGGTCAATGTCTCCAAGCTGAGAAATGTGGAGATTGAAGACTTCTGGGACGTGATCCGATTAAAGTAAATCTGGATGAAATTCTGGGATATGTCAAAGGAAAGACGGTTCTGATAACTGGTGGTGGCGGTTCCATCGGAAGTGAGATCTGTACACAGCTGGCGGAGCATGAAGTTGGACATCTGATTATTTTTGACATTTACGAAAAATAATGCTTATGATATTCAGCAGAAGCTGAAATGGAATCATCCGGAACTGAATCTGACGGTACTGATCGGTTCGGTACGAAATATGCACCGTATCAACAGTGTAATGAAGAAATATGAACCGGATGTTGTATTCCATGCAGCAGCACATAAGCATGTACCGCTGATGGAGGACAGTCCGAATGAGGCAATCAAAAATAACGTATTTGGTACTTACAAGACAGCATCGGCGGCAGGAAGAAATCATGTCAAAAAATTTGTACTGATCTCTACTGACAAAGCGGTAAATCCGACCAATATCATGGGCGCTTCCAAGCGTATGTGCGAGATGATCGTACAGACCTTAAACCATTTCTATGAAACAGACTTCGTTGCTGTTCGTTTTGGAAATGTATTAGGAAGTAACGGAAGTGTTATTCCACTGTTCGAGAAACAGATTGCTGCAGGTGGTCCGGTTACTGTAACACATCCGGATATCATTCGTTACTTTATGACGATTCCGGAAGCGTATCTCTGGTACTTCAGGCAGGTGCGTATGCAAAAGGCGGAGAGATCTTCGTACTGGATATGGGTGAACCTGTAAAAATTGCAGATCTTGCAAAAAATCTGATCCGTCTGTCCGGTTATAAACTGGGAGAGGACATTGAAATCGAATACACCGGACTTCGTCCCGGTGAAAAACTGTATGAGGAACTTCTGATGGATGAGGAAGGACTTCAGGATACCGAAAACAAGATGATCCACATCGGTAAACCAATCGATATGGATGAAGAAAAATTCATGCATCAGCTGATCCAGTTGCGTGATGCTGCAAATGAGGACAGCGATGCGATCCGTGCAATGGTAAAGGAAATTGTTCCGACTTACCAGATGCCGATGGAAGCATTGGCGTATAAGAAGAAAAAGAATTCTGTATATGATAATTTGCAGTAAACACTTAATTGGTTCTTTCCACACTTAGTTGAATTTAACGTGAAAGAGTTCTCCGAATAGCACTTTCGCTTTCAATAGTTCAAAACTGTTTCGACCATACATTACCCGTTTTATGACTTTGATTTTATTTACACTGCCTTCTGCTAAGCCATTATTATACGAATATATAATTCCATTTTTTACAGCAGTTATATCCTTTTTTATGCCGTTTATGAATGTTTGAAGTTCAGGGATATCATATTTTTGTGCTGCATTGATCCATTCATCTAATTTTGTAGGATTTTTAGAGAATATGACATTACAAAAGTCTTTGGTTAATGTATATAACTCACTCAATAAAGGATATTTTTTTAATACTTCCTGATACTGTTTGACAGTGATTGTGCCAATATCCTCGAGTTTTTTATAAACCAGCTGGCATAAGGATTTCCTTTGCACATATTCAGAATGCGGCTTTTCTGTTTCCTTCTGTTCATGCATTCGTGTTCTTTCTTTTTGCATAAACATTCGTAACGAAGCTACACTGCCAGTATATCCCTTTTTACAAATAATATCATGTATTTGGGGATACGTTAATCCCTGACTCCTGAGTTTTATTACCTCGTTCTCATATGGAGCTAATTTTCCTGGAATTCGAACATTATAGTGACCATTTGTAACTGAAAAATCAGGATTTAAATAATTTTGTATAGTCTTATGGGCACGGTGCATCTGAGATGCAATCTGCTCAATCGGATATCCTGCCAAAGCCATTTCTCTTGCTTCTTTTATTTCCTGTTCTTTTTGTTTTATTGCCAGCTGGTGTTGCCGTTCCCTGGCAATTTCCTTGCTTTCTGGAATCTGGTCTTCTGGAATTGCAAGATATTTTTGGATTGTTTTAGGTGATGAATGTAACAATAATGCTATATCCGATATGGTCAGTCCTTCCCTGCGTTTTTCATGGGCGAATTTTATACGCAATGACCGGTTTGCAGTGTTATATAATGCTTTCATTTCATCCGTAACGCTTTCTGTTAATGGTATTTCAACCCTTGCAGGAAACTCACGAAATATATATTTACAGATAACTTCCGAAAGTCCCTTTATCAAGTGAAAACGGTCACTAATCTGTATGACATCAGGATGAGAATTTGTAGCAGCGGATGCGTATGTAATGGCTCCATCCCTTGAAATAACTTCGATATTGTGAAACGTTTTCAGCCAGTTGCAGACATCATTTGTATCTCTTGACGGAATCATATCAACAATCCGATGATTTTCCAAATTTATCATAACTGTTCCATAAGAAAATCTTTTACGGAGAGCAAAGTCATCCACACATACCATTTTTACAGAAGATTTATCCACAATGGATGGCATTTTTTTTAAGCAGATCACAGATGCTGCTTTTGCAAACTGAAATATTTTCGCTTTTTAAAAGTTTAGAAGCATTCAACGAGCTTAGTTGGGATGATGTATATAAAACATTTTGGATTAACCTGTTCGTTTTTTTCGATTTAGCAGCCACAAATGGATGTTTCTCGGAAAAAGTTTTATGAGAACAGTCCAGATTCATACATCGCATTTTCCTGGTATCTACCAACAGAATGACCTTTTTTCCTTGCATAGGAAGATCTTGAATTTCTCTTTCATAAATAGAATGAACTTTAGATGTTTTTCTTCCACAAAACGGACATTCTAATTCAGTTATTGTTGATGCAATATGAAAAATCACTTTATCTTCTTTTATGCGATATTGTATTAGTTCATAGGCTGGGTCAAGTAACTTAATAAATTCGTCCATATAAATATCCCTCTTGGTAAATATATTTTGAATGTATTATATAACTTAACACATCAATTTCAACTAAATGTGGAAAGAACCAAATAAGCGCTTACTTTTCAAATTCAAAATCCCCAGACATGATGTTATTTTATGACATCATGTCTGGGGATTTTCTTTTTGCAGGCTACCTTGAAAACAATCTTGAAAAAAATCCTTTCTTTTTTGCCTTCTCAGGTACTTTCTGTGCATTCTGATTTATGTATTCCTGGAACATTCGCTTTGAATCTCTGATCATTCCGTTTAACTGTGCATTATTATCAGCGTTAATCCCATCGCACAATTCAACACCTTTTCTTGCATAATATAATGCATTTTCATCATGGTTTAGTCTTATATTTGCCACCTGAAGCATCTGATAAATCGGTATCTGATAAACTGGCATTTCTTCCTGCAATATCAAATCTCTATGATTATTCAATAACAACAGCACTTTTTCTGCTGTTTCTATTATCTGTTCAGGGTTTACATTCTCTTCCTGAACATTTTGCAGATACATAGATCCGCATCCTACGCAGATTCTGATGAATGTTTTTTGCACATTTTCTCTCACTTGTTGGTTTAAAATTTCTGCATTCCACATATATTCAATACTTTCTGCCATAAACCAACTCTTCTCAGCCAATTCTGCACATTCCTGTCCCTGAATCTTCTTTACTGTTACAATAGAAATACATGCCAACATTCTTATGAGTTCATTCATCAAGAAAATTTCTGCTGTTTCTTCTCTGGATTTTCCCTTTTGTTCTTTTTCAAAATCTCCCTGTTGGTATTCCACAAATTTCTGTAATTCACTGACAACTTCCAGATTGTTCCCCTGTGAATCATCCATTTCCAGTTTTTTGATCATAACCCATATCAGATTTTGATATGCATTCTTCCATTCCCTGGATTTTTCCGCACTATTACTAATAGCCATACAGCTTCTTAACATTTCTATTTTATCATATGTCTGCATATATGGCTATTCAAAATTCCAAGAACTTTAAAAGCCATACAATGAAAATCTGCTTTTTTTACTGCATTCATCAATAATTCAGGATATTTCTGAGATTCAAGAAACTCGGAAGCAAATATTTCTTTCTGTTCCTCTGCAATGAGGCATTTCTTATTTGTATTTTCTCTGCAAAATCTACTTCCCTGTAAAAATTCTCCAAATATATTTCAAAACAGCCTGTTTACAGTTTCTTCCATAGTCATTCCGCGAAACCGCATCTGCGGACAGTCCAATTTTTCTGAAACTGCTGTAATTTCATATTTTTCTTTTATTTCAATCAGCGCCGGTACAATTAAATATTCTGCTCCTGTCAGTATTTCCAGACGATTATACACATCTTTATACGGAGCGTCTGATTTATCTCCTCTGGAAAATATCAGCTTGGGAAATGACTTCCAGCATATGCCTTCCAAAATATGCTCTTTCACCTTCACTTGTGCCAGTTCATAGATACAATCATATCCTTCCTGAGTGCTCTTTACAGTAACATAGGTATCTGACTGCACCGAATATAATTGTTCTTCATAATAATCTGACAAAAATATTCTGTCACTCCAGTGTTCCCAGGAATACATGTAATCCATGTATGATTCATACACATTATTTCCAAACAATCCTGTCGTAGGTCCTGTGAACAATGCATTCCACGTTTCATATCTGTCAATTTTCTCATTATAAGCTTTTAGCATTTCTGCCTGCTCTTCTTTACTATACGGCGAAATTTCTGTTCGTTCACTTGTTTTCTGTACACTAACTCCACCTTTACGACGTCCATGTTCAATCAGAACAACTATTATAAGCTCTTCTTTTGGCAAAAAATCTATCTCAAAAGAAACATCCCATGGCTTTTCGTCACAATAAGTTCTGTAATTAATTCCTGAATTTATTACTTTTTGTATTGTTTGGGCATCAAGATTTTCCCACGGAGTATAAATAGGAAATTCCATATCATTTTCCCTCTACGTTTTCTATTTTAATATCTTTATTGAAACTTTCCCGCCAATTCCGGCCTGACATTGAACCTTGATAATATCCCCATCCTTTAAATTCAGATCCAGATATCCATCTCCGGTTTTAAACATTGCTCCTGCCATTGATTTTGCAAATCTACTGGTTGCCATGGTATCTGCGATCCCATTCCCTTCAACAACTCCTATTATTGATCCTATTAAATTAACATTGCCTTTTTTATTCTCCTTCGCCGGATCTATCATAGTAATGCGGTGGAAACCTGGTTGCAGATTGATTTCATAAGGAGTCTTGGAAGCTTCATATAAAGTTCCTTCTTCCTCATCATCAATTAATATGCCAATTTTAGCCTTTGAATTCAAGATTTTATTATGTTTTAACGGATGAAACATTTTATCCATCATACTCATAGAATAATCCTTTGCCATTCTGCTTGAATCCTTTACTGTTAATACTAACTTTGCGCTCATGTTTTTTCCTCCATGTTCAAATGATTTATAACATATTTTACTATATTTCTGCTTTCGAGATTGATTAGCACAAAAGTTAGACAAAATTCTCTGAATTTTCCGTCTAATTTCTACGCCTAATACACTCTTTTTAATTTTTTATGCTATGATAAAACAAACTTGTGAAATATTATTCACAAAACTATTTTCTCAGGAGGAAAACTAATATGAAAAAAAAGAAATGGATTCTTGTAATCACAAGTATTCTGATGATGCTTCTTGCATGCACTCAGATACATGCCGCTACTGTTAAAGCACCTGCAAATATCAAAGTTACTGCTTCAAAAAAAGCAAGTATTTCCATTAAATGGTCTAAAGTGTCTAATGCATCCGGGTATGAAATCTGGCGTGCCAATTCTGCAAAAGGAAATTATAGTAAAATCAAAACCATAAAAACAAAAAATACTACCAGCTATGCAAACAAAAAACTTTCTGCAGGACATTACTATTACAAAGTACGTGCTTATAAAACCGTAAATGGAAAAACTATTTACAGTAACTTTTCCAGATATAGCGGAACAACGGTCAAAGTACTTAACCTTATGAAAAATCTTCCGCCTTTAAGCCCATCATATGTCGGAAAATATTCTACTATTATCAACAAAATAGGTGGAATGCATAAAAAAAGCAATTCTGGTTATCCATCTTTCTATGCTGCCGGAAACAAGATGATCATTGGTGTAAATTATAATGCAAAATATTCCAAGAATCAGAAATATGTCTATATTTGCAATCGCGGAAATTACGGTGTAGGTATCGGTGGAATGCAGCTTGGAATGACACTTTCCAAAGCTACTGCTATTCTTAATAAAAATGGCCTAAGAAGCTTTAACAATCCGACTGTATTCTGGTGGGGAAATGCTGCAAGCATCACCCTGACTATAAAAAATAACATTGTAACAGGCTTTACATATGCCTGTGCACCAACTTGCGATTAAACATCTACTCACTGTTTATTACTTTTCATAATTGAAGCAGATAAATTCATTGATTCGATTAAATTTTACAGGAGGCATCTATGAAAAATAAAAATACAGGGTTTAAACATCTTGTTCTGCTATTTGCTTTCATCCTTTGTCTTTTTAGCTGTGTATCGGCAAAAGCCGCCAACTATTATTATGAGGATGGCTATAAATACACACTCTCCCTTGGAAAAGCAACAATTATAAGCTATGTTGGGTCTGATACAGATCTTACAGTCCCCTCTATCTTAAATGGAAAACCTGTTGTTAAAATTGAATCCTCTGCATTTGCTAATAACAAAAACCTGTGTTCTGTAATATTGCCTGATACGATCACATCCATGGGAATCAGTGTATTTGCACAGTGCGAAAACCTTAAGTCTATTCATTATCCAGAGGGTCTTGACCGAATTTATTATCGTACATTTGCAGGCTGTCACAACCTTACTAAGGTAAACATTTCTTCAAATATAAAAATTATAGAAGACAGTGCTTTTGCAGGATGCACTTCTCTGACATATCTGGATTTACCTAAAGTAAAAGAAATTGGCGAATACAGTTTTGCAAACTGCACGTCACTATCAGAAGTTATCTTCCATAAGGGTTTTACCTATGTTGGCTCTGCATCGTTCAAAAACTGTACCAATTTAAAAGATGTAACTCTGCCCCTCGGAACACAAACAATCAGTTACAGTGCCTTTGAAGGTTGCAAAGCTCTAAGACATATTGATTTTCCCTCAACCCTTGTATTCCTGAAAAGTGCTTCCTTTAAGGATACAGGACTTGTCCATATTATTGTTCCCCCTTCTGTAACACATGAGGAACAAAAGTGTCTTCCTGAATTGTAAAAATCTGGAAGAAGCCGAGTATCACGGCAAAGTTATAGAAGGATTTACTTTCGCAAACTGTACAAACTTAAAAAAACTAATCATCGGTCCAGAAGTAACCTACATCGGCTCCAGTGTTTTTGATGGCACTACACAATTAGAAACCTTGCAGATTCCTGCAACTACCAATCTGCATAGCCGGGTGTTTATAGGTGCAGAAGCACTTCATACCATCTACGGTGTTAAGAACAGCCCGGTAGAAATAGCTGCAAATAATGCCGGACTCAACTTTGTTCCTGTAAAAGATCACTCAATCAAACTAAATAAAAAGCAACTTACTCTTTATACTGTCAAAGGCAAAAATTCTGCTGTATTAAAATCAGTCATCTCTGGCAGTACATCAACGCCAACCTGGAACAGTTCAAATACAAAAGTAGTTCAGTCAACGCCACTGGAAAAGTAACAGCCAAAGGTGCAGGAACCGCTTATGTCACAGTAACTCTGGGAAATAAAAGTGCTTCCTGTAAAATTACTGTAAAAAAGCCAGTTCTCAACCTGAAAAATAAAGCAATAACACTGAAAAAAGGAAGCAGCTATACCATCTCCTGTTCTGCAGTTCCAACAGGTAAAATCACATATAAAAGCTCAAATACTAAATGCGTAACAGTAAACACTAAAGGAAAAATCACTGCCAGACAAAAAGGAACAGCTACTGTCTCGATAAAATGTAATGGAATTACTCAAAAACTAAAAGTGACAGTAAAATAAAAAAATTTTCTTCAAAAAACTCATTGTTCGGAGGAAAGTCAATGAAAAAGCAATTAAAAAAACACTTCTCATTTATTATCGCAGTATTAATGGTTATTTCTCTAATAATAATTCCACGTACTGCTCAGGCAGCTTCCGTAAAACTGAATAAAACTAAACTGACAATGAATGTTGGTGGTGTTTATCACCTCAAGGTAAGCGGGACAAACAAAAAAGTTACCTGGTCCAGCACTGACAGTAAAGTTGCATCTGTTTCTTCTGGAAAAGTAAAAGCAAAGAAAACAGGTACCGCAACAATTACAGCCAAAATCGGCTCTAAAAAACTGAAATGTCAGATTAAAATAAAAGATCAAAGAGCCTTATATGAAAAGGTTCTGCTCCAATCTGGCGGAAAATGTTTCTATCTAATGGATATTGACAGAAATGGAACCCCTGATCTGATTGTATCAAGCAACCGTGGAGTTATTGTAGATTATTCTGTATATACCATAAAAAATGGCAAAGTAATCTATGCCGGTCAGTGTTCCGGAAAAGGGATGAATTATCAAATTTTACAGTATAACACTCACTACAATGGAATACATATAAGCTGGTGGACCAACGGAGTAGGTGGTTCCGGTTCTGCATTATGGACTTTGTCCGGTTCTAAACTTGTCAGTACATCAAGGGCATACTGTTCTGTTGTTGGTTTTCAAACCGGTAAAGATGAACAGCATATGAAAAATGTAAGCCAAACTTCTTTCAATTCTTACTGTGATAAGCATTTTAGAAATTGTAAACAATATACTATGTGGTCCAATACCAGTGAAAACAGGATAAAACACTTGAAATAACTCTGTTAAGATGAATTTGTATTCTCATCAGATGGCAGATTCACAATTATTCAATCTTATCCCTAAAACACCTGCTATTGATGCTGATATATTTTATCAGCTATCAACAAGCAGGTGTTTTTATCACATATTTTTCTACTTTTCAGATACTTACTTTCTTTAATATGAACTTTTATATTCGTACTTCTTCATCCGCCTTAAGCAACGCACTCTTAGCCAGCTGGTCTGCCTCTTCATTGTAGTGATTGCCCGTATGGGCTGCTATTTTACAAAAAGAAATCTTTACTTTCTTTCCTGCTTCCTGCATATAGGCTGCGTATTTGCTGGTCAGTGGTGTTTTGGCTCTCCACACACCTGTTACCCACTTCTCTACACCTTCGTAATCATAGCGGATTTCCACAGCTGGATATTTGTTTTCTATGGCCCAGTTTACTGCAGTCATGGAACCAAGCATCTCTCCTGCCACATTTCGGATCGCGACTCCTGCAGAATCACTGCCGCTGCCGGATTTACGGATTTCCTGTCCATCCGGTGTAAGGATCACACAACCAAAGGCATATCTGCCAATACTTTTCTCGAAACTTCCATCTACATAAGCAATGACCATATTTTCAGGTACTTCCACGATTCCTGCCGCCTCTTTTGCTTTATCACCGGATACATTTCCTGTTGTCTCCATGTTCAGAAAAGCCAATGCTTCCTCTTTCTCTGTAAATCCCCGAAACTCAGCTCCTGAATATCCGCTTACTGCCTTCTGGCACTCCGCCCATGTAGCAAAAAGTCCTGTTTTATGTCCTTTGCGCACTGCATATATTTTCTTCTTTGCCATAAAATCCTCCTGAACAATCAATATTTTAACTCACATTACTTTACTATATTTTGATTAATACTATATAATCTTTCTTTCTATCAGGCAAGTTATACAATGGAAATTTCTCAAAAAAATAACGTGCAGATACATTTTGAAATCGAGATAAACCTTCAAGCCTGAAGTTATCTGTCGACTTCGATGTCTCTGCACATTTTTTATAATAACAGATATTTTTAATCAATATCCTACCTGTAGCAATCACATAAAATACTGCATTATTCTTTATCTTATAAAGCTTTATAATACAGTTCCACAATATCCTGCTTTCTGGAGGATCTTGGATTTACTGCAATATTTCCGCTCTTCATAGCATCATCTGCCATGGCATCAATCTTGCTTTCAATCTCCTCATCAGAAATCTCTTCTCCCTTCTTTGCCTGGCGGATGGCTGTGGTCAGGTCTTCCGGGATTCCGATATCTTCGTTTAATTCCCGGATGGCATCCACCAGCATCAGCGGTTCGAATTCATCCTCATATGCAGAGATTGGACTGATATAATTATAAATCTTCAGATATCTGCCATGATCTGCCAACGCATTATATTCTGCAATCACAGGGAGAAGAACTGCATTTGCCACTCCATGTGCCACATTAAAGAAAGCACTTACCGGATGACTCATGGCATGGACATTTCCAAGTCTTGCAAAGGAAAAGGCGATTCCTGCAAAAAGAGATCCTGTAAGCATTGCCTCTGCAGCCTCCAGATCTGTACGTCTTGCCACAAAACGGCGGATATTTCCACCGATCAACTCCATTGCTTTCTCTGCCATTGCGTCAGAAAACGGAGATGCTGCTGTGGAAACATAAGCCTCCTCCGCATGGATAAATGCATCGATTCCGCATGCTGCTGCCACAGATGCCGGAGCAGAGGTGAGAAGCTCAGGATCCAGAATCGCATATGCAGGAAGAAGTTCATAACTGAATACCGTCAGCTTATAATCTCTGCTGTGGTCAGTGATAACAGAAAATGCCGTAACCTCTGAACCGGTTCCCGCAGTAGTCGGGATTGCGATCAGCGGAACAATTTTTCCGGGAACCTTATGTGCCCCCTCATATTCTGTAATACTGCCGCCATATTTAGCCGTAACTCCCACTGCTTTTGCCACATCCATAGGAGAACCACCACCCAGCGCAACGATAAAATCTGCACCGGAATCCTTATACGCTTCTGTCGCTTTTTCCACTGTGGTGACAGACGGATTGGCTTCTACATCTGTAAAAATATCCACTGCCATTCCGGCGTCTTTCAGATAATCCGCCGCCTTATCCACAACTCCCATTTTCCGGAGAGTTGGTCCTGAGATCAGCATTGCATGAGAACCTCCAAGCTTTTTGGCACATTCCGGAAGCTTCGCCAGAGTACCTGCACCGACTGTAATATTCTGAGGAATAAAAAATTTAAATGGATTCATTAATTTCTGCCTCTTTTCCTGTATTTTTTCAATATTGCAATGTGCAGGGCATCTACCCTGCACAAATTCAAAACTCTGTTACCCAAAATAATTGTCATGTCATTTATAGCGTTATGCCATAGAGGAAAGCACCCTGTCAATAGCCGCATCGATTACCACATCAAGCTCTTCATCATCAGCCTCCGGCATAAGACTTGCTGCATCCTCATCAGAGATCAGTTCAATAAGTTTACCAAAGTCTTCTTTATATTTACGTTTACAGATCGCATAAAATACAACTCCAAGTAAACTCCAGCTACCTACCATAAGCCATTCCTGAAATACCAGACTTCCACCGGAACCCGGAATACAGTAAACCAGAAGCATCAGCCCTGACATGACTACTGCCATAAAACCTACAAATTTGTAGTGGCCTACTTTGTAAGGTCTTGCCATATCCGGTTCCTTTTTACGAAGGATCAGGAAAGAGACAGAGACCATACAGTATGCAAGGCAGCATCCGAAGTTACCTGCATCACAGATCCAGACCATCATTGTTCTTCCTGCAAAAGGAGCCAGCATAGTCAGGGCACCGATCAGATACAGAGAATTAACCGGAGTTTTGTGCTTCGGATGAAGCTTTGCAAAAAACGGAGGAATCATGTAGGATTCTGCCATAGAGTACATGGCACGGGAACCGCCAAGGAGGAAGGAGTTCCATGATGTAATAATACCACACATTCCACCTACAATGATAACCTTGGCCATAATCTTTGTCCCGAAAGCCTTGGCCATGGCATCTGCTGTTACAAGTCCTGTTCCCTGCTGAGACTCAATGATCTCTGCCGGATTCAAGATAAAACCTACTGCAAGAATCACCAGTGAGTAAAATACAACTGCCAGCACAACAGAAAGGATCATCATTTTACCGATTTTTTTCAGCGGAACATTAATCTCCTCTGCTGCCTGTGGGATAACATCAAAACCAATAAAGAAAAACGGAGTGATAACTGCAACCTTAATAATACTTTTCATTGCTTCACCGGTACCGTTTCCAACAAACATCTGTCCCTGAAGGTTATCCACACTTCCTGTAACCACAGAAGCCACGATCAGAATAATTCCGGCACCGCCGATAATACAGGTAAGAACAGTCTGCAGAACTGCTGCAGTCTTTGCTCCATTAATGTTGATCATCATAATAAGAAACGCAATCACGATCGCCACGATCAGCCAGGATGCATAAACATCAAAGCCTGCAACTGTATAGAGATATCCTTTCAGGAATCCCGGCCACAGATAAGTGATGATTGTGGGAAATGCACATGCCTCAAAGCAGGCAACACTTACATATCCAAGAATAATCGCCCAGGTACAGATAAAAGAACCTGTAGAACCCATTGCCCTGTAGCTGAATACATGCTCACCACCACACTGAGGCATGGCTGCTGTAAGCTCTGCGTAAGTCAGACCTACAAAGAAGATCATGATTCCACCGATTGCAAATGCAATAGCTGCACCAAGCACACCACCGGATTCAATCCAGTTACCGGAAGAAACTACCCAGCCCCAGCCGATCATGGCGCCAAATGCAATTACAAGTATGTCCCATGCACCAAGTACTTTGTCAAATTCAGATGTTTTCTGTTCCATAGGTCAGGCCTCCTTTTTTCCGTATTTTTTTGCGATCAGGTCTTCCAGATATTCTGCTGTTCCCTGAATTCCCAGAAAATCACTGTTAATAAGAATATCCCTGTTATGTCTGTCACCGCGGTTACTTCCTGTCAGTGCCAGATGTCTCTTATGATAACGTTTATCCTTCTCATCCAGCAGAAGCTTTGCATCCTTTTCCGAAAGATTATGGCTTTCCATAATGTTATGAATGCGAACATCATTAGGTGCATAAATAAATGCTCTCACTAGCTGGATTCCTTCTGTATCTTTCAGAATATAATCTGCAGACCGTCCGATGATCACGCAGGCTTCTTTCTGCGCCAGCTTCCGGATAATCTGCTTCTGTACATGAATGGCGCGGTCTGTCAGATCCGCATATTTGGAAAAGGAACCTCTCACATCTCCCTGTGCACCTTTACCTGCGATGGTTCCGCCTTCCTCTACTCTGTCCATAATGTCTGTAGGGATGCCTACCTCTTTGATAATCTCATCCACAAGATCACGATCATAAAACTTAATCCCCAGATCCTGTGCAATCTTCTTACCGATGGCATTGCCCTTGGCTCCATATTCGCAGCCAATCGTAATTACCAGATGTTTCATGCTCTTCCCTCTCACACTCAAATTTTTATCAGATTCTCAAACATTTTGAAATCCGCTGATTTGCTATGCAAATCGCTACTTTCTCATGTTTGGCAGGTCCCAAGTTCAAAAGTCTTATCGTGCAGGCACGAACGACTTTTTGACCTTTTGGCCCTGATATCATAAAAGGGCGCACGAATATAATTCGTGACGCCCTTGTCCTTACTGTATCACTCCGTTGCCGGATTTTTATTTTTCCAGAGATTTAATTGTATCTTCGATGATTGCTACAGCTTTGTCGCACTCTTCTTCTGTAACAATAAGCGGTGGGATCATACGGATGATATGCGCTCCGATAGCTGTGATCAGAAGATGTCTGTCAAGACAACCATGTTTTACATCCACTCCGCCGATAGTATCATCAAATTCCACACCTACCAGAAGTCCCTGATGTCTTACTTCTTTTACATGAGGAAGCTTCTCAAGCTTAGCTGCAAAGTAATCGCCAACCTTCTTTGCATTTCCAGCCAAATCTCTGTCCAGAAGCTCATTCACCTCAGCCAGTGCAGCTGCACAGCTTACCGGATGTCCGCCGAATGTAGTTCCATGGGAACCTGCTGTGAAAGCTTTGGCAACCTCTGCTGTTGCACAGATGGCACCGATTGGCATTCCACCGCCCAGAGCCTTTGCCATAGATACGATATCCGGTTTGATACCATAATTCATATAGGACATAACAGCACCTGTTCTGCACCATCCTGTCTGTACCTCATCGATCAGAAGAAGCATATCATTCTCATCACAGAATTTACGAAGTCCCTGCATGAATTCCATTGTTGCAGGATGTACGCCACCCTCGCCCTGTACAGGCTCAACCATAATGGCAATTGTGTTCTCTGTACATGCATCCTTGAAAGCCTGAAGTCATTGTACGGTGCATAGGAGAAACCATAAGTCATAGGTCCGAATCCAACCTGGCATCCATTACCCGGCTGACCTGTTGCAGACATGGCACCAAAGGTTCTTCCATGGAATCCCATCTTTGCAGTTACGATATGATAACGATTTGGACCATACTTTTCAATACCATATTTACGGGCCATTTTGATCATTGCCTCGTTAGCCTCTGTACCAGAGTTCTGATAGAAAATCTTGTCCATTCCGATTGTTTCACAGACCTTCTCAGCAAGCAGCGCCTGCGGGATTGTGTATGGATAGTTGAATGTATGCATAATATCATCTAACTGATCCTTTGCAGCAGCTACAACCTTAGGGTTACAGTTTCCTGCGCTGTTTACTGCAATACCAGCATAAAAATCAAGATATGGGGTTTTATTCTCATCATAAATGTACATGCCCTCTGCTGTCTCTGCAAGGAAATCAAATCTCTCATAAGTCTCGATCATGTACTTGTTTACTTTGTCCTTAATGTCCTGAAAAGTTAATCCTGTGTCTTTTAATTTCATAGCTGTGCCCTCCTGCATCCTTAAGATAATAAAAAAAGCAAAGACAAACTGACCCGTATGGGTAAGCGCCTTTGCTTAACTTTTTCTGTGTATTATTTTGTACACCCTTACAATATCACTGCCCTTATGATTTGTCAACATGTTTTTTGAACATTTACATTTTTTACAGAAAGATCGTTACTGAGAACGGAGTGAACAGTAACGAAAGCTCTGTGTTCTCCTTATTGTATATCCAATATTTCCTGCATATTCATGCGATATTATAAAGGTTTCTCAACAATTCATAACAACACAGCCTCTTCATAAAATGGCAGACTGACAAACCATTACATACATCCTTTCTTTTCAGATATTCATTTCCTGGTGTATCTTTTTCATCATTTTGTGCATTATATTGCGCATTTTACACTCATACTTCGGATAAAATCACCTGCTTCACTACTCAGTTCTACACTATGGTAATCCACCTGCGGCAGACCGCTTCAGCAACAAAACTCCTGATACAACTGCATCAATGATAATCCAGAAAAAAACAGGTACAGCAGGCTTTCTCCTTCCCTGTGTTCCGATAGACATGCTCCTGATCCGTTTCAAACTTAAACACCTGATCTCTGTGGATTTCATACTTCTCACCATGACATTCCAGAGTAAGCACACCCTCCATAACAGCCAGATATTCTCTTGTCTTCTCCCCATGCTGCCACTGATATAAACACCACCCGGTTCCACCTCGATCCGGTACACCTCCACCAGACGGGTATCCTCATAAGGCAGACAGGTCCATACCCTGTACTGTCCTGCTATCTCCTTGGTAGGAACCAGTTCTGCCGGTGTCACCAGACAACAGTCCACTCTCGGCGGCTGTATCAGCTCCTGAAACTCTATCCTCAGACCACTTGTAATCTTCCCCAGCACACCCAGAGAAGGATTGGCAGTCCCTCTCTCAATCTGAGCCAGCATACTCTTACTCACCCCCGTCTGCTCAGACACCTGATCCAGACTCATACTCTTGGATTTCCGAATCCTCTTCAGATTCACCGCCACATTATTCGATAAATAATCCATATGTCCCCTCCTTCCAAACAGCTGTATTATTTATTTTTATATCAGCAATATAGAAATCTGTCAATTACATTACTGTTCACTCCGTTCTCAGTAACGTAGCCAAAATTCATTCAGGAACATAAATTTTACAGCAATTATCCAAAACCCGGTTGACAATTTCCTCTCTATAAATGTATAATGTAACCCAAGAAAACATTTGTCCACCCTATTCGGACAATGAATATCCCTATATCAGCCAAATGCCATGACAGGGAGGAGTACACAACCCCGGGAAGCACAGAGAGAAAGCGGTCGGTGCGAGCTTTCGTGAACGAATTGTGGAAGTAGCCCCCGAGCAGTGAACCAAACCGCATATCCCGTCTGATCTACAAGACCTGAACGGACATGCCAAGTAGGCTTCAACGTCAGTTCCACGTTACAGGAACACAGTATATCAGTACTGACAAAGTGCAGAGCCAGACTCTGAATACAGGTGGTACCGCGGAAACATTTTCGCCCTGGGCAAACAAGCCCAGGGCGTTTTTTACTATATTTATATATCAGGGTCAAAAAAGTCGTTCGTGCTTGCTTTAATCTGTCACATCAAACCCGCCACCCCACACTCGGCAGAATCAGCGCAGCGCCATTCTGCCCCCTGTATTGGCCAACACACAGCTCGGAAATTTATTTGTTTTCGGGTGCATTTGCAGGAGTCGTAGTAACTCTTAGTGCCTGGAAATCTGCGTTGTTCAGAAAAATCTCACTGTCTGAGCCGCATCCGCGGCGAGTTTGAGATTTCTGAACGGTTTTAGCAGATTTTCAGACACTTAGAGTTCCTAGTACATCGTTTTCGAAATAACTATACCACTCACTTGTCTGCGAATCCGATTGCACAGGTCTAAAAGCCTCAGCGTAGCCCGCTACGCCTGCGTTTTTATACCAGCACACTCGAATCCGCATCCTACGCGATTGGTATAGTTATTTACGAAACGATGTACTAGAAAACTTTATTTTTATAATTATACACAACTCTCAGGGATTAATCAACTGGTGTAATTTCGGATTTATTGTTGAAAAATGTAGAAAAATGAATGACTTATTTGCCTGATATATCCAAAAATAAAATATTCTTTCTCCCATTTAATCGCTCTAATATTTCTTCCGATTCAGCACTGATATTTCCAAATGCACGTTCTGGTTTTCCGAGGAAAAATCCCTGGCCGTAATGCACTCCCAGGCTGTGCAGACATTCCAGCTCCTGTACTGTTTCTATCCCTTCTGCGATCAGAATTGCTCCTGTTGCATTACAGTAATCTAACAGGAGTTTCATCATGATCTCTTTTTTCTTATACTTGTGAATATCCCTTACCAGTTCTATATCCGCTTTCAGATAGTCAGGTGTGGTATTCACTACACGATTTAGGCCTAAATGTCCAGCTCCCACATCATCCAATGCTATCTCATATCCCTGATTTGCATAATGTTTCATGATCTGCTGCAATATCTGATAGTTTTCTATGTCTGATCTCTCTGTTATTTCGAATACAATATCAGAAGCAGGAACCCCTGCCTGTCTGTAAATTGACGATTGGCTGAAACACCGGATATATGGATTTTCTCTCTAATATCTTATAGAATTCATCTGCTTTGTTTACTTTCATCCTTTTATGATCACTCCCATACTTGCGTAAATCCCCTGCATCAGTTCACTCCCAATAGAGTACATGGTGATGTAATCAGAATTCCTGCAAATGAAATGAATATTTCATCACACGATTACAGATCGGGTGTTCATTACATTGGAGAGTATAGAAACATTGAGAAAAAAGTTCAATAGACTTTACTGAGGTTTAACTATATTTAACATAGGTCTTACGCTACTGTTCGTTTCGTTCTCAGTAACAGCTGACACCAAAGTACATCCTGCAGGAAATTCGGCTCAAAGTGCTTTCCTCGGACAGGTTCTGACACATTCCATACACAAAATACATTCTGTTCCGTTTTTCCGTTTTCTGGAGTTATCGGTTATATCAACATTCATCGGACAAAACTTTTTTACATTTTCCACATGAAATACACTTCTCTTTGTCACACTTAACCCTGACTACAGAGAAATAACTCATAGGTTTCAGAAAAATCGTGACCGGACAAATATACTTACAGAACGCTCTGTTATCTTTAAGTCGGAATGCCAGAATAATCCCCACAATATAATACAGAATATTCCCCACGATAAAAGCTATAAACATGATTTTCTCCATATTCTCTACGTGATTCAGAAAAAGTAGCACCACGAAAGAGAACGAAAATGCAAATGTAATATACCGGATGAAACCTATCTTTTTTTCTTGCAGCCTGAGGCTTTTTATATGGTAAAAAGTCCAACACCATAGCTGTCCAACAGGCATATCCGCACCATCCTCTTCCAAACAAAAGTGGTCCGAATATTTTTGCAACAGCATAATGGATTGTAGCTGCTTCAAATACTCCGGTAAACAGATAATACCAAAAACCTTCAATCTGCATGTTTTCCCGGCATATAAGCCCCAGATAAATCAGCATATACAAACCAACCAGAAGTTGAACGATCCTACGTGCATGCTTATAGTTAAACTGAAAAAGCAAAAGCCCAACAGTAATCGATGTTCCAATATAACTGAAATTTAAAAGATAAAACAGATTATCTTTGGTAAGCCATAGTGTAACAGCCACTATTTCAAATACTATCCACATTCCAAAGGGTGCCAGCCGTTTCCGTCTCATATTCATACTCATTTTCTCCAACATTGTGCCCCTAACTTGATATCTACGAATTGCTCCGCTGCAAAGCAGCTCCCACAATTCTCATCATATCTCAATATAAAGTATTTGTCTAATGTTTCTATTAAGCAAATATTTGTCAGACCAATTTGCCATAAGTACCAGAATATCAGGATTTGCGAAGGCAATTTATAGTAGATTTTGGCATATACATTTCGATTTTTTTTGAGTATAATAATTCCGAAAAAGTACTTTGACAGTAAATAAATGCAACATCATTGCACAGGAGGCATGGGATATGATTATTACAATAGCAAGACAGTGCGGAAGCGGCGGACATGAAATAGGAAAAGAACTGGCTTCCAGACTTGGACTGGAACTCTATGACAGAAAGAAGCTGGAAGAAGAGGCCAAAAAACTTGGAAAGCTTGACGAAAACAAAGAATTTTTCCAGGAAAAGGCAGTAAACAGCCTGCTCTACAGCATTGCTGTAAGCTACGGAGAAAGCAATCCGATGGAAAAATCTTTTGAACTTATACGTGAACTTACGCAGCAAAAATCTGCCGTAATCATCGGACGCTGTTCAGGAGCGATCTATGCAAATGATCCTGAGGCAACTACTGTTTTTCTTCACGCAGATAAAGACTGCCGTATCAAACGTGTAATGGAACGGGACGGTATTAATGAGAAAAAAGCTGCAAAGCTGATAAAGGAAGTGGATGAGAAAAGAGCATCTTTCCACAAATTCTGCACAGGCAAAGAATGGGAAGACGCCAGCCAGTATCAGCTGTCTATTGATACAGGCAAACTTGATATTTCCGATGCAGCAAACATGATCATAAATTATATCAATGCTAAAAATATCGGACAAAAGCACCTGTAATTTCCAAATAACACTGTAAAAATCAGGCACAAGTTTCCGAAATATAACTTGTGCCTGATTTGCATTTTCTTTTAATATTTACTGTTTGACTGATTGGATTCATCCATCGGATATCTCTGTAAATTCGCAGATAGCCTTCTCAAATATGCTATACAACGCATCAATGTTCCAGGATATATTCCATCTGTCTTTCTTTTGTTTTCATACCCATTTTTTCATAGAACTTTTCGGCTGAAGTATTTCCTGCCCATACGTTCAGTGTCACTTCATAACAGCCCATTCGCTTTGCTTCATTTTTTACATATTCAAACAAACTCTCGCCGATATGCTGTCCTCGTGCCTGCTGATCAACACATAGATCATCTATAAAAAGAGACTTAAACGGTACCATATTAGTTGAAAAAGGCTGTTCCTGTAATTGGCAAAATGCATATCCTACACAAACATCTTCCTCGTTCACTGCTACATATATGGGTTTTTCTTCTTTTCCTAATAGCTCTGTCAATTCGCTTACAGTATATTTTGTGGTACCGGGAATAAAAATATCAGGTCTTATATCTGCATGGATCTGCAATACCTGTCCCAACAGTTCAATTATTCTTAGAATGTCTTTTTCTTCTGCTTTTCTAATAGTCATTTTTTGTCCTCCAAGTAACAAATTATTCCACATGTCGATTTCTTTAAAGATATCTTCCCAGCATATTTTTCACACACTTTTCTACCATATCCATACTTTCTATACATATCTCTTTTTTCATTCCTGCCGCAATTCCCACAGTCAGGAGTTCTTTTCTGCCTGGATTACGTCCATTTCCGTCAACTGTTGTAGTATGCTCTCCATAGTATGTGTTACTGTAAGTAAGATCATATGCCGGACTCAGGCTCCATCTGTCTTTTTCATCATCATATAAATAGGTGAAATTCTTTGAATGATCATCTCTGTTATGTGCAAAAACATTAAAACACATCCTGCGAAACATCTCTCTCATATCTTTCTTATTATCTCTGGTTAATATTTTTGTCAGTTTCATCAGACTGTGATAATCCAGGCTTGGCTGCTCAAAATTCAACTCCAGCAACGCAGCAGCTGTCAGCATATGAATTCTCTTTGTTCCATTTTTATCTGATATCCTGTCAAACCGCTTAATCCCAAAATACCCCTCACAGTTCTCAGATGGAAACAGTCTGGTTTCACTCATTATAATACCACATTTTTTTGCGCAGCATGAATAATCATATTCCATCTTCCCTGCATTTTCTCCATCCACATGTGCAGGAAATTTAATAATCCATTCCTCTCCATTCACTGTAGTCATAATTTTGGGTCTGGCTCCACCACTTGTACCACCGAGACGATATAATTCATCCAATCTATCGGAGTATTCCGTATTTAGTATTTTCCGGCACTGCTCCGCAAGTTCATCCAAATCCACATCTCCATATTGTTCATCTATTTTTTTCTCCGGATAATAGGTAAGTGCTCCCATACCTGACTTTCCAACAATTGCCAGCCGATCCAGCACTGTTAATTTGTCTGGATTCTGCTTATGTGCACGTAGCAGACGATCCAACAACAATCTCCCCCAATTATCCGGCAAACTATCTGCAAATACTCCAAATAATCCGTCAAAATAATCTTTTGTCGGTACAAAAACCTGCTCTTTAAGGGGAAGTGAAAACGGACTGATCGGAAAACCATTTTCAATCCATTCTTCACTATATTGAAACGCAGCTTTATGGTCAGCTGTCATAGCCAGTGTTCCTACAAGTTTTTCATCATAAAATACCTGTAATGTATTACCTTCCCTCATTTATGACCTCCTGAATATCTTTATATGGAACATGCGTAAAAATATTTCTAAGCTCATCTGCAATATCCAAAGCCATGGCAATCTTTGTCAGTGATATCAATGATATCTGTCCGGTAGTTTCGAATCTCTTAATTGAACCATAGCTTACTCCGCTCATGGAAGATAATTTTTCCTGAGAAATAGAGCGTCGTTTTCTGATATTACGCACCCTTTGTGCAAGCTTCTGATCCAGTTCCTCTGCTGTTTCCCATACAAACTGTTCCATTTTCCCTCCTTGCTTTTTATTGTTTTATGGATATTATTTTATCCAAATTTTCGCTATTTCATTAAAATCAGATAATATTTTATCCGATATTATTCTATCATTTACTCTTTCATAAATCAAGCCTTTACCTATTCTTTATATATTATTGAAAATTTATTAAAAAAAAGAAAAAAGCACCTGATGTATCGTCAGATTTGTGATATACTTTATGTATTACTTACAGACTCCCGGGGGAAACAACTATGCAAAATGTAATTCCCGATGAAAGATATTCTGTGGCTGACGAGGCCATTTTAGGTGCTTTTTTCAAATTGTTAAAAGAAAAGAAACCTGACAGGATTACTGTATCCGACATCACTAAAACAGCTGGTATTGCCAGAAGTACCTTTTATAATCACTATCAGGACATCCCTTCACTGATCTCTGCAGTTGAGGATAAAACTATTCATGATGTTTTTCCATAATGGAAAATTTCCAGCCAAAAAATGACCGGGATATCTGCAGTTCCTATTTTCTGACTCTGTGCCGATACACTATGGAAAATCCTTTTCTGTCCGGTCTTTTGAGCACGCCTCATGGCAATGATCTGTTTGAAAAAATGCTGACTATGCTCCATCATTATGTTACAGAAACTACATCTAATTCCAGGCCTGACAGGCATACAAAGGAAGAAGTTTCCTATGTAATCACCTGCGCCATCGGCAGTACCATCGGCGTTCTCCACAAATGGAGCCGGGATAATTTTAATCTGGCACCGGAAGTGATCGCTGATATTCTGTCTGAGGTTTTTTTATCCGGTATGCTTCCACTTTTATCTTAAGCCTCTGTCTTATTCCAGAGGCTCATCAATCAGGACATCCTGTCTCCTGATCTTTTTTGTTGTGTTGCGGATAAACGGATTTTTGCGGACAACCAATCCTGTAATGCGGCGATAGGTGGGCTGATTTCTGTTATATTCATCCAGAAATGCCTGAAGCTGTGCCTGAATTGCCTCTGCATCCAATGCTTTCGCTTCCACAACAGCCTGCTCCGGATAGATGCGGGCGGTCAATCCATTGTCCTCACCTGTGACGATCACTTCTCCTATCAGCGGATTCAGAGCCAGCTTATTCTCAATCTCCTCCGGAGATACATTTTCACCGTTGGACAGGATGATCAGGTTCTTCACACGTCCATTGATAAACAGATAACCGTCTTCATCCATATATCCCTTGTCACCGGTATGCAGCCAGCCATCCTTTAAAGTCTCTGCTGTCTCATCAGGCATCTGATAATATCCCTTCATAACACTGCTTCCCTTTACCAGAATCTCACCGTTTTCGAATCTGATTTCTGCATTTTCAAGTGGTTTTCCAATAGAACCCTTTTTATTGTTTTCCAGTGTATTATTGCTGATAACAGGAGAGCACTCTGACATTCCATAGCCTTCCAGTACTTCGACGCCATATTCTGCAAAACGATCAATATAATACGGATCCAGATGTGCACCGCCTGTAAAGATAATGCGCAGTTTTCCGCCGAATACCTTTTCTGCCAGAACTGCCTTCGGGATTGACGGATCAGCGGCAGCCAGTCTCTTATAAATAGTTTCGATCATCATTGGAACCATAAGCATAATATCCGGTTTGAAAATACTCATATTCCTTACCATATGGAGCAGGGAATCATTGATGCAAAGAGTTGCACCCAGAGAGAATCCCTTCAGCCAGTCCATAACCAGGCAGAATGCGTGATGGATTGGAAGCACACTGAGCACGGCAGTTCCCGGTTCTGCCGTAATCTTTACTGCCTCAACATTGGAAGCCAGATTATTCTGTGTCAGCATAACACCCTTGCTCTTTCCTGTTGTTCCGGAAGTGAAAATGATGGTCGCAATATCCTCTGCATCCGGGCAGACAGAATCTGCTGATGCGCTCTTTCCTGCATTTCGAAGTTCACCAATACCATATACCTTTGCCGGTGCATCTTCTACCTCTTCCTGAAGCATCCACACCTTCTGAAGTTTCGGGCAGTTTTCAAGAAATGCATCCAGATATGGTTTAAGCTTCGGACTTAAGAAAAGAGCTACGGAATCGGAACGGTTAAGCAGATCGATCAGATCCTCACAGGGAAGTGCGGCATCCAGCGGTACTGCAGTGGTACATCCGGTGATGATTCCCAGATAACTTTCCATCCACTCTACAGAACTGGTTCCGATCAGTGCAATGTGTTTGCCCTCAAAGCCTTCTGCAAGAAGACCTTTTCTGGTGGAAACTACATTTTCCATCAGTTCGCCATAGCTTCTTTCCATAATTTCCTTTTTCTTGAGCCATTTTACTGCTTTTACTTCATCAAATTTACGTACACTTTCTTCTAATATATTTCTGATCAGCATATCTGTCCCCCATTATTTTCTGAACTGTTCAAGTTATGGATATCCTGTCAGGTACAAAATATCCTTGACCCTGACATCTTTATAAGTTTTGCTTCGAAAAAAAATTACTGAAAGTTCTTCCAGCAGATTTAAGGCTTCGCCAAGAGTTGTGATCTTCAGCACTTCGCTCTCGTCAAGTTCAAGATCAAAGGTATCCTCAAGCTCACCTAAAAAGGACATAAAATCCAGAGAACTGAAACCCAGATCCTCGCGGAATCTCATTTCATTATTCATTTCTTCCGATGCTACCTTGCTATACTGTGCTACGATATTTTTAAATTCCATTTCCTGATTCATTGCATTTCCTCCTGATATTGATTTAGTTAAACCAGTTCCATAATTTCGCCGATGCTCATATCCGGCTCTGCGATTCCCTTGAAAAGAATACGCATCATATAATAATAGAGCAGTTCCATATCATGTTCCTCCAGATGAGCAGTCTGGTAATGATAGGAGAAGTTCATACCTCCATCTTCTGTATGGGATACAGTCAGATACATCTTCTTGGTAGCTGCACCGTTTGCAAACCATTTTGCATGCTGACGGATAGTTCCAAGCATTTCATTCTCTACCTTCACAGTCATTGGCTGGTAAGTCAGATAACAACTCTCATATCCTGTATGCTCCGGTGTATTGTATCTCTTTCTCATCTCATCCATAATAAATGCCGGATCGTAATTGCTGTGCATGTAGATACGATTCTGCATATTCTGGATCTCATAAGCAGCAGAAAGGAAATCTGTCTCCGGTGCGATCACTGTTCTGCATGGGAACATGATAGTTCTGCTTCCTCCTGAAGTCCATTCATCATGAGTAGAACGTCTGGATATAAAGTTCTGGATAGTGATATCTTCCTGTCCGTTATTTACCTTTGACAGATAGGTACGGATGCCAAGCAGAAGAAGGTTTGTCATAGACAGCTGATGGTTCATACAGAAATCGATCAGATTTTTAGTTGGTCCCGGCTCCAGATAATAATCCTTAACTGCTACAAACAGATCCTTCATCTCAATGTCAGAAGAACGAAGTTTGGATTTCCATGACGTTTTCTTGCTTCCTCCAGTACGGACGGTCCCTGAATATCAGAATACAGAGGTTCGCCCAGTGCATCCAGCTGATCATCCCAGAATTTCTTATCTTTTGCAAAACGTTTCTCGTTGCCTGCTTTTGCAAGGTCTTTTTTCAGTACTGTCTCAAAGTCTGCCAGTTCCTGCGGATAGGCTGTTCCATATTTATAATAGGTATATAACTGAAACAGATCACCGATCATTACTACCAGACCACAGGAATCGATCAGTCTGTGATCCATATGTACAAAGAAACCATTATATCCTTCCGGCAGCTTCAGCATAGTAAACTCGCACATGGGAATGTCATCACCGTCAAAGGTTTCGTATGCCCACTGCTGCATCAGCTCGTCTGCTTTTGCAAGGCTTCCCATTCCTGACAGATCCTTGAATCCGATATCTCTTGGATCCTGTTTTACAAGGTATTGCTGTACATTTCCGTCTTTATCAGGCTTCGTAAAACGGATTCTGGTGCATCCGGAACGTTCTGTCTCCATCTGAATACATTTTTTTAATAATCCAAAATCCAGTTCAGCCTGTACAGACGCCACAACACTGACACCGGATACCTGCTGTGTACCGTAATCCATGATCCAGTTATGGTGCATTTTCTGTGCTGCTGTTAAAGGATAGTAGTTTGTCATACTTTATTTAACCTCCATCACCCGTTTTTTCTCTTTTCCCGGGTACAAAAACATTACATACTTGTTCAGTAGCCCACAGTTATTTTAAAAATAATGTACTGGCAGCTACAACATTACTTTTTTATTACGTGACAAAAAATAGCACAGATTTTTCCCAAATACCAGTACCCTCAGCACTTAATGAACACTTTACATAAAATTGACCGAGACTTATCATGCATTTAACAAAACGCATCTGATAAGTCCCGGTCAGGGATTGTTATCATTTGTAATCGCCTTTGGCGGTTGAAAACAGTCACATTATTTTTCAGAATTACTGCCATCATATTTCTCAAAAAACTCCATCACTGTACGCTGATACAGTTCCGGATCTGCATAGGCACTGCACAGATGTCTTGCTCCCTGTACAATGACCAGTTCCTTTGGTGCTTTGCACAGCATATAGTTCTGGAATGAATTGTTCGGGTACACATAAGTATCCTTCTCTCCATGAAAGAAAAGGACAGGTCTTGTATTCCTTTTCATAGCTTCTGTGGTATCTGCATCTTTCATACGAAATCCTGCCACAAAATGGCACAGACAGTCCATTTCCTTCAAAAGCAAAGGGATATAATGCAGATGGAACCAGTTGTCAGCCATATCCCGCATCTGTCTTTCCATAGACTGAAAACCACAGTCTGCGATCAGTCCCTTCACCTCTGACGGAAGCCTGTATCCGGATGCCATCAGTACAGCGGCTGCTCCCATAGACTGTCCATACAGATAGATTGGAAGCTTTTCTTTATTTCTCTCGGACACATAAATTGCCCAACGCTGCACATCCCATTTTTCCTTTGCTCCAAAGGTAATATATTTTCCTTCACTTTCTCCACAACATCGCTGTTCCATAAACAGAAGATTACATTGATGCTCATGGAGATATTTTGCCATAAATGACAGGGAACCAAATCTGCTGCCCCTGTAACCATGGCTTAAGATAACAAACCGCTTTGCATGCTCTGCCGGCAGATAGAATCCGTGGAGTTTTAATCCATCCACGCTTTGGATATAACAGTCCTGCATCTTCTGAGTCTCGCACCATGCCCTGCTCTCATCATATTCCTTTGCGTATCCGTTTCTGGGATGATTATCCCGTATATGGGATAATTCAAACCATTTCTTTCCTTTTTCCTTCCCCCTCTTTTGCAGCAGACCACCATGTTAAAAAAGCGCCAGCCAATCTCCATAATTCCCGAGAAAAAAAGCAATACTGCTGCTGACAGCTTACAAATTTTTTTCTTCATCTGAATTTCTCCTGTTCTTTTTTAGATTGATATCCAGAAATATTCATTCCTGCAAGATAAAATTCTATTTTATTATGCTCTTTTTTTCATAAAATAAAAAGAGCCGCCGATTTCTTTCCAGACTTCCCGGATTACGGAATCAGTCAAGCGGATATCCGCAATCTGCTTCGCTACTTGCTTATAACCGAATAACTGCTCCGCAGTTTATCGAGACATTTTTTTCTTGCAGTTAACAATATAAATTCCTGTGCAAACCAGAATCAGTGCTATCAAACTTCCAATATTAAATGCCTGCTTCACCTCTCCAAGCATCAGCGCAGACAAAATCACACTGCACAGGGGATTGACGAATCCAAAGATTGCAACCTTCGAAACATCATTCCATGCAAGCAATACAGACCAGAGTGTATATGCCACTGCTGAGACCATTGCCAGATAAAATATGATTGCCACACCTCCTGCTGTAACATTTCCCAGATGACCGCCCATTCCCACTCCTATCAGAGTCAGAACGATGCCGCCCATCGTAAACTGCGTTCCGCTCAGTACTACCGGCGATACTTTTCTGGAAAAAAGATTAATCAGAACTGTGGAAATTCCATAGGATAACTGAGCAATCAGAATAAATCCCTCTCCTGTCAGCTTAAACCCCATATCCAGGGAATTTCCCATCAGATTGATTACCACAACTCCCGCAAATCCCAGAACACATCCGGCAATTTTTCTGCCTGTCATCCGTTCACTCCGAAAAGCCAGACAGGACAGAAGAATTGCAATAAAGTTTCCAAGTCCGGTAATAATAGCGCCCTTGACTCCTGATGTATGTGCAACACCTATATAAAAGAAGAAATACTGTCCCACTGTCTGCGCCAGACATACCGGAACTGCGTATTTCAAAATTTTCCTGTCAGGAATCATCACTTTCCTTTCTTTAATGGAAGCAAAGATCAACACCAGAATCCCTGCCAGCGTAAAACGAACTCCCGCAAAAACGATCTGGCTCGCGGTATCTGCGGAGTCTACCTGCATCAGACGATAGCCGGTCTTGATCACCGGAATCGCACTTCCCCACAAGATGCAGCAAACACAGGCAAGAAGCGCTACAATACCGGTTTTTGTTAATGTATTTTGTTTTTGTGTCATTTGTAGTTTTCTCTCTTTTCATTTGTATTTCTGTATTTCGCCTTTCCATTGTATCACAGATTTCTGAATAATTGTTAGTGCTTTTTGACACTTTCTTTATTTTTAAAAACACAAATTTTACGGCATTTTGAGTAAGAAATCAAAAAGCAGAAATGTCTTTCACGAATAAAATCGCTTCAGACATTTCTGCTCTATCTGCTGCCCTGTCTGATATACTTCAGACACAGGATAAATATACAATTGCCTACAATACAGAATCAATCAGTTTTCTTGTGTAATCCATCTGTGGATGATCAATGGTCTCATCCGGTGTTCCGCTCTCCACAGTCTTTCCATGATAAAGGACAAGAACTCTGTCGCAGAATGCCTGAACCAGTGCCAGATCATGACAGATCAAAATAAATGAGAGATTTTCTTTCTTTTTCAGTTCGATCAGTAACTCCAGAATCTGCTTCTGAACCGTCACATCCAGTGCACTGGTTGCTTCATCACAGATCAGAATGGACGGATTGACTGCCAGTGCTCTGGCGATTGCAGCTCTCTGGCACTGACCACCGCTTACCTGATGGGGATAGCGGTCTGCGTATTCTTTTTCCAGGCCGCATCTTTCCAGAAGTTCTTCCACTTTTCTACGGGTTTCGGTACGGCTTATCCCCATATTTCTCAGGCTTTCTCCGATTCCGTCCCCGAGCGTACAACGTGGGTCAAAGGATTCCATTGGCATCTGAAATACCATCTGAATATCCCTGTAAATTTCCCGAAGTTCTTTTCCTTTTATATTGGTAATATCTTTTCCTTTCAGAATCACTTTTCCATCTGTAATACTTTCCAGATGTGTAAGCATCTTTGCAATCGTGCTTTTACCGGAACCGGATTCACCTACAATTCCCAGACACTCTCCCTGTTTTAATTCAAAACTGACATCATCTACTGCTGTTAATGTCTTTTTCCCGGATATAAACTGTCTTCGTAAGATGTTCTGCTTTTAAAATCGTATCTGCCACCTGTCTGCTCCTCCTGAACTCCAAACTTATATATGTTCTCTCTTCAAATGAAGCACCGAATTCATCAACTTCTGCGTATACGGATCCTGCGAATGATCCAGAACATTTTTCGTTTCTCCATAATCCCTGACAGTTCCGTTCTGAAGTACCAGTATCCTGTCGGCCATCGCCCTCACCACACCAATATTATGCGTTACCAGAATCATCGCTGTCTGATATTCTTTTCGCATCATCAGAAGCTCCTCTACTACCTGTTTCTGCACTGTAACATCCAATGCACTGGTTGTTCATCTGCAAGGAGAAGATTCGGATGCATGATCATAGCCGCACAGATACCCACACGCTGATTCATGCCCCCCGAAACTTCAAAAGGATAACTGTCCAGCACACGTTCATAATCATCCATACCGATTTTCTTCATAATCTCCCCGGCACGTATCCGGTTTCTTTTTTCGATATTTTTTCATGTGCAGATACAGCTTCATGTATCTGCACACCGATTTTGCGCACCGGGCAAAGCGCCGCCTTACAGTCCTGAAATACCATCCCGATTTCTGTTCCCAGATACCTGCGTAGTTTCTTCTCACTCATATCTGTGAGACTTTCCCCCAGATACCTGATATCACCCTTTGTCACCAGACCTTCCTCTCCCAGAAGTCCCATAATCGCTTTAATAATCGTACTTTTTCCGCTTCCGGATTCTCCTACAATTCCAAGGATTTCTCCCTGTTTCAGTTCAAAACTGACATCCTGAACTGTCGGTTCTCCATTATAGCTGATCGTAACATGATCTACTTTCAGCAAAGGATCTGCCATACTCTTCTCCTTTAAAGAAATCATTTGTGTTCTCCCGATTTTTACTGACACTCCCCACTATAGCAATCCTCTAAAATAAGGGGTTTCGTCATAGCATATAACTCTTACTGTACATCCAGATCCGCAGTAATTTCATAATAATCACAAGGATGTGCTGCCATTCCTGTTACATTGGCTTTCGTCACGATTCCCATGTTCAGATGTGAAACAAAGAAATACGCATCATCGTCCAGAATCTTCTGCTGAAGTTCTACAGCCAGTTTTCCTCTCTCATCTGTATCAAAAGTCTGATGAAGCTGCTCTGTCAGTTTCGTTACTTCGTCATTCTGATAATTTCCATAATTCTTAGAACCAGTCACTGTACTGCTGAAAAAATATTCCGGATCACCGGTAGGCGCTGTTGTTAAAGAGCTTACATAAACATCAAACTCTCCGTTTTCTGCATAAGTTCTGTGATCAGAGGTATTATTTACAGACACATCAATTCCAATCTCTTTCAGAGTTGCCTGTGCATATTCTGCAAGCTTCGGCTGCTCCAGACGTGTCGGATAAGTAAGCCAGTTAATAGTCAGCTTCTGTCCGTCTTTATCCACATAGCCATCACCGTCTGTATCTGTCCATCCTGACTCCTCCAGAAGTTTCTTTGCTTCTTCCGGGTCATAAGATACTGTTTCTACTGCATCATTTCCATAAGAAAAACTGCCCGGGAATGCTCCCTTTGCCGGGATTCCTCTTCCTTCCATGATCACAGAGCAAAATCCCTCTTTATCAATTCCCATTTCAATTGCCTTACGCACATTCTGATCCTGAACAATTTCGGAATCCATATTAAACTGTCCGAAGAAACAGCGGCTTGTAGCGCAGGAATTGATCGTATAATCCGGATTTCCGTCAAACAGAGAATAGTTATCATACTGAAGTCCATAGGTTCCCTGAATATCACCTGTCTGTAAGGCAGCAGTCAATGCACTTCCATCCGCAAAGGATTTGACTGTGATTTTATCTACATTTACCTCACCGCCCCAGTAATCCTCATTTTTTACAAGATCGATCTGAGTTGGTGTAACCTTTTCTGCAATATAAGGACCGGTTCCTGCTACATTGGCAGAGCCGCCTTCTCCCTGAATACCATAATCCATATCTATGATCGCGCCGTATGGATCTCCCAGATAATTAATAATCGCGGGGCATGGCTCTGTAGTATTAAATAGTAAGTGTAAGTCCATCTGCTTCTATGTGATCGATTTTCAAGTCATATGGTGCACGGTCATGAACTGCGATCAGATCTTCCAGACATTCCTTTACAGCTTCTGCATCCATGGCACGTCCACTGGAAAATTTCACTCCGTCGCGAAGTGTGATCTTTACCGTAGTATCATCCACAAACTCATAATCTGTTGCAAGCCATGGCTCCACTTCCATATTATCGTTGTATTTAAAAAGAGTCTCTCCCACACCATAGCGGAGTGCGCTCCATCCTGAATAGTTATCATGTGGATTCAGTCCTGCATCTCCCATCTCTTCACTGTAACCGGTGGTTCCATATACAAATGTTTTCTCTCCATCTGCAAATACTGTAGTTGATAAACCTGCTGTCAACATAGCGCCTGTCAGTAATACTGCAAAAATTTTTCTTTTCATTTGTTTTTTTCCTCTCTCTTATTCTTTGCTCTTTGCTTTGGATCCATATAATCTCTCAGTGTATCACCAAGAAGATTAAATATCATAACTGTTATAAAAATTGCCACACCCGGAGCCAGTACCATCCAGGGTGAAATCTGTAGCATACTCCGTCCATCATTAATCATGCTTCCCCATTCCGCTGCCGGAGCTGTACGCCAAGTCCCAGAAAGGAAAGTCCCGCAAGTTCCATCATCATGGTTCCTATATCCAGACTGCAGTTACCAGAATCTGACCTGCAATATTGGGCAGAATATGTTTAAAAAGGATTTTCGGTACACTGCTGCCTGACATTTTTACTGCCATCAGATAGGGCGAATCTTTCTGTGCCAGTGTCAGCCCCCTTGCAAGTCTTGCAAATTTCGGCCAGCCGATTACTGCCAGTGCAATGATCGCATTCTGTATTCCGCCGCCAAGAACCCCGGCAACTGCCAGTGCAAAGACAAGGCTTGGAAATGCAAGAAACAGATCTGAGATACGCATCAGTACAGTATCTGCAATCCCACCGCACCATCCGCAGATCAGTCCGATCACAGTTCCTGTAACCGTAACGATCGAAACAAGCAGGAGCGTCGCATAAATACTTGTTGTACTTCCCACCAGAACTCTTGAAAACATATCTCTTCCATAACGGTCTGTTCCCAGAATATGTTCCGGACCCGGCGGTTTCTGTGCCAGAAGAAGATCCTGCGCATAGGGATCATACGGACAGAGTTTTCTGGCAACGGCGGCAACAATAAGTAAGATCAGTGTCAGTATTGTGAAGAAAATCAGTTTTTCCCTGATATGGTTTTTCTTTATTTTCTGTTTACGGACAGTAACTTTTTTTCCGCTCATGCCTGATCACCCCCTAATCTGACGCGGGGATCCAGGTAATGATAAATGATATCCGTAATAAGATTCACAACAACGTAAATAATCGCCATCCATGCGACATATGCCTGAATGATCGGATAATCTCTCATAGTAATAGCATCTACTGCCATCTTCCCCACACCATCCCACATAAAAATGGTTTCTACAATTGTGGTTCCACCCAGAAGACTTCCTATAGAAAGTGCAAGCAGCGTAATGATCGTAAGCATGGAAGATTTCATGACATTTTTCCATATGATCACACTTCCTCTTACTCCTCTTGCCCTTGCACCTTTTACGTAATCCTTATTTAACTCCTCAAGTATCGTAGCACGCACCTGCCTGGTATATTTGGAAGCCATTGAAATTGCCAGGGTTAAAGTTGGAAGCACAAGGCTCAATGCCTTATTATCTGTAGTGATGACCGGAAACCACCCCAGCCGTATTGACAGAAAATACATCAATACCAGTGCTGCAAAGAAGTTCGGCATAGAATTTCCGATAAAGCTGAAAAATCGTATCAGATAATCGATCAGACAGTTATGTTTTACTGCTGAAAGAATCCCCAGTGGAATAGAAATTAGCATTGTCAGTAATACAGAAGAAATCGTCAGAAGAATCGTAGCTGGAAGTTTTTCTATGAATGTATCATAAACATCTCTTTTTGATACATAGCTCATTCCCATATCTCCGGTTGCCATTCCTGTGAACCATTTCGCATACTGGACAAGAAACGGCTGATCCAGCCATATTCTTTCTTTGTCTCATCAATTACTTCCTGCGAAACTGCCGCTCCTGCATTTTCATACATATAGGTAACAGCATCTCCTCCTGCCAGATGCATCATGGCAAATGATAAAAAAAGTGATTCCGATCAGAACCGGAATCAGCAGAAGAAGCCTTTTTACAATATATTTTATCATAAGTTCTCCTTTTTCCATGTGACGCTGTATACTCTTCCTGCAACATCACATCCTGCGGATTTTACAGGATTTCATAACATTTCAGTACTTTCACTATAGCATTACGAAGACTGCTATAAACACTATTCTGCTGAATAATCACAAAATTTCTGTAAATCCACCGATAAGTCTAACAAATGACAAAAAAGCACACAACCCCTCGGGAGGGTTATGTGCCATTCTTAATTTGAATACTTTATCCGCATTTTGGAATAAGTCTTATTTAACTCTTCGGAAGCCTGCCCTTCAGGAACGTCAGAAATTCTTCTACACTGTCGTCCATTTTTTCACCTTTGTGGAACATGTAACCAAAAATAACCTTATTATTCCCCAATTCCAACGGTATCCCCGGTGTAGTTCCTTTTTTGTTTTCTGAAAGATAGCTTCCGCTCACATTGGAAACCTTACTGTTCTTGAGCATCTTCTCCATAATATAATCACTGTTGGTCAGTACGGAAATATCTAAATCTCTCCACTGGAACGCATTCTCCTGCACAGAACCAAGATCAAAGAATTCGTCCTGATAATTCTGGATAAACCGAATCCCCTCCAGTTCTTCCAGCCGGACTTTCTCTTTTCCGGAATCATAAAATTCAGTCTGACGCCCCGGATAAAAAATCACATCCGTCTCATACATCGGTACGAATTCCATCTTATTCTTCGCCAGTTCATGCAGGAAATTCTCCTGCTGCTGGCTCAGGATATACACAAATCCTATGTCGTCCATGTAATCCCGCACTCTCTCCATCACACTTCTGACACCGGCTGTTGTCAGCTGGAAATGGTAATTCTTCTCAAATGTTTCATTATAGAAATCTACAAACTGATTCGCAAACCAGGAACTGGGATTCATAGAAATTCTGACCCACTTCGTCATCCCCCTGGATGCCATGTTCTCAAGTACATCTATTTCATTCGTGATCCTGCATGCATAATGATAAACCTTCTGTCCCTGAACAGTCAGACGGATTCCTCTGGGAAGCCTCTCAAAAAGCTGCATTCCCAGAGTATCCTCCAGAGATTTTATCACCTTGCTCACACTCGGCTGTGTAGAATACAGAACTTTCGCAGCATCACTGAACGATCCTGTCTGCGCACATGCCACGAAATACTGCAATTGTTTTAAATCCATAAAATATCCCTCTGCTACCTGAAAAAGCCAGTTTTCGCAATTATACTTTTCCAGATAGTTTTTCTTTTTTATAATAGTTATATCAGCAAAGCTAACGTTCCAACAACAATAAGAAGCAGTCCTGTCCCTGATTTCAATGACAGTTTTTCATGGAATACAATATATGAGAATGCAATGGTCACAAGGATACTCAGTTTATCAATCGGAACTACCACACTGGCCGGACCTGTCTGAAGTGCTCTGTAATAACATAGCCAGGAACCGCCTGTTGCAAATCCGGAAAGAATAAGGAACAGCCAGCTTTTTCTGTCAATGTTATTAACCGTATTCTGCTTTCCGGTCACAAATACTACAATCCACGCCATCACCAATACAACAGCAGTCCTGATCGCAGTTCCAAGATTTGAATTGACATCCTGAATTCCAATCTTTCCCAAAATAGAGGTAAGACTGGCAAAAACAGCGGAACCGACTGCATAAAGCAGCCACTTCTTATCTTCTGCCTTCTCCTTTGTTTCCTTTTTCTGTATCATCAGATAAGTACCGATACCGATAAGAATCATTGAAACAAATTTCAGCCACGTTATTTCTTCCTTGAGAAAAATAAAAGCCAGCAGCATCGTTATCACTGTACTCGATTTATCAATTGGTGTTACTTTATTGATATCTCCAATCTGCAGTGCTTTGAAATAGCATAGCCAGGATATCCCCGTTGACAGTCCTGACAAAATCAGAAAGATCAGGACTTTTGCTGAAATATCTCTAATTCCACTTTGTGCCCCAACTACAAATACCATAAGCCATGAAAAGACTAACACTACACCGGTTCTTAATGCTGTCGCAACATTAGAATCTGTGTTTCTGATTCCGCATTTTGCTAATATGGCTGTCAAGCCTGCAAACAGAGCAGAACCAAATGCAAATAATATCCACATATTATTTCCCCTCCATTACCCAGGCAAATGCTTTCGCAATTCTTATATCCGGTTCTCTAAAATGATTGCCCTGATTCCATTCCAGGTTACAATTGATCCCATGCTCTATGAGCCACCCATATCCCATCCGGATACAGTTTCCAACCTGTGACATCACCGAATTTCTCGTTTTTTCTTCTCTGTCACCAAGACTTAGATAAACTGTCTCACTTTTAATTTCATGTTCCTTCATATACTCAATAAATCCCGGAAACCAGACAGACGGTGAAGCAGCTGCAATGCCGGAAAATACATCTGTCTGATATGCTGCCCATAACGAGAACAGCCCCGCAAGAGAATATCCCCCGATATAATATGTCCTGCTTTTGTCTGTGCATAATGTCAGAATCTGCTCCAGTGTCCTGACAGCACCATCACCAAAGTCTTCATTTCCGAACACTGCCGGTGCTTTCCATGGAGACAACTCATAATTCCAGTCATCAACTTTTGCAGCAATGAGTCTGAAATCTGTTGAAGTCCGTTTCCGGATTTCTTCAACCTCATTCTTAAGAACAGATAATTCATGATCACCAGTCAACTGAATCAAAACAGTATCCGCATCTGGATTTCCATACTCATATATAGTCATATCTATCTGCTTACCTCGTAAAAATTTTTTACTTTCTCAAGTTCCTTGACTTAAATTTTATTTTCAGCAAATTCAGTCAAACAAAAAATCTCTTTATATTGACTCTATTCTTCACTTTCTTTATTTCAAGTCATTCATAATTTCATTTTAAGATGACCACAATTCTGCTTTTCTTATTTTAGGTCATTCATACTCCCTTCTATACATGACTGTAATTGTACTTTTTTCGTTTCAGGTCATTTTCATCGGTTTCTTAAGATGACCGTAATTATACTTTTTTCGTTTCAGGTCATTTATATTCCTATTTTCAGATGAACATAATAGACGAATTGAAATTTATAGTCATTATTTTTTCTTGTCTTATCACAAAACCAGTGCAATTATGTCTTTTTTTCAGCAGGAGAATATACCGTTCTTTTTTACTTTGTCATAAAATCAAACACGCTCTAACATAATCCGCAGAATTTCTTTGTCTGTTTCTTTCATTCCTTCTTTGCCGATCTGTCCTACACAGCTGATGGTTTCGCCGGCTTCTTCCTTGAGGATTCCGGTATATGGCGCATAGGACTGACCATTCATAGCAAGGTGATGTGCCAGGAATGCAGCATCAAGGCTGGCGGCGATTTTCGCTGCACAGGATATTTTCGCTCCATCACAGATGATTCCCGGAATATTGGCAAGCGTATTCTCTATGGTCTTCTTGATCACAGAAAGTTCGCCACCGCCATGTAAGTAATTCCGGCCCCGGCTGCACAGGATGCAGATACCGCACCACAAAATGCGGAAAGTTTACCGATGTACTGTTTCTGGTACACAGTTAAGAGGTTAGAAAATACCAGTGCGCGGTAAAGTACATAGTCCGGAAGTTCCATTTCTCTGGCATACACGATCAGAGGTACAGAACAGGCAATTCCCTGGTTTCCGCTGCCTGAGTTGATGACTACCGGCATGTCACATCCGCCCATTCTGGCTTCGGAAGCTGCGGCTGTAAGGCTGCGCATTTTTGTGAGCATATCATTGGAATAGGTTTCACGGATGATCCGGCCAATTCCAAGACCGTATTTACCAGTCATTCCTTCATGGGCGATTGCCATATTGCTGCGGATCTGATTTTCTATAATTTCTTTGACATCATCAAGTTCTACAGTATCTGCAAATGTTTTAATATCTTCCAGATTGAGCAGAGTTCTGTCTGCTGCAGCTGGAGTTTCACCGGATTTATGATCTGAATCCAGCAGGACTTCCTGATTCTTTACGATTTTGGTTACATTAATATGATCGTATTTAATTTCCAGACTTACTGTATCATCTCCTGCCTGCATTTCTATAATAAAGTGCAGGACTACCGGGGAGTCCAGAAGTTCTACTTTGCATATCTTTTTGTCCAGAAGTTCACAACATCTCTTTCTTCCGGATTCATTTACCTTCGAAAGAACTTCCATATTCAGGGATGGGTCTCCGGCTACTGCACCAAGGACTACACCTGCTTCAATTCCAGTCAATCCGCCGGAGTTTGGAATGATAACACAACGGACATTTTTTATAATGTTTCCACTGCATTTTGCTGTGATATGTTCCGGTTCTTTTCCCAGAACTTCTCGTGCCCTGGCAGCTCCATATGCCAGTGCGATCGGCTCTGTACATCCCATTGCGGGAATCATTTCTTCTTTCAGAATGCCTATGTAATTCTGATATATTCTCTCATCTAACATTGTGCTGATGTCTCCTGTTCATTTGTAATTCTACATAATTTAAGTATGACATAACACTATCAGAATGTCCAGAAAGAATCAGCCCAGTGTACCGTCATTTTCTGTGCGGTTCATGTATATATAAAATCCCACATTCAGGATAATTCCCGTTACTGTTGCCACCGGGGCAGCCAGTCCGATCTTGGTAAGGCTTGCATCTGGCTGGATACTCATAAAATATGCCAGTGGCAGACGTACCAGAAGGGTCTGGATCAGTCCCTGGATCATTACCCAGACTGTCTTGTTATTTCCATTGAAATAGCCAATCATACTGAACAGGATTGCCGTCACTATGGTTTCCGGTGCAAAGCCTTTCAGATAGTCAAATGCCTTACTGATAACTTCTGCATCTGTGGAGAAAATACCAGCCAGCATATCACCTTTGAACATAACCAGTATAAATACCACACATCCCACAGCAAGCCCTACTCCGATTCCTGTAAACATGGACTGTTTTGCTCTTTTTTTCTTGCCCGCTCCTATGTTCTGGGATACAAAGGATGCCATAGACTGCATCAGAGAACTTGGTACCAGCATGGCGAAGTTAACGATTTTGCAGGCAACCCCGTAGCCGGACGAAGCCTCCAGTCCCAGACGATTTACGAATGCACAGAGCGCAAGGAAGGAAATCTGTGTCAGACATTCCTGCAATGCAAGAGGAAGTCCGATTTGAAGAAATCTTTTGCACTGCACATTCAGCCTGAAGTCTTTTTTTGTGATCGTAAACGGAAGTTTCATTTTAACAAGCAGGATAAGTGCGAATACCACGCTAAGTGCCTGAGCTGCAACTGTCGCAATGGCAGCTCCGGCTGCATCCATATGAAGTCCCGCTACCAGCACCAGTCTCCGATCACATTTACAATACATGCCACCAGCACAAACAGAAGCGGTGATTTACTGTCACCCAGTCCACGAAAAATTGCAGACAACAGGTTGTAAGCTACAATAAAGAAAATACCGCCGCCACAGATACGTACATAACTGGATGTAAGACTGACGGCTGATTCCGGCGCCTGCATCAGCACAGAAATCGGATGTGCAAAAGCTACCATTATAACAAACAGCACAGCCGAAATCATTGTAAACACAATTGCACCGCCGCCGATAACAGCTCCTATCTTTTCCGGTCTTCTTTCTCCCAGATAGCGGGCAATCAGAACTGTAATACCCATTGCAAACTGTACAACCACAAAAGTAACCAGGTTTAAGACCTGGCTGCCTGTAGAAACTGCAGAAAGTCCGGCAGTAGAGCCAAACCTTCCCACAACAAGAAGGTCAACTGCACCATATGCTGCCTGCAGGATCAGTGCCCCGAGAATGGGCATCATAAAAGAAACCAGCTTTTTCAGAATATTTCCCTGTGTGAAATCAGATCTGTCATTTGTCATAGTGATTCCTCCTCTCACACATGATCTGGTAAAATTTTTCAATTGTCCGGATCATGCAGTCAGCTTCCTCTTCGGATATCTCACTGAGATAGGGAACCAGTTCCCCAAAATAATACTCATTATATTTCTGTGACAGTTTTCTTCCTTCTTCTGTAATGGATATATAAGTGACACGTCCGTCATCCGGGGAAGAAATTTTCCGGAGATATCCCTTTGTTTCCATTTCCTTTACAGTTCTGGTAACACCGGGACGTGGAAGATTCATTACATCACTGATATCCGATATCTTTACCTGGATTCCCTGTTTTTCCAATGCATGAATGTTATCCAGATACTGAATGTAAGACGGGGTAACTCCCTGTGGCAGCGGCGGAAGCAATTCCCGTATCCGCTTCGCCTGATAGCATGCATCCAGCATTCGCTTGATTTTTTCAGTTGTCATATTGTACGCTCCTATATAATTATCTTTGTTAATTACCATTGATAATTATATGCAGATTCTGAAATTTGTCAATCCACAAAATTACTATTGAACCGTAATCTGGAAAGTTCTATAATGAGTTCCGACATCAGAAATCGAGGAAATACAATATTTCCGATGACGGACATTTTTAAGAATACGAGGTGGATATTTGTGAATATCAGCATACTGCTCATGGAACAGATCATTCAATTGTTTCTTATGATCTTCATGGGATATTTGATCGTGAAAGTTGGGCTTGTAAAAGATGAAGACAGCAAGGTTTTATCCAAAATCATTCTCTATCTAATCATTCCCTGTGTAATCATCAATGCTTTTCAGGTAGATTACACGATGGATACTGCAAAGGGATTGCTGCTTGCTCTGGCTGCATCTGTCATGACCCAGGTTCTTCTCCTGATCATTATCTCCATAGCCGGAAAGCTTTTGCATCTGAATGAAGTGGAAATTGCTTCTGTTTATTATTCTAATTCAGGAAATTTGATCGTACCCATTGTGACCTTTATTCTTGGACAGGACTGGGTTTTATATGGATGTGTTTTTATGAGTGTGCAGCTTATCTTTCTGTGGACACACTGCAAAAAGATTATCAGCCGGGAATCTTCCTACGACTGGAAAAAGATTGTGTTAAATATTAACATGATTTCTATTTTTATCGGTGTTGTACTTTTTTTCGCAAAAATCCATTTGCCGGAGATCATCAATAATACTCTTGGCTCAGTGGGCAGCATGATAGGACCGGCCAGTATGATCGTAACCGGTATGCTGTTTGCAGGAATGAATCTGAAACAGATTTTTGCTGACAAAAGAGTATATTTTGTATCATTTCTTCGTCTGATTGCAGTGCCTTTGCTTGCACTTGTAATGATTAAGATCAGCCATCTGGCTATGTTCTCTGCAGACGGAAATAAAATCATGCTTATTGTCTTTCTGGCGATCATCACACCGTCTGCTTCCACAATAACCCAGATGTGCCAGGTATACGGAAATGATTCACGCTATGCCAGTGCCATCAATGTCATGACTACACTGTTCTCAATTATTACAATGCCGCTGATGGTAATGTTATTTGAGGCAGTTATATAAAACAATTACCTGCACATGAAAAAAGAAAGGAAATTACAATGAATATTACTGTTTATCTTGGAGCTTTGGAGGGGAATGATCCGGCACTTGGAGATGCTGTCCGGGAACTTGGTACATGGATTGGAGAAAGCGGAAATTCTCTGGTATATGGAGGTTCAAAGTCCGGTCTTATGGGACAGATAGCAGAAAGTGTGCTGAATGCCAGAGGAAAAGTAACAGGCGTGGAACCACAGTTTTTTATAGATTCTGAACTGCAGTATGATGAGATCACAGAACTGATTGTCACAAAAGATATGGCTGAAAGAAAAGCAAAAATGATTGAACTAGGTGATGCATTTATTGCATTTCCGGGAGGCACCGGTACTCTGGAGGAAATCGCAGAAGTTATGTCCATGGTTTCCCTCAAACACCTGGATGCCCCCTGTATTCTGTATAATCTGAATGGATATTATGACAGCCTGAAACAGCTTCTTGACCATATGATCAAGATGGGGCTGTCCTCAGAAAATCGTCAGCAGGGAATTTATTTTGCTGATGATATGGAAGATATTAAAGCACTTCTGCCAGAGTGTGTTTGAAAATATAACGAAGGGACAGGAGATTATAAATAACTCCTGTCCCTTCTGTGAATATGTGTAACAGCACCGATTATTTTCGGATAGATTCAACCAGATTTCTGGCTTCTGCTGTCAGCTCTTTAATTTTGTCAAATGCACCTGCTTTTACAAGATCTCCTTTTACCATCCAGCTTCCGCCACAGCATATGATCTTGTCAAAGGAGAGATAATCCTCCAGATTCTTTGCATTAATTCCACCCGTAGGCATAAATTTAATTCCTGTGTAAGGTGCTGCCATGGCTTTGATCATGGCAACTCCTCCTGCCTGTTCTGCAGGGAAGAATTTTACAGTTTTCAGGCCGCGTTTCACTGCCTGTGCTACTTCAGAAGGAGAAATGCATCCCGGTAAAACAGGAATCTCTTTTTTCAGGCAATAGTCTACAATCTCCGGATCAAAGCCAGGGCTTACAATAAACTTTGCACCTGCTTTCACAGCTGCATCTACCTGCTCTGTGGTAAGTACAGTTCCTGCTCCAACCAGCATTTCCGGGAACTTTTCTGCCATCAGACGGATGGACTCTTCTGCTGCCGCTGTACGGAAAGTAACTTCCGCACATGGAAGTCCTCCTTCTACAAGTGCCTGAGCAAGCGGCACTGCATCCTTTGCATCTTCCAGAACTACTACAGGGACAACTCCCACTTCATGAAATCTTTCTGCTAAATCTTTCATTCGAATTTTCTCACCTTTCATAATGTTTTATCGAATATCATCCATAAATCCTGATGTTTTATCTCTTAATATCAAAATTCATTTCCATTACATGTCTGATCAGGGAAACGTCATCTGTAATATTTCCGCCTCCATGGATCGTATGCTTTACTGCGCTTGCAGCAACACCGAAGTTTACTGTATCCTCAGGTGTGTAATCATTCATCAGTGCGTAGATGATTCCGCTTACAAATGCATCTCCCCCTCCCACTCTGTCCAGAATGTGGAAAGTCAGACGTCTGCTTTCATAGATTTCTCCATCTTTCCACAGATAAGCAGAAAGACTGTTTTCACTGCAGCTGTGCGCAAATCTCACATGTCTCGCAATGCATTTGATATTTGGATATCTCTCCACAAAGGCTTCAAATACTTTTTTCTGTTCTTCACAGTTGGGTTGGAAAGGAACACCGTCCTTCACATCTCCGGCTCCATGATCCTCTTCATTTTTCCAGATATGATAAGGTTCTATTCCAAAAAGAACATCCACATATGGCAGACAGAGTGTACAGAAATCTCTGGCTTCTTCCCAGCTCCATAAGGTGCTTCTGAAGTTTCCGTCAAAGCTTACTCTCATACCCATTTCCTTTGCAGTTTTCAGGCAGGTCAGAATCAGTTCCCTGCAGCTTTTTCCAAGAGCAGGAGTGATACCGCTTAAATGAAGCCATGTATAACCTTCCAGCAGTTTTTTCACATCTGTCTTACTGAAATCATACTCAGAAAACGCACTGTGCTTTCTGTCATAAACCACCTTGCTTGGGCGGATTCCATATCCGGTTTCCAGATAATAAGTTCCCAGACGATGAGTAGGAGTCTCTTCTTCTGTAGAATAAACAATGCTGTCACAGTTTACATCATGCTTCGCATCATACGAACAGCACTTTTGCCCAGACTGTTATCCGGCACAACTGTGAAAAATGAGGCATCAATTCCAAGATTTGCAAGGGAAAGGGCCACATTGGCCTCACTTCCCCCATATCTTGCTTCAAAGGTTGTAGCTGTTCTGATTTTTTCATAATCCGGCGGTGTCAGACGCAGCATGATCTCGCCGATGGTAATAAATTTATGCTTCATAATCAATACTCCAGATAAGCTCCCTTCATAGGGCTGGCTGCATGCTGGCTGAAAAGACGCAGCACACCTTTTTTGTATTTTGCTTCTCTTGGTTTCCAGTTTTTACGTCTCTTGGCAAGAATCTCATCGATTTCTTCCATGGACTTGCGCTCTCCTGCGATTCCGATGATATTTAATTTTCTTTCCATAACATCGATTTCGATCAGGTCGCCTTCTTCTACCAGTGCGATAGGGCCTCCGTCAACAGCCTCCGGGCTGCAATGTCCGATAACCGGACCTGTAGATGCACCGGAAAAACGGCCGTCAGTGATCAGGGCAATGCTCTTTCCAAGTTCTTTATCACTGCTGATTGCTTCGGAAGTATAGAACATTTCCGGCATTCCGCTTCCTTTCGGTCCCTCGTAACGGATAAATACAGCATCACCTTTCTGAACCTTATGTTTCAGTACTGCATCCAGGCATTCTTCCTCGCTGTCAAAAGGTCTTGCGCGAAGAACGGATTTAAACATTTCTTTCGGGCATGCAGTATGTTTGATTACTGCGCTTCCGGTGCCAGATTTCCACGAAGGATTGCAATACTTCCATCTGTTCCGATTGCTTTATCATATGGACGGATAATATCTTCTTTTGTAAGATTTACATTGTATCGTTTGTTAAATTCCTGAAGCCACTTCTCACATTTCTCATAAAATCCGTTGTTCTTCAGTTCTTCAAGGTTTTCACCCAGAGTCTTGCCTGTAACTGTCATAACATCCAGATGGAGATGCTCTTTGATTTCTTCCATGATTGCCGGTACACCACCTGCATAATAGAAGCATTCTGCAGGCCAGCGTCCTGCAGGACGAACATCCAGAAGATATCTTGCATTTCTGTGAAGTCTGTCGAAGGTGTCTCCTGTAATCTCAATGCCAAATTCATGAGCAATTGCAGGAAGATGAAGCAGACAGTTTGTGCTTCCGGAAATTGCTGCATGTACAAGGATTGCATTCTCAAAGCTGTCCATTGTTACAATATCAGAAGGACGCATATTTTCCATCTGTGCGATTCTTACAGCCTGTCTTCCCGCTTCTCTTGCAAAAGCCAGAAGATCCGGACTTGTGGATGGCATCAGTGCTGTACCGGAAGTGCAAGTCCCAGTGCTTCTGCCATGATCTGCATTGTAGATGCTGTTCCGATAAAGGAGCATGCACCACAGCTTGGGCAGGCATTACATTTTGCCCAGTCAAGCTTCTCTTCGTCAATTTCGCCACGTTCAAATTTGGCGCTGTACATTCCAAGCTGTTCCAGAGTCAGCATTTCCGGTCCTGCATTCATAGTTCCGCCCGGTACAAATACAGACGGAATATTAACTCTTGCAAGTCCCATCAGATTTCCGGGTACACCCTTATCACAGCTGGAAAGATAAACTCCTGCATCAAATGGTGTAGCATTTGCATGAATTTCAATCATGTTTGCGATCATTTCACGGCTGGCAAGACTATAATTAATTCCATCTGTACCCTGGCTTTCTCCGTCACAGATATCTGTGCAGTGATAACGGGCACCAAATCCGCCTTCCTCAGCAATTCCTTTACGTACTTCTTCTACAAGAATGTTCAGATGTCCACTTCCAGGATGCTGTCTCCGTATGTACTCTCTACCATAACCTGTACTTTTCCCAGGTCTTCTTTCTTCCATCCTGTACCAATGCGCAGCGGATCAAGCTCCGGTGCAAGCTTTCTCATTTCCTGACTTTTTAACTGCATGATTTTTTCCTCCTGTAATTTTATACTGTTAGAATCAAAAGGTATTTTGACTCTGATATCATTTATTTTCGAATCAGATTCAGGCTTTCCAGCTTTTCTCTGGCGAATTCTGCTTCTTCTTCTCCTACACTTATTTCCACCTGCTCGAAAGTGGGCAGACTGAATACCCCAAGCATGGACTTGGCATCTACCACATATCTGCCACAGAGCAGATCTACGTCACCTCTGCAGCTCTCTGCAATCTGTACCAGATGTTTCGCGTCATACATATCTCTTAAATAAACCGGTATCTTTACCATTCTCTCTGCCTCCTATGCAAAATCGAAATGACCAGGCTTACAATAAGTGCTGTGACACCGATCAGTGTCTCCATAATTGTCCAGGATTTCAGTGTTGTTTTCTCGTCGATCTCAAGGAAGGTTCCTACCAGCCAGAATCCTGCATCATTTACATGGCTCAGAGCTGTAGCACCTCCACAGATAGCGCAGCACATTGCTGCTCTGTAGAGCATACTGGTATCCATAACTGCCGGCATGGTTGCCATAATTCCGGATGCCATTGTCATTGCTACGATGGAGCTTCCCACTGAAGCTCTGACAAGAATAGCAATGAAAAATGCAATCAGGATCAGCGGAAGTCCGCTTTTCTCAAGAGCAGGTCCGATAATATTTCCAAGTCCAGAATCCTGCAACATCCAACGGATCACACCGCCACTGGCAATAACCAGAAGAATCATACCTACAGGTCTGAGGGAGTGATCAGGATTTTCTTTAACTGTGCGCCTGAGAAGCCTCTGCGGATTCCCAGGAAATACATTGCAGCCAGAGTTGCAATTGTCAGTGCCAGGAATGGTTTTCCAAGGAATCCTAATACATCCTGTATACCTGCCGGAAGGGGCATATATTTTGATAAGGTACTGAGAAGGATCAGGACAAGAGGTATGAGGATCACACCAAGCACCAGTCCAAAGGATGGCAGTTCTTTTCCGTCATCTTTGATCTCGCCTACATTGGCAGGAAGCTCTGTAAAAATCTTATTTCCGATAAATCCGCCCCAGATAATACCGGAAACCAGCATACAGATCAATGCTGTAGGAATTCCGACCATGATCATGGTTCCCAGGTTTACGCCCAGTGCATTTGCCACCAGTACAGATCCAGCTGATGGCGGTACAAAAGCGTAACCACTGGCAAGACCTGACAGAAGGGGGATTGCATAGTACAGAGTTGATTTTTTGTCTGCTTCGCAACACTGAATGCCAGCGGGATCAGTACCACAACTCCTGCTTCAAAGAATACTGTAGTTCCGATTACCAGTCCTGTAAGTCCCAGTGCCCATCCTGCTTTTTTCTGACCGAATTTATGGATCAGTGTCTCTGCAATCCTCTGTGCGCCACCGCTTACTTCCAGGATTCCTCCAAACATGGAGCCAAGACCTACCAGAAGTGCAATGCCCTGAAGTGTTTTTCCAACACCCTTTTCTACCGTGTCGGAAATCATGGTAAGGGGCATTCCTGCACCTGCTCCGATGATAATGGCTGAAATCATCATTGACAGAACCGGATGAAGTTTGAACTTGATGATCAGTACCAGTAATACGATGATTCCTACTGCTGCTGCAATCATTAATCTCATGGGATCTGCCGCAAAAGTTGTTTCTTCCATTTTTTCCTTTTACCTCCTTGATTCATCTGATGTTTTTCTACTTTCTTTCAAATACATCTGACCTATTTTCTGTTTTTCTTCTGAATTTACTTGTTTTTTCGTTTTTTGCTTTTCAATTCATCTGATGTATTTATAATATATTCTCTTCTTCAAAAAAGCAATACTGTAATTTTGTCTAAATTTTCGCATTTATTTTTGTGCATATTAGCACTTTGACATTCATTCTAAAACACCTTATCATAGAGATTAAGAAATTTCACTTTTAGAAATGGAGTAAATCATATGATGAATTCATTAGAAGAAAAAAGTCTTCCCCAGAAAATCTCGGAAGACATTATTTCACTTATATTAGAAGAGAACCTTCAGCCCGGAGACAAGCTTCCCAATGAAACAATTCTTTCCGAGCGTCTGAATGCAGGAAGAAGTTCTGTCCGGGAAGCCATGAAGCTGCTTGCTTCACGAAACATTGTTACCATACGTCAGGGTTCCGGCACTTATATCGCTTCTTCTCCGGGAATGGTAGAGGATCCTCTGGGATTTACCTTTATCGGAAATAAACAGAAGCTGATCCATGATCTTCTGGAGGTACGCTTCCTTCTGGAACCTTCCATTGCAGCTATGGCAGCTACAAATGCAGAAGAAAAAGACATAAAAAAAATCCCCGCTCTCTGCGATGAAGTAGAAGTGTTACTGAATAATCATGAGGATCACACACACAAGGATATTGAATTTCACGCTGCTATTGCCCTGAGCAGTAAGAATGTTGTGGTGCCAAGACTGATTCCGGTGATCAACAGCTCGATTCCTCTTTTGTGGAAAGCACCGGAAATACTCTGCATAAGGAGACTATCGAAACTCATCGTGAGATTGCAGATGCTATCGCAGCCCACGACCCGCTCCGCGCACAGGATGCCATGTATCTTCATCTGGTCTACAACAGAAAAAGGATTCACCTTGCCATGAAATGATCCGGAATTATGACATAAAAAGTACTTCCATCTCCGGGAAGTACTTTTTTTATAGCAATTCAGAAATACATCTGTCATTGACCTTTTTTTCTGTTTTGAGTTTTATCTTCGTACATTCTGTGATCTGCCATAATGCGGATTTCATCAATCTTCTGGCTGTGTTCCGGATAAATGGCATAGCCACAGCTTGTATCAACGCTCAGCAGACGCCCCTCTATATCAAAAGGCCGGTCAATGGCATTTTTTATTCTTCTGACCATCATCTCACAGAATTCATCATTAATATTACCCTCCTCAATGATCAGGGAAAACTCATCTCCACCGATACGGAAGGCATAGTCTGTCTTCCTGATACATTTGCACAATCTCCGGGAAACCGCCTTCAGCAATCTGTCCCCCATGTCATGTCCATAAGTGTCATTAACAGGCTTAAACCTGTCCAGATCCAGATAGAACATGGCAAATTTTTTATGCAGCTTTCCATTTCTTTTTAATCTTTCGGAAAGATAACGTTCATTATAAAGTCCTGTCAGTGCATCCGTATTTGCCAGCTTCTCAAGTTCATGCTTCTGCCCGATATCCTGAGCGATCAACATTACTTTGGACAGTATACTACCTTTCCATTCCACAGGTATCACTGACATTACTTTATAAGAAGATCTGTCAAGAGTACAATATTCAAAGGTATACAGATCATCCTCAGACATAATAACCTTTCTCAGATGTTCCGGTGAAAGCAGATCATCCATCTGTATATTTATCTTTTCCGTAAGTACCACATACTCTCCGGACATACGCTGAAGAAGTTCCCTGTAATCACCTGTAGGATTATAATAAGACTCATTGTTCATCTCATAATATTCATATATCCCGCTGTCCAGATCACAAACTGCAAAACGCTCTACAATCCTGGTTACTCCCTGAATAAGCTGATCCATGGCGATGTTCTGCTTTAACATCGCTCTGCGTTCTTTTTCCGCATTTTTCGAATCCGTCACATCACGAAGAAAAATCATGGCGTGTCTGACCTCTCCGTTCTCATCTGTATCTCCCTCCATCACTACATTCCGGATAATACGCAGCTCTCCGTCAAGCACTACTTTGTATTCCTGACTGAGTTTCCCGGTAATTTTTCTGAGTTCCTTCATAATATATTCCCGGTTGTAAATCTGCGCAACCGCCTCTTTACTCTCAGGACAGACATAATTATCAAGAAACATCTGTATCAGTTCATCCCATGTCCGGCTTTTGTTGAAAATTTCCTGAAGCGAACCCTTTACTTTCATAGATTCAAATGTATTTTCCTGAAGATCCACATAATATTCACACAGATTCATATCTGTAAAAGCCCGGTGAAAAGCAGCTTCCCTTGCTTCCTGATTCCGGGCAAAGTGATCAGATCTGGCAGATAATACCCAGATTGACTGTCCTTTATTATCCCTGGCATCTGCCTTCACAATCCTTACCGGTATTGATAAACCTTTACTGTCTGTCAGATACAAGATGTGAGAACCCTGTAAATCATGAAGTCTTTCCGGTGAAAATATATGCTTTTGCTCATTACAGACCACACTGAGCATAGAGCCGTCTGATGCTTTCATAAATTCATCAAGGTCATCCCACCCCAAAAGCTGCAGAAAATAGTTACTTACACTCCAGATTGTCAGCTTCTCATCATAATAACCGGCGACTGTTCCCACCGGATCATTCTGTTTCAGTACATATTCAATAGCTTCCTGAACTGAAGGATTAATATCCGTATCTTCATTTGCGACATATATTTCAATCTTATTCATTTTGTTAAGCATACACCTATGCTCTGACATGATATTCTCAACCTTTCTTTAAAATAAAAGAGAATAATGCCCGCTACAATACAACAAGACATTACTCTCTGTATAAATGCAACTGGCTGCCATTTTACAGGCCCTTTAGCTTTGCGCCGCAGCCTTTCGACTGTTTTGCCGATACTGTATCTGTGTTGCCTGGTGTGCCAACAAGTTGATTCACAGATACATTATATATATTATATTTTCAATCTCTTATTACTGTTTACCGTTAATATTTCCTGCACCGCTGTTTATTTGTTACTGTTTACTCCGTTCTCAGTAACATTTATATGCTTTGTAAATCCAAATAACGACTTGCCTCTTTCAATCGTCAGGTCAGTTAAACACAAATTGCAATATATTATTTGCATATCCCCTGAATAATGTCAACTGCTATTTTCCTTATTTCACAAAATTTATTCCAGATTGCAAACGACATACATTACATTTGTCATAATTAATCCTCTGAAATATTAAGACAGGTCCGTATTTTACGGATAACGACCAACTATAATAACTCCATACAAAAACAGATCCAATATCTTATAATCAAAGATACAGGACCTGTTTTTATTATCTGAAATTCAGCCTGCAAGATTCAGCATTTTTAATAAGAACAGCCAGCTCAGGCCATAATAGGTAATTACTGCAACAAGGTCATTCACTGTTGTGATCAGCGGACCTGATGCTACTGCCGGTCAATATTGATCTTCTTAAAGAACAATGGAATACAGGTGCCTACTGCACTGGAGATCAACATAGCCAACAACAGTGCCACACCGATACATCCGGATACTGCATAGGAAAACAAAAGTGTTTTTCCTTTAAACAGATAAATATACAATCCAATCAGCGCAAAAGACAGAATTCCAAGAAGTCCGCCATTACACAGA
>ENA-OQAN01000071-OQAN01000071.1-human-gut-metagenome-genome-assembly--contig:-NODE-71-length-51154-cov-4.063770_pt1 | contig 51154 bp, 68 predicted proteins | sample MGYA00242735_ERZ504527 | MGnify/ENA primary metagenome ERZ504527 (study PRJEB26092, sample SAMD00036230) | human gut metagenome | host: Homo sapiens | study: EMG produced TPA metagenomics assembly of... | reverse complement strand
GGGTATGGCGAGGAGTGCTGATTGGTAAGGCGGCGTGGAGGCTCCTCGGTGTTGTATTCTTTGCAGTCTGCAAGTTCAAATATAAAGAGAAGTTCGGCAGTCTGATCGAGCTGATCTCCGACGAGGACGCAGCGTCCTGATGCCGGAGGCAGACGATGCGGAACTCGACGTTGTTATCGATGCAGCGATCGACCGTGTCCTTGCCAAAATGGCTGGCTGAAGCTGAGATAGGATAAAACAAAGCGTGTCGGAAAGAAAAATTTTCGGCACGCTTTCTGAAAGAAAGGGGAAAAATAAGATGAATCCATTCGAATTTTCGATTCCACAGAATATTATTGTCGGAGCAGGAACGCTTGCCAAACTGCCGGAGTGTGCCAAGAAGATGGGCGGAACCCATGCGATGATTCTTTCCGGTCCTACCCTGAAAAAAATGGGCGTTGTGGACAAAGCAGCGGACAGCCTGAAAGCGGCAGGCATCGCAGCCGATATTTTCACAGATATTGAGGCGAATCCGTCTGTGACGACAGTAGAAAAAGCAACCGAGAGCTATCTTGCTTCCGGCGCAGACTTCTCGTAGCACTCGGCGGCGGTTCTCCGATGGATGTAGCAAAGGCCGTCGGTGTGACGGCAAAATACGGCGGAAGCATTACGGAATACGAAGGCGCACACAAAGTGCCGGGAAAAATTGTCCCGCTGATTGCCATTCCGACGACTGCGGGAACCGGCTCCGAGGTGACCGCATTTTCCGTGATCACCGACCACAGCAGAGATTACAAGCTGACCGTATTCAGCTATGAACTTCTGCCGGAGTATGCCATTCTCGATCCGGAACTTTTAACTTCCGCTCCGGCATCCGTTGCGGCAGCGTGCGGTATTGATGCTTTTATCCATGCGGAGGAGGCTTATATTTCCACAGCCGCATCTCCGTTCTCCGATGCCATGGCAGAAAAAGCGATGGAATTGATCGGTAAAAATATCCGCCGTTTCGTGGCGCGCAGAACCGATCTCGAAGCCGCAGAGGCGATGCAGACCGGTTCGCTGTTTGCGGGTATTGCATTTTCCTACGCAAGACTTGGAAATGTCCATGCAATGAGTCATCCTGTGAGCGCCTTCTTCGATGTGCCGCACGGCGTGGCAAATGCCGTTCTGCTTCCGGTCATCGCAGAGTACAATGCACTGGCAGACCATGGAAGATATCTGAAGATCTACAACTACATCAGCGAAATCCCGGCATACGCCGATGAATTTGAGCCAATGATGCTGGTCGGCGCGATCCGCGAGCTGACCGCAGCCATCGGAATCCCGGCCAGCCTGACCGATGCGATCCGCCAGGCGGCAAAGGGAAAAGAAGTGACAGCAGAGGAGATCGAGAGCAAAATCGTGCCGATGGCGGTAGATGCGATGAAGAGCGGAAACATCGCCGTCAACCCGAGAGCGTCCCGTCAGCAGGACATCGAGGCGCTGTACCGGAAAGCACTGTAGGAGAGAAATCTAATATAGATATAGAAGAAACCGTAAAGGGCGATGCTGTGAAAAGTATGTACAGCATCGTCCTTTTTCTGCTTGTATTCCGAAAATATGTGCTGTAAAATAAATTTATCGTGCTGTTCTTACAAAACAGAGCAGCGAGGGGTGGATTTTTTTATTAAATCTTACTATTGGAGGAAGCAAAACATGGAAAATAATGTATTGCAGCAATTAAAAGAAAATATCGCAAAGGTCATGATCGGAAACGAGCGCACGATCGAGCTTGTCCTGACCTGCCTTGTTGCCAAAGGTCATATCCTGCTCGAGGATGTCCCAGGGACAGGAAAAACGGTCATGGCGAAATCCCTTGCGAAATCCGTCGAGGCAGAGTTCGGCCGCATCCAGTTCACACCGGACTTACTGCCGTCCGATGTTACCGGTCTCAATTATTTTGATGCCAAAAGCGGAGAGTTCGTCTTTTCGAAAGGCCCTGCCTTCTGCAACATTCTGCTTGCCGATGAGATCAACCGTGCAACGCCGAAGACGCAGAGCAGCCTTCTCGAGTGCATGGCTGAGCGCCAGATCACCGTGACGGTGTGACACGGCCGCTCGAGGAGCCGTTCCTCGTCATCGCCACGCAGAACCCGCTCGAGACGCTCGGAACCTTCCCGCTGCCGGAGGCGCAGATGGACCGTTTTTTAATGAAACTTTCGATGGAAGCATTAAGCCCGGCGGAAGAGACGCAGATGATCGCCCGTTTCCTGACCGAGGAGCCGCTCGCCGAGCTGTCGTCTGTCTGCCCAAAAGAAGAAATCCGTACCCTGCAGGAGGCGTGTAAAGAAGTCTACCTGCATCCGGAACTGGTACAGTATCTCGTCCGCATCGTACAGGAGACGAGAGTCAACAGCAAGATTGCAAGCGGTGTGAGCCCGCGTGGAACACTCGCATTTTTACGTGCCGTACAGGGCCACGCGCTGGTGCAGGGACGAAACTACGTTGTGCCGGAGGACTTCAAGACCGTGGCTGTTCCGGTACTCGCACACCGTCTCACCATGCAGATCGGCGCAGACGACGGAAGAGCCGCAGAATCGGTGATCGAGGAAATTTTAAACCGCATCGATCTGCCGACCGAAAACTGGTCAGGAAGGTAACGGACTATGCTTCTTTTATTACTATTTGGAATGGCGCTCGCCTGGTTTCTGCAGAAAAAGCTGTACCAGAAAAACTGGCAGAAAAATCTGAAAATCCAGGTCAGCTTCCAGGATTCCGCGATCTATGAGGGCGAGGAGAGTACGTTAAAAGAGGTCATCGTAAACGACAAACTGCTGCCGATTCCGGCACTCGAGCTTGGCATTTCGATGAGCCGCAATCTGGAATTCGACCGCGAGGCAAAAGCAAACGCGAGCATCACCGACCAGAGCTACAAACGCGATGTCTTTTCGTTCCTGTTTCATCAGCAGATCACGAGAACACTGCCGTTTCAGGCGAAAAAACGAGGATTCTACGAGATCACCGGTGCGCATGCCGTAGCGTACGATCTTTTTTTCCGGGAGGGTCTTTACAGCGATTACCCGCAGCAGACACAGATGTACGTTTACCCGCGCCAGGTCGATACTGCACGGATTCAGATGATCTGCCGTGCCGTGTCGGGCATGGTTCTGTCACGGAATCGCCTGTACGAGGACCCGTTTGAATTTTCCGGTATCCGCGATTACCGGAAAGAAGACCCGATGAACCGCATCAACTGGAAATCGTCGGCACGGATGGGAGATCTGATGGTCAATCAGTTTGACGCGACGACGAGCGTGGAAGTTACGGTGCTTCTCGATATCGAGGACGCCAACATTCTGCGCGAGGAAGCGCAGGTCGAGGAGAGCATCCGCATCACGTCTTCGCTTGCGGCGCGGATGGTGAAAAACAAGATGAATCTGTGGGTGAAGAGCAATGCGAAAGATGAGGAGACCGGCGAGGAGCTGCGTGTCCATCTGGCAGCGGGCGCGGAAAAACAGCGGAGCTGAACCGGAAACTGGCGTGCGTGCAGCTTGGGGGCAATCTCACAGGCAGCGCGGAGTTTCTGCACAAAGAGGCGGAAAAAGAGCTCACCGGCCACACCTACGTTGTCGTATCCAAAAACAGAACCGATGAGGTCCGTGAGGCGCTTCATCTGCTCTCCGGTGCGCAGAACCAGGTTCTGTGGGTGATTCCGTATCTGCCGGGCGAAGAAGTTCCGTCGGAGCAGAACCGTGCGTACACCGCAATCGGCTGGGAGGTGAAACCATGGAAATAAAAAAAGACACTGGTACAGATCCCGCTGACCTGGCTTCATGTCTGGCTTTTATTCGCCGGCATCTATGGCTTTGCCGCCGGTTTTCTGGAGCTGACGGGAAGGGAGGCGATGTATTTCTGCGCCATATCCTTATTGATGCTGATTCCGGCCGCCGCAAGCTGGATTCTGATCCGGAAAACGAAAGCACTCTGGCAGTTTCTGCTTGGCGGAATTGCGGTCTGCGCGGTGACGTATCTGGCAGCGAAATTTTTCTGTTCCCTGTTCAGTGTGCAGGCGGCAGCGGTAATTGAAGCGGCTGCGGCGGCAAACGATGGAAAAAACAAGTTTGAGAACGGTATTTCTCCTGCATTTCTGGAGAGCCTTTCCGGCGTGATGACGGGTCTTATGGCCGCTGTGATTTTCCTGATCCGCGGCTATGTCAGAATCCGCAAAGGCCAGTTAAAGAAAGCAGCGCAGGAACTGCCGGCCGGCTCAATGCCGCTGGCAGATATGGAAGCGTGGGAGATCCCGACGCTCCTCGATGAGCCAAAGCCCCTTCATTTTCTCTGGTTTATGATACAGTATGTGATCGGTGTGCTGATGAAAATGCCGTTCTACTGGCATCTGATCTACTGGTTTTTCTTTGCAGATGTATTCCTGTGCTTCTTCTGCCAGTACCTCGACGGCATGCACGGGTTCATCCGTGACCATCAGAAAATCGCCAATCTCCCGGTGGAGACGATGCAGCGGACGGGAAAACTGATCCTGAAAATTGCAGTACTCCTTCTGGTACTGTTCGTGCTCCCATCGGCGCTCTACGGAAAGGATCCGATTGCGGAGGCGATCGCAGGATATGAGCCGAAAGAGCTGGAAAGCGATCTTACGATCGAAACACCGGAGGCCGAGGCGCCGCAGGGCATGGAGCAGGCCGATCTGTCCGATATGCTGGGGGACAAAGAGTACAAACCGATGCCGCAGTGGATCCAGAATCTTTTTACGGCGGTCATGTATCTTGTGATGGTTGCCGTCGGAACCGCGGTTCTGCGGGCGATTTACCAGAGCGTAAAAATGCGGGAAAAGCCTTCTCAGAGGATGAGGAGGACGAAGTTCTCTTCCTGCATCAGGGAAACGACGAACGGGAAAATCTGCCGTGGCGGCGGGAAAAGAAAGAGGGCTATCTCTCCCCGAATATGCGTATCCGCCGGAAGTATAAAAAAACGATCAAAAAAGCCGGAAAATACCAGCCGACCGGAGCCGAAACCCCGGCGGAGCTGGAAGAGAGAAACGAGCTTTCCGGCGACGGCATGAGACGGCTGCACGACGGCTATGAAAAAGCCCGTTACAGCCGCGAGGGCTGCACAAAAGAAGAGGCGGAAGCGCTGCGGAACTGATTTAAAACCAGTTCCCGGCAGCGGTCCACAGCCAATAGAGAAAGCCGAGCAGCCAGCTTGCAAAGACACCGTACAGAATGACAGGTCCGGCGATGGTGAAAATTTTCGCACCGATGCCGAAGACCTGTCCTTCTTTTTTATATTCAATCGCAGGAGCTGCAACCGAGTTGGCAAAGCCGGTGATCGGGACGAGCGCACCGCAGCCGGCAAAGGTGACGATTTTCTGATAGATGTTGAGGCCGGTTAAAATCACACTGCTAAGGATCAGAATCAGCGAGCACCAGGAGCCGGCGTCATCTTTGCTGAGCGAGAACTGCGTTTTGCCGATATGGAGCAGAATCTGCCCCACGACACAGATCAGACCGCCGACGATAAAGGCTTTTGCCATATTGCAGAAGAGATTCTGCTTTGGCGTCACCTCTTTGACAAACTGTTCGTATTCTTTTTTTGCCCGTTCATTTTTTAAACTCTGCATCACATCTTACCTCCAGTTCTTATTGAAATCCACTTGCAAAATAATAGAGAGAGCCCGCGATTTTCCCTGCCGCCATGCAGAGAATTACAAACGGCAGTCCGCGCGTCAGTCCGATCCGGCGGCAGAGGATCGAAAACAGGTTGACGACTTCGCCGAGCGCGATGATCCAGCTTCCCAGATAAATGCCCGCAAAAAGCCAGAACACACCGGCCGTCCAGGAGGGCAGGGAAAACGAGAAGGTGCCAAGCGAGAAAAGATCGCCGAACAGCGCCCCGGCCATACAGCAGCATTCGTAAAAACGCAGGCTCTCTGCTGTCTTTGTGATGCCGGCGTACCGTGTCACGATGCCAAGCCGATCACAAGCGCGACAAGGCCGCTCGCGATGAAAAAGCCAAGGCTAAGACCGGCTGTGATCAGCAGGATCTCTGGCAGGATTCGCATGAAAAGCTCCTTTCCTTTACCGGAGCGGTCGTTCTGTTCGATAATGGTCGTATCGATATCATCCTCGTAGACCCGCATTTCCACCTCGAGCGGCGTCGGGTCCTGCGTGAATTTCCGCCGTCCGAAATGGTTGAAATAGAGCACGACGCCAAGGCCGATGCCGATGGAATATGAAATTTCCAGCACCGAAAATCCGGGCGTCATCTGCGGGAGAAAACGGGTGTAAACATCCAAAAACAGCTCGCGGACGCCGATGTCGGTGTGGAAGGTCATAATGGAAAACGCAGTTCCGATAAACGTAAGGATGCCGACCAGAATCGTTTTGCACCAGCTGATCCAGGTGTTTTTCTGACGCGGATCCTCGTACGTTAAAATAAAATTCGGCTCGCCGATGTGGGTGACATCGACGTGCTCCTCGGCCTCCGTGACGAGGCGGACGAGGGTGGAGGCGGAGCAGACGTAGCGCCCGTATCCGTCATCGGGAAGATGCGCCACGCGGCGGACCTGATTGCGGGCAAGGACAGCGCCGTCTGAACAGGAAAGCTGCGCCACATCGCCGAGCGTCACGACGGGACTGGTGATTTTGATATTACGCTCCGTCTGAAGATACAGCATTTCACTCATGAAAAACATTCCTCTAAAAGTTTCTGAAACAGGATTTTTGTGCTACAGCGTACAGAGTTCCCTAAAACAGGAAAATCATGCGTAAGAATGGAAAAAACGGAAATACTGAAGGTCAGAAATGGTAAGACGCAAAATAAGAAAACGGAGGAATTTGCCGATGAGACAGATGACAGGAAAGCAGAGCATCTCGTTTGCTAAAGCCGTCTATATCGAGGGCAGCGCGGCGATTGTAGGAGAAAAGGAAAAGGATGGACCGCTGGGCGAATACTTTTCGCACACGCTTTCGGACCCGATGTGCGGGCAGGAGAGCTGGGAGGAGGGCGAGAGTGAACTGCAGCTTGCCACCGCGAAGCTGGCAATGCAGAAAGCCAATGTGAGGCCGGAGCAGATCCGCATGATTTTTGCGGGCGATCTTCTGGCACAGTCAATCGCATCATCGTTCGGCCTGGTGGATCTGAACTGCCCGCTCTACGGCCTGTTCGGTGCCTGCTCGACGATGGGAGAGGCGCTTTCGCTTGGCGCGATGGCAGTCGCAGGGGGATACGGTGACCGGGTGCTGGCGGTGACATCGAGCATTTTGGAACGGCGGAGAAGGAGTTCCGTTTTCCGCTCGCCTACGGAAACCAGCGCCCGCCGTCCGCGAGCTGGACGGTGACGGGAAGCGGCGCGTGTGTGCTTGGAAAAACGAAGAGCAGAGTGAAAATCACGGGCGCTACGACGGGAAAAATCATTGATTACGGGCTGAAAGACAACCAGAACATGGGCGCCTGCATGGCCCCCGCTGCGTGCGATACGATTGCACAGAACCTCGTCGATTTCAACCGGGAACCGGCCGATTACGACCGCATTGTGACGGGAGATCTCGGCGTTGTGGGGCGGGAAATTCTGCTGGAGCTGCTGAAGAAAAAAGGATACGATATCTCGGAACAGCACAGTGACTGCGGCATGCTGATCTTCGATCCGGCAAAACAGGACACCGGCGCGGGCGGAAGCGGCTGCGGCTGTGCGGCATCGGTGCTGGCGGAGTATCTGCTGCCGAAGCTGGAAAACGGAGAGTGGAAGAGGATTCTGTTTGTACCGACTGGTGCGCTGATGTCGAAGGTCAGCTTTCAGGAGGGCAGCAGCGTGCCTGGTATTGCACAGGCGGTTGTAATCGAGCGGGAGGAGGATGTGTAAAATGGGAACGTTTATGGAATATTTCAATGCCTTCTGGGTCGGCGGCCTCATTTGTGCCTGTGCCAGATTCTGCTCGACCGCACGAAAATGCTGCCGGGAAGAATTATGGTAACGCTTGTGTGCACGGGCGCGGTGTTGAGCTTTCTGGGACTCTACGATCCATTTGCAGAATACGCCGGGGCAGGCGCGTCGGTGCCGCTGCTCGGATTCGGGCATCTTTTGTTTCAGGGAGTAAAAGATGCCGTAAAAGAAAGCGGATTTTTAGGATTGTTCCAGGGCGGATTAAAGGCGGGGGCTGTCGGAACATCAGCGGCGTTGATTTTCGCGTATCTTGCAAGCTGGATTTTCCAGCCGAAGATGAAAAAATAGCAGGTGAAAAATTGCGCAGAAGCAGGCGGAATGATATAATAAAAAAAATGCCGCAGAAAAAAGCAGAATCGCAGCGGCAGGACGAATACAGAAAAAAGCGGGTGTTTTGCGGAAAAAACATCAAAACACTCGCGACAGGAAGAAAGGAAGTCTGCAATGAAGACAAGAGAAGAAGCGCTATCCTATGGCCTTTCCTTCCCGGACACATATCAGGAAGCGCCGTTTCACGATGACAACTGGCAGCTCATCCGCGTGAAAGGAAGCAAAAAGGCATTTCTGTGGGTCTATGAAAAGGACGGAATCATTCAGCTGAATGTAAAAGCAAACCCGGAATGGCGGGACTACTGGCGCGATGCATTCGCGTCAGTTATCCCGGGATATCATCAGAACAAAGAACATTGGAACACGATTCTCCTCGACGGAACCGTACCCGATGACGCTGTGCGTACCATGATCGCCGAGAGCTACGACATCATCACGGACAGCCCGACCAAAAGAATCTATGAGGCGGTAAAGCAGATTCCGCGCGGAAAAGTGGCGACATACGGCCAGATAGCAGCGCTTGCAGGCGAGCCGAAGATGGCGCGTGCCGTGGGAAACGCCTTACATAAAAACACAGATCCGGAGCACATTCCATGCTACCGTGTGGTAAACTCCAAAGGCGAACTGGCCGCGGAATTTGTCTTCGGCGGCGCCGGGAAACAGGCGGATATGCTGGAGGCAGACGGCATTGTGCTGGAAAACGGCCGCGTCAATTTAAAGAAGTACGGCATCAACGTGGAAGAGATGCTGGCACAGCGGGAGCTGGAGCACAACTGAAAAAACAGGATGCACAAAACAGCGAAAGACCGGAACGGCAGAGGAAAATGTCCGTTTCGGTCTTTCATTATGTTTGGCTTATAAAATTAGAAAATACAATTATTTCGCATTGAAAACATACTTATCCATACGGTCAAATGCCTCTTTCACAAGCACATGCGGCAGTGCCAGATTCAGGCGGATCGCATACGGTCTGTGGAACGGCCGTCCGTCCTGCCAGATCACGCCGACAGCAACACCGGCTTTCAGCAGTGTATCCATATCGGTATCATGCTCCTTGCACCACTCCTCGCAGTCGAGGTACAGCATGTACGTTCCTTCTGGTTTGGAAAGCTTCACGCCCTTGAAATGCTCGAGAATGTAGTTGTACGCATAATCCGCATTCGATTTCAGCACTTCGCGCAGTTCATCCACCCACTGGTATCCCTCCGGACGGTAAGCGCCGATCAGCGCATGAACAGAGAGTACGTTCGGAGAATTGTAGTGAGAAAGGGACGAAGCCTTCTCCACACGGTCGCGCAGCATGCGGTTGTAGATGATGTGGTAGGAGCCTACAAGGCCAGCCAGGTTAAAGGTCTTGGACGGTGCATAAAGTGCGATGGTGCGCTCGCGTGCATCCTTCGAAACGGACTGCGTCGGGATATGTTTGAAGCCCGGCAGTGTCAGGTCAGACCAGATCTCATCGGAGATGACAACGCATTCATTTGCTTTGTAAATTTCCATCGCCTTTTCAATTTCCTCGCGCTCCCAGACACGGCCTGTCGGGTTGTGCGGAGAGCAGAAAATCGCGAAATGAATGTTGTGTTCTTTTAACTTGCGGTCCATATCGGCGTAGTCCATACGCCATACGCCGTTCTCATCCTGAACAAGATCGGAGAGAACGATATTGCGTCCGCAGTTCTCAAGAACACCGGTAAAACCGATGTATGTCGGGGAATGCAGAAGAATGGATTCGCCCGGGGATGTAAAAGCGGCAGCAGCCGAAGCAACACAGCCGAGCACGCCGTTCTCATAGCCGATCGCCTCACGCGGCAGATCTTCCACACCGTTGCGCTCTTTCTGCCAGCGGATGATGCTGTCAAAATATGCATCCGGCAGATTAAAGTAGCCAAAATGCGGTTCGTTGACTCTCGCGTGAATTGCTTCCTGAATGGTCGGAAGAGACGGGAAGTTCATGTCGGCCACCCACATCGGGATGCGGGAGAAGCCCTCTTTGACTTCCGCACCCGGAATCGGGATCTGATCGACAGCGATCGAATCGTGGCCGCTGCGGTTCATCAGAGATGTAAAATCGTATTTCATTGGTAAAAACCCTCCTTTGTGTTTGCTGTGCTCTCGAAGTAAAACCAAAAGCACATGGAAAACCGGATGCAGCTTCCTTTCCTCGCTGAAAGAAAAACCTGCAGCCGGCTGAATACAAATATTATAACACGGAGGGGAATTTTCGTAAACAAAAGAATGCTTTATTCGGCACCATTTATTCCGCGCCGATCCAGTTATCGCGGTTGATTGCTTCCGTGTGGCTGGTGCTTTCGTTCATGATTTTCTGCAGATCCGGCCGGTCATAGTTGACAATGCCCTTTCCGAGATATTCATGGCTGCCGCGCCGGAAGACGCTGACGACATCGCCTTTCTTAAAATCGCCTTCGACTGCACGATGCCTTTGGGAAGCAGGCTCTTTGCCTGAACAGCAAGTGCTTCTGCGGCACCCTCATCGACGTAGAGGTTGCCCGCACTCGGCGCATAGAATGCCATCCACTGCAGACGCGTTTTCATGTTGTGGCCGCTGGCGGTAAAGTACGTTCCTTTTGCGGTTCCTTTCACCGCACGCACAATGTTGTTTTCCTCCGCCGAGGAGCAGATCAGAACCGGCACACCGGCTCTTGTGGCAAGCGAAGCGGCGGAGAGCTTCGTTGTCATGCCTCCCGTTCCGTTGCCCGATCCCGCACCGCCTGCCGCAGCAGTGAGCTCCGGCGTGATCTCATTTACCACGTCGATATGGCGCGCATTCGGGTCACTCTTTGGATTGGCAGTGTAGAGCCCGTCGATATCGGTCAGCAGAATCAGAAGCGATGCATGCAGCATCGCAGCCACCTGGGCGGAGAGCGTGTCGTTGTCGCCGACCTTCAGCTCCTCAATCGCGATCGTATCGTTCTCATTGATGATCGGAATCGCACCGCGCCCGAGCAGGACGGAGAGGGAGCCGAAGATGTTTTTATAGCGGCGGCGGTCCTCAAAGTCACTGCGGTTCAAAAGAATCTGCGCACACGGAATCTGGTACGCCATCAGATTTTTCGTGTATTCCTCCATCAGAAGGCCCTGGCCGACAGCAGCGGCAGCCTGTTTATCGGCAATTTTCGTCGGCCGTTTTTTAAAGCCGAGACGGGAAAAGCCTGCGGCGATCGCACCGGAGGAAACGAGAATCACATGGTGGCCTGCCGTCTGCAGCGCGGCAAGCTGGGTCGTAATGTTCCGTATTTTTTCAGCATCCATGGTTCCGTCTGAGAGTGTCAGGGAGCTGGTGCCGACTTTCACAACTATCGTCTGTTTTCCATCATGAAAACCTCAAATGTAAGAAATGATAAGAAACGTTGTTTACGGGTGACAAAACATCAATTACAGACACTTTAACACAGTACTGTGTGAGAGTCAAGAAGATGCGGAATGGTCGTTACATTTTTCGTGAAAGATCTGCAAAAAGATAGAAATTTGTTGCTGGAATTCTGAAAAAGTATGGTAGAATAGAAAACGAGAAAAAGGTGTGTGCAGAAATACATTTTTCCTGAAAAACAAAAGAAGCGGAAAGAAGTCCGGCACACGACGGAGGGAGTCAAAGATGGAGGAAAAAACAGAAGAAAGAGGCAGAGGCTGCATGACAACGCTGTGCTACATCGAAAAGGATGACAGCTATCTGATGATGCACCGCACGGTGAAAAAGAACGATGTCAACAAGGACAAGTGGATCGGCGTCGGCGGCCATGCGGAACTTGGCGAAAGCCCGGAGGAATGCCTGCTGCGTGAAGTAAAAGAGGAAACCGGCTACACGCTGACGAGCTGGCGTTTCCGCGGTCTCGTTACCTTTGTGACAGAGGCAGAAAACAGCAAAACGGTGGAGTACATGGAGTATATGTGTCTCTACACGGCAGACGGATTCACGGGAGAACCGACTGCATGTGATGAGGGCGAACTCGCTGGGTGAAAAAAGAGGACGTCCTGCACCTGAATCTGTGGGAGGGAGACAAAATCTTTTTCCGCCTTCTGAATGAAGACGAGCCGTTTTTCTCCCTGAAGCTGCGGTATGTGGGCGACACGCTCGCAGAAGCGGTGCTGAACGGAAAACAGATGGAACTTTTTGAGGAGCGCTCAGGCGACGGCACGCCGACCGGAACCATCGTAGAACGCGGCGTGGCGCACAGTGGGGGACGGTGTCACGGAACGGCACATATCTGGATTGCACGGGCGAATGAGAAGAGCGGCTGTGAGGTACTGCTGCAGAAAAGGAGTGCCTGGAAAGATTCGAATCCGGGCTGCTACGATATTTCAAGCGCCGGCCATCTTTCGGCGGGCGATACATATTTGGAAGGGGCTCTGCGGGAAATCGGCGAGGAGCTCGGCATCCACGCAGAGGCAGAGGAGCTGAGGGATCTTGGCCTGCTGGAAAAAGTATCACACGGTGTTTTTTACGGAAAACCGTTCCACGATCATGAGGTCAGCGCCGTGTATCTTTACACGAAGCCGGTCGAGGCGGAAAAACTGCATCTACAGGAGTCGGAAGTAGAAGCAGTCCGCTGGATGGATCTCAAAGAGTGCCAGAAGGCGGTAAGAGAAGGAAGCATTCCCAACTGTATTGATATACGGGAACTGGAAATGATTGAAAAAGCGTGGTTCGCCGGAGAAAAAACAAAAAATGAGGAGTAAGAGAAGATGAAAGAAAATGGATTCATCAACGAGAAGCTGACCCCGAAGCACGAGGAAGAAGAGGCAGCAGCCACCGCTGAAAAATAAAAAGAAATGCATGAAAAAAGTCACCGGTTCGAAATAGAACATGGTGACTTTTTTGATATCGCGTAAATGAAATTTGTTTTTTTATTTCGCTGCTGCCTTTACCTGGCTAAACAGTCCGGATTTCTGAAGAGCCGGACGCAGTGCCATGTAGATGACAACGGAAGCGATGGTGGAAAGTACGGCGTTGATGGAAGTTGCCGCTACGTTCCAGCTTAAGGTAACCTCTGCTGCCGGTTTTCCAAGAAGAACCAGTTTGTAGAAGTAACCGATGAGCGGATCGAAGATCACATTGAACAGAAGTCCGCCGATGGCTGCAAGCAGTGCCCATTTGAAGATCTGTTTCTGATCGGTCTGCTCGTTGATTTTACCGATTTTGTGTGCGATCAGTCCTGCGATGAGGCCGATGCAGAATTTTAAGATAAAGGTCTTTGGTGCGTATACCACATAGACCGGATCGAGAAGATCTCCGATGGTCATGCCGATCGCACCGCCGATTCCGCCGTAAACACCGCCGAGAATCAGTGCACCGAGCACACAGACAGCGTTTCCGAAATGGATCGAGGTGGCATCTCCGCCTGGCAGCCAGATTTTGAACTGCAGGAAGGTGAAGACAACGTAGGAAAGGGCTGCAAAGACACCTGTCATTGCGATTTTCCAGACTTTTTCATTTTTCATAACAACGCACTCCTTTGGTATCTGGAACTTTCGTTCCTTGATTGCACCCTATTATAGGGAGTGGTGGCATGAAGAAAAAGTTCCAATTCCGGATTTTTTGACCAGACCAGTTATTTCCGGTACGATTTCATTTTTTCGTGTTCTTCTTTTAATTCTCTGTAGAGCTGCAGCGAATTCCACGCCTGGTTCTGCGTTGTGACGATGGCTTTGAGGGCGATCGGCGGCACTTTTTTCCGGCGCATTTCGGTGAGAAAAAGATCGAGTTTCCGCTCGGAAAAGCCGGCCATGACCATCATTGGTTCATCAAATCCGGCGCCGTCATAGGCTTCGGGGGATTCTGCAAATGCTTTATTTCCGGCAAGAAATCCGATCGACTGGAGATACTGTTCCGGTTCCACAATGCGCACGCGGATACCGAGCTTTAAGAGAACCGGCTTTAAAAGCACAGCTGTTTTCGTTCCTTTGATCTGATATAAGAGTACGGTTTCCATGAGAAAAATCCTTCCACGGGCAGATTTCCGGATCAAATGCGCGGATGCCCAGAACTATGATATAAGAAATGTTTTGGAAAAACAATACTTTTATGGTATCATAGGAACGTACAATTCAGAACACGATAAATTTTGAGATAAAAGAGAAAGGAAACCAATAAAATGTGGATAGCAGATGGATGGAAAGATTATGAAGTGCTGGATACGTCCGGCGGAGAAAAACTGGAGCGGTGGGGAGATTACCTTCTGGTAAGACCAGACCCGCAGGTCATCTGGAACACGAAAAAAGAAAATCCGGGCTGGAAAAAGAAAAACGGCCATTATCACAGAAGCAGCAAGGGCGGCGGAGAATGGGAGTTTTTCCATCTGCCGGAGCAGTGGGAGATCAACTATAAAGACCTGACCTTCCGCCTGAAACCGTTCAGCTTCAAACACACCGGCCTTTTCCCGGAGCAGGCAACGAACTGGGACTGGTTCGGCGATCTGATCCGCCGTGCCAACCGCCCGATTAAAGTGCTGAACCTGTTCGCCTACACGGGAGGCGCAACCCTCGCAGCAGCCGCAGCAGGCGCAGGCGTCACACATGTCGATGCATCCAAAGGCATGGTCAACTGGGCAAAAGAGAACGCTGCCGTGTCCGGCCTTTCGGACAAGCCGATCCGCTGGCTTGTGGATGACTGCACCAAATTTGTCGAGCGCGAGATCCGCAGAGGCAACCACTACGACGCGATCATCATGGACCGCCGTCCTACGGAAGAGGACCAAAGGGCGAGATCTGGAAAATTGAGGAGTCGATTCATCCGTTCATCAAGCTCTGCACGCAGCTCTTAAGCGATGACCCGCTGTTCTTCCTTGTGAATTCTTACACGACAGGACTTGCACCGGCTGTCCTGACGTACATGATTTCCCTGGAATTAAAACAGTACAAAGGCCACGTAGAAGCACAGGAAATCGGCCTTCCGGTCAAGTCGACCGGCCTTGTTCTGCCGTGCGGTGCATCGGGAAGATGGCAGTCTGACAACGTTTAAAACATCTTTTGGCAGCGGACGTATGTCCGTCATACGAAAAACATTTGGCTGAATTGCAGGAAATGAAGTATAAAACTGCAAAAAGTGGGATAAAATGCCGAAAAGTGCATAAAACATGCAAGTTCTCCTTGACAGAAACTCATGATCTGGTAAAATGGTCTTTAGTTGAGCAAGAAACCTGAAAAACGGGTAAGGAAAGTACAAGGGAGGACGTTTCATGAAACCGTATATCGAATGGACCAAAGAAGAATTAGTTGCCGAGAAAGCCAGACTGGAGCAGGAATTTGCTGAGGTAAAAGCAAAAGGCCTCAATCTGAATATTTCCAGAGGAAAACCTGCAGCAGCCCAGTTAGATCTCACGGAAGGAATGCTTACCGTTCTCTCGAAAAATGAAGACACCTTCGCAGAAGATGGAACCGACTGCCGAAACTACGGCGTGCTGACCGGTATTCCGGAAGCAAGAAAACTGATCGGAGATATCTGTGAGGTTCCGGCGGAAAACGTCATCGTTTACGGAAACGCCAGCCTTACCATTATGTTTGATACCGTAGCACGTTCGTTCCTGAAGGGCGTTGCAGGCTGCACTCCGTGGAACAAGCTGGACAAAGTAAAATTCCTCTGTCCGGTACCGGGCTATGACCGTCACTTCGGTGTAACCGAGTACTTCGGCGTTGAGATGATCAATGTTCCGATGACGCCGGAAGGACCGGACATGGACATGGTAGAAAAACTCGTTGCAGAAGATGACGCCATCAAGGGAATCTGGTGTGTACCGAAATACTCCAACCCGCAGGGCTACACCTACTCCGATGAGACCGTCAGAAGATTTGCAAACCTGAAACCGGCGGCCAAAGACTTCCGTATTTTCTGGGATAATGCATATATCATCCATCACCTGTATGATGACAGACAGGATCACCTGCTGAACATCATCGAGGAGTGCGAGAAAGCCGGAAATCCGGATATGGTCTATGAGTTCGTATCCACCTCGAAAGTAAGCTATCCGGGAGCCGGAATTGCAGCTCTCATTTCTTCTGAGGCAAACCTCAAAGAGGCACAGGCGTACATGAACTTCCAGATCATCGGCCATGATAAACTGAACCAGCTGCGCCATGTAAAATTCTTCCAGAACCTGGACGGCGTGATGAATCAGATGAAAAAGCATGCTGAGATCTTAAGACCGAAATTCGAGGCAATTCTGCAGGTAATGGATCAGGAGCTGAGCGGCTTGGCATCGCTTCCTGGACAAAACCGAACGGCGGATACTTTATCTCCTTCGATGCGATGGAGGGATGCGCAAAGAAGATCGTTGCAAAGGCAAACGAGGCCGGTCTTACCATGACAGGCGCGGGCGCAACGTATCCATATCACAACGATCCGCAGGATTCCAACATCCGTATTGCACCGTCTTTCCCGACACCGGAAGAGCTGGAAATCGCAGGTCAGGTATTCGTGCTGAGTGTCAAACTGGTCAGCGTGGATAAGATTCTGGAAAGCAAATAACAGATAAGTAAAAATACAAAAGCCGGATTCTCCCGGGGGACACAGTTTTTGTGAACTCTGGTGTGGGAGTTCCGGCTTTTTTCTATTAGAAAGTTAAAAAGAAATTTTCTATGGGACAGAAAGGAAAAACATGAAAAAGAAAGTAATAGGAATTGCCGCAGGAATCATACTCCTTGCGGCCGCAGGCGGTTACGCGGGCGTGGGGCATTACTATGCATCCCACTTTTTCCCGAAAACCGCGATCAACGGACTGAACTGCGCAGGGCTGACCGCAGAGCAGGTCAAAGAGGAAATTCAGAAGCACATTGTGGATTATACACTCAGCATTACCGAGCGCGGTGGAAAAACAGAGACATTAAGCGGCACGGAGATCGGCCTCACGTATGTGGACGACCACGCGGTGGAAAAACTGCTGGAGTCCCAGAATACTCTTGCATGGCCTGCATTCTATTGGAAAGAGAAAGAAAACCAGGTGGCGGCGGACTCTGTCTATGACAAAGAAATGGTGCAGGAAAAACTGCAGACGATGGAAGGGTTTCAGGAAGAACAGCAGGAAGCGCCGACGGATGCGTATCTGACGGATGACGGAACCTCGTACGTTATTGTGCCGGAAACAGAGGGCGAGCAGGTGGACTATGAGAAGGCGGAGCAGGCTGTCATCGAGGCGCTGGATGCCGGAGCGGCGAGCGTGGATCTGGAAGAAAAAGATGTTTACCGGAAACCGGACATTACGCAGGATGATGAAGCACTGAATGGGAAAATGGCGGAACTGAACCACCTGACAGCGGCGCGGATCACGTATGCAATCGGTGAAAACAGCTATGCCATAGACCGGGCGACCTTACAGAGCTGGCTCGTACAGGGGGAGGATGGAACCTACACGATTTCGCAGGACGAAGCGGCAGCTTTTGTGCGCCATATGGCGTATGAGACGGACACCTTCGGGCTGGCGCATACCTTCAAAACGAGTCTTGGCGCGACCATTAACCTGAATGCGGGCGGCGATTACGGCTGGTGCATCGACAAGGAGGAGACGACGCAGGCACTTCTGCAGGCGATCGAGGACGAAACACAGGGAAATCTCGACCCGGTTTACCTCTATACGGCCAATGACCGCTCGGCCAATGATATCGGAAATACATACGTCGAGGTGTGCATTTCCCAGCAGAAAATGTGGTGCTACAAGGATGGCGTTCTGGTGACGGAAACACCGGTCACAACGGGCAATCATGCGACGGGCTATGACACTCCGGCAGGCAGTGTCTGGGCGGTGGATGCGAAAAAAAGTGACTGTGATTTCAAGCTCTATCCGAGCCATGTCATGTTCTGGCTTCCGTTTAACGGCGACGTCGGAATCCACGATGCGAGCTGGCGTACCGAGTACGGCGGGGACATCTATCTGACGAACGGATCCCACGGATGTGTGAATACCCCATACACAGAAGCAGAAAAAGTGTTCAATGCTATTGAAATTGGTGACCCGGTTATCGTATACTATAGCCTGGATGATGTAACCGGGCCGCAGCCTACACAGAAAAACAGCCTGTAGGAAAAACGCTTAAGCATCACAGCAGAAGCACATCAAATAAAGGAGATTTTGATAGATGAAAATAGTAGTATTAGCTGGAGGAACCAGCACGGAACGTTCGGTATCCATTACATCGGGAACTATGGTCTGCAAGGCACTCCGCGAGAAAAACCATCAGGCAGTTCTGGTAGACGTTTTCTGCGGTATCGATGTGAAGGGGAACCTGGAAGATGTATTTGCAGAGGAGGCGTACGATATAGACAAAGCAGCAGAATATATGCACAGCTTTGATGCAGGATTAAACGAAATGATCGAATCCCGCCGCAGATTTTTCGGACCGAACGTACTGGAACTCTGCGAGGCAGCGGATGTTGTTTTCCTTGCCCTGCATGGCGCAAACGGAGAGGACGGAAAGGTACAGGCTACGTTCGATCTGCTCGGCATTCCGTATACCGGAACGGGCTATTTAAGCAGCGCCCTCGCAATGGACAAATCCATCACAAAACAGTTCTTCCGTGCACACCATGTGCCGACCCCGAACGGCGTGACCCTGAAAAAAGGCCAGGAGAGCGAGCCTTTGTCCGGCTTTGGCCTGGAGCTTCCGGTTGTCGTAAAACCGTGCTGCGGCGGTTCCAGTGTCGGTGTCTATATTGCACACACGAACGAAGAATACTGGCAGGCTATGAAGGATGCTTTCTCCTACGAACCGGAGGTTGTCGTTGAGGAGTATATCGAGGGAAGAGAGTTCTCCGTTGGCGTGGTAGACGGAAAGGCTTACCCGATCATCGAGATTGCACCGATCGAAGGCTTCTATGATTACACGAACAAATACAAAGCCGGAGCTACTGTTGATACCTGCCCGGCCGTACTGACGGAGGAGCAGACGAAAGAAATGCAGAAGCACGCAGAGGACGGCGCTGCCGCTCTCGGTATCGAAAACTACTGCCGTCTCGACTTTATGATGCGCAAGGACGGAAGAATGTACTGCCTCGAGGCAAACACCCTTCCGGGCATGACCCCGACCAGCTTCTGCCGCAGGAGGCACAGGTACTCGGCATTTCCTATCCGGAACTCTGCGAGCTGCTGATCCAGCTTTCTCTCAGAAAAAGAGGTAACAACGCATGAAAAATATGACACTTGCGCACATCACAGAGGTGTGCGGCGGAATCTACTTCGGACCGGAAGAAAAGAAAACAGCGGAAGTCACGGATATCGTGACGGACAGCCGGAAAGCGGGAGAGGGAAGCCTCTTCGTTGCAATTCCGGGTGAGCGTGTGGACGGCCATAAATTTATCCCGAACGTGGCTTCCCAGGGCGCACTTGCTGTCATTTCCGAGCAGAAACTTGAAACACCGCCATGCCCGTATATCCTCGTGAAGGATTCCATGGAGCCATTAAAGCAATGGCAGAATACTATATGCAGCAGCTCAATATTCCGGTTGTCGGCATTACGGGAAGCGTTGGAAAGACCAGCACGAAAGAGACGATCGCGTCGGTGCTGGCGCAGAAATACCGTGTGCTGAAAACGGATGCGAACTTCAACAATGAGCTGGGTCTGTCGCTCACTGTTTTCCGTCTGCGTGAGGAAGATGAGATGGCGGTTCTCGAGATGGGAATCGACGATTTCGGCCAGATGCACCGTCTGGCGAAGATCGCACGCCCGGAGACCGCAGTCATTACGAATATCGGCTGGTGCATCTGGAAAATCTGAAGACGCGAGACGGTATTTTACAGGCGAAGACCGAGATCTTTGATCATCTGCGTGAGAACGGGCACATTATCATCAATGGGGACGATGATAAGCTGTCTACTGTTGGAACGGTTCACGGCATCAAGCCGGTTCATTTCGGATTGGATGAAAAGAACGAATATTATGCCGATGAGATCGAGAGCCAGGGCTTCCGCGGCATTTCCTGCCGGATTCATACCCCGCAGGGGAGCTTTTCTGCACTGATTCCGATCCCGGGCCGCCACATGGTCTACAATGCGCTGGCCGGAACCGCAGTCGGATGCACGTACGGGCTGACGCTGGAGCAGATCAAACAGGGAATCGAGACACTGCAGTCGGTGAGCGGAAGATTCCACATCATCGAGACAGGAAAATACACCGTTGTCGATGACTGCTACAACGCAAACCCGGTTTCGATGAAGGCATCTCTCGATGTTCTGAAAGAGGCGAAGGGAAGAAAAGTGGCCGTGCTCGGCGATATGGGAGAGCTTGGAACCGATGAGGCAGCACTCCACGCCGAAGTCGGCACACACGCCGGAACCTGCGGCATTGACGCCCTCTACTGTGCGGGACCGCTCTGCGAGCATCTTGCAAAAGCGGCAAAAGAGGCTGATTCGAAGCTTGAGGTACGCCACTTTGCAGACCGCGAGAGCCTGATGGCAGAACTGCCGAAGCTCTTACAGGACGGCGATCAGATTCTGGTAAAGGCATCGCATTTTATGGAATATGGAAAGATTGTGGAGATGCTTGAAACAGCACAGAAATTATGATAAAATTTTAAACTGGAAAGTACCCATGACAGGGTGGTAGCCTCCCGAGCTAATGAATACATAGGAAGGGAGGTGGCGTAAATGACAGCATACGAAATTATTATGGTTTTTCTGGGAATCTTAGCTTTACTGATTTCCTTCGGAGGCTTCATCATTGCGTTGCTTACCTTTCTCGATAAGAGAAATAAGCGAAAATAAAAATGCCTACCCCGTCGGCAAACGGGATAGGCGGTGTTCGTAAGAACATTTAACCCTTTTCTCGAGAGCATCCACTTTGGAGTGGGTGCTTTCTTTTTATATATTTATTATATCGCAGGGGTCTGGCATTTTCAAGCATTTTCTTTCAATTGTTCTAATAGAATGTTTTTCGTATAATTTCCAATCTCTTTTTTCTCTTCCTTCGTAAGCTCGCCCGGAATGATCGGCTTGCCGTACGTTACGGTAACGTGGGTACCGCGGATCTTCGGGAAATGTGCTTCCAGAATTTCTCTGGATCCGGAAATCGAAAGCGGAATGATCGGGCAGCCGGTTTTCGTTGCCATCTTGAATGAACCGTTGTGGAACTCGCCGAGCTCCAGCTCGCTCTCCGTCTTGCCGCGGGTATCGGAGATACAGATGGAAGTGCCGCTCTTGATCTCCTCACATCCGGAGAGAATCAATCTGCAGACCCTGCTTGATGTCGGAACGGTCGAGAAACAGGCAGTGGATGAGTTCCATCCAGTTCTTTAACAGCGGAATGCGTGAAAGTTCTTTTTTGGCGACAAATCCGCAGGAACCCGGAACCGTTGTATAGGTTACAAGGATATCGAAATAGCTGCGGTGATTGCCGATGTATAGAACAGCCCGGCCTTCGGAATATTTTCCTGACCTTTTACGGTGATCTTCGTGCCGGAAAAAAACAGAATTACGCGAAAAATCCAGCGGATCAGGGAGCGGCTTACCTTGTCACAGACTCCGGCTTTTTCTTCCGGATCAGAAGCAGAACAAGAAGCACCGGGATCGACAGAATCAGATACAGAAAAGCGGTCAGAATGACCAGAATAAAACGAATCATGAATCTTTTTTCTCCTCTTGGTAAAAATAGTGGTATTCAGTTATTGCGTACTTTTCAGTATACGTCATTGACGGGGCATGTTGCAATAACTTCGTCTTTTTCAGAAAAAGATTTTGCGTCATAGAAGACTGCGGCCCGTCATACAATGGATAGAAAGAGCAGGAAGCGGCGTTTGGAATGATGAAGAAAAAGAGACGGGGAAGAGTTCTTCTGGCGGCGGTGATTCTGATGCTCCTGGCATCGTGCCGGATCACAGATGTGAGCGAGGGCGAGCGGAAAGAACTGTCGTATGCGATTGTAAAGCCGGGCGATTTTCCGCCGGAAATCGATCAGATTTTGCGCAGGAAAAAAGAATCCGCGTTCCAGATGGCGTACGAGAGCGGGGACGATCTCTACATACTGCGCGGCTACGGAAAGCAGAAAAGCGGAGGCTTTTCCATACAGATCGAAGAAGTATCGAAATCGGAAAACGCCGTTTTCGTGCGGACAAAACTCGTCGGACCTGCCGCAAAGGAGGAGCAGAAAGGCGCCGCCTCCTGCCCTTACGTCGTGCTGAAAACGAAAGCGGCGGCGGGAATCTCAGTCGTATTTGAGGATTAGAGTGGGAGGAGCCTTATGGATTTTGTAAAAAAGATTCTGCATCAGATCAGCAGAAAAAGCGAAGCGGTGTCACAGATTACGTTTGATGAGGACTACAATGTGCCGGACGCACGGCCCGATGTGGGGCGGATGATTCAGAAAAAAGGCGAGGTGACGATCGGGGATGTGCAGATTTCGGAAGGAAAAGCGCGTGTATTCGGCGGCCTCACCTTTCATCTGCTGTACGTCTCCGACGGCGAACGCGCCGGATCTGCCAGCTCTCCGGCGAGCTTCCGATCGACGAGACGATCCATCTCGATGGTCTGACAGGGGGCGACAAGGTCTGCATCACCTGGGAAGTGGAAGATCTGAACCTGCATCTCATCAACTCGCGGAAGCTGGGCGTGCGCGCGATCGTCACGCTGCACGCGTGGATCGAGGAACTGTGCGACCTTGCCGTGCCGATGGAAATCCGCGGGGAGAGCGACGTCGCGGTAAAAAGGCAGGAATACCGCGTGGTTGAGCTTGCAGTGCAGAAAAAAGATGTGCTGCGTGTCAAAAAGGAGCTTACGATTCCGTCCGGCAAGCCGGAATTGCACGAGATTCTCTGGCAGGATTTGGAAGTGCGCGGTCTCGATCTCCGCTCTGAGGAGGGGCGGGTCAGTGCGCAGGGAGAACTCTTTGTCTTCTGCCTGTACAGCGACGGCGAGGAGGATCACCCGCTGCAGTGGGTGGAGCAGGCGCTCCCGTTCCAGGCAGAAGTGGAATGCCAGGGCTGCATCTCCGAGATGATCCCGCGGATCGAAAGCACACTCGGCCAGACCACACTCGAAATCCAGCCCGATTCCGACGGCGAGGAGCGGGTCCTGCAGGCGGAGGCCGTACTCGAACTTGACATCTGTCTGTATCAGGAAGAAACCGTATCACTTCTGCAGGACGTTTACCATCCGCACCGAGAATGCATTCCAAAAGTGCAGGAGGAGACTTTGGAGAGCCTTCTGATCCGCAATTCCTCCAAATGCCGCCTGACCGACAAACTGCAGATGCGCGTGCCGAAAAATAAAATTCTGCAGATCTGCCACAGCGACGGCAAAATCAAGATCGACGAGGAAAGAATCGTAGAAAACGGCATCGAAGTAACCGGCGTGGTGGAACTCAGGGCGCTCTATGTCGTGAGCGACGATGAAATGCCGTTCTACGCCGCCGAAACCGCCATACCCTTCCGCCACACCATCGAAGTCCCGGGAATCGGACCGGACTGCCGCTACGAACTCCAGTCCTCCATTGACCAGCTCTCCACAACCATGCCGGACAGCAGCGACATCGAAGCCAAAGTCGTACTGAACCTGAACGCCCTCGTCTTCCGCCGCAGAAAAGAGATGGTAATGCAGTACGTCGAAGAAAAAGACCGAGATCCGGAAGAACTGCAGAGCCTCCCGGGCATCACCTGCTACTTCGTCAAGCCGGGGGATACCCTGTGGGATATCGCGAAGAAATTTTATACGACGACAGATAAGATCAGGGAACTAAATGAACTGAAAACAGAAACACTCACACCGATGCAGCAGCTATTAGTGGAGCGGGTATAGCGGAAAAGACAGCCTACTGCCTTAAGAATGGAGTTAATCCATCAGGCAGCAGGCTGTCTTTTTGCGAGTTCCATGCCGATCTGCATTGCAGAAAGAACAGGTACACTTTTGTGCCGGGAAGAAAAGCAGGAATTACAACCTTGCTTCTCAAAGAAATCAACAATAACGGAAAGAAACTGTCCTTTACTTATGACGCAGTAGGAAATATTGTTACGATTTCCGAGAATGGTGTTCAGAAAGTAAAATATATGTATAATGCTTTGAGTGAACTGACCCGTGTGGATTCTGCATGGGAAAATAAGAGTATTACGTATACCTACGATGCCGGAATGAATATGACGTCCAGAAAAGAGTATTCCTATACAACGGGAACACTGGGCAATGCGGTAAAGACAGATCTGCTTACCTACCGTGCTTCAGGATGGAAAGATCAGCTTATTTCCTATAATGGCAGCAGCATTTCCTATGATGCGGTCGGCAACATTACAGCTTATCAGGGAAGAACACTGACCTGGTACAGAGGAAGCCTGCTGCAGAGTCTGACCTTAAACGGAAAGAAAGCAGTTTACCATTACGACAGCGAAGGATACAGAGTCCAGTGGAAAGACCTGAACGGAATCAGCCATAAGAACTACTGGTGCGGAAACAAACTGATGGGAACGAAGTATGGAGATGTACTGGTTCAGTTTGTTTACGGTGCGGATAAATCCCCGCTGATGCTGAAAAAGGGAGAAAAAGAGTATTATACTTGTACAACAGCCAGAATGATGTCATAGGACTGATTGACAGCGATGGAAAACAGGTAGTAAACTATTCTTACGATGCATGGGGAAAACAGACTGGTCTGACCGATATCAGCGGAGAAAATATCGGAAAACTAAACCCATTCCGTTATCGTGCTTACTGCTACGATGACGATACCAAACTCTATGTCACCGCCAGCCGTTATTATGATCCGGAATTGTGCAGATTCCTTTGTGCGGACAACTTTGATGCTGTAAAAGCGAAAATGTTTAGCATGAATGGAAAGAACCTTTATGTGTACTGTTGCAACAATCCGGTGAATGCGGTAGATGATGATGGTGATTTTGGAATTTTAATGCTGGCATTCCCAGGAATCGATCCCAGAAAAGTAGCATGGAATATCTTAAAAGATGTATTTGTATATGCGGTACAGTGCGGAATGGCGAATGAGAAAGTAACCTTAGAAGGAATTGCAGAGGTGGCCATAGAAAGTGCAATCAGTAGTGTTTTGGGAGATAGCCAAGGAATTATCTTTTCAGTAGTAGTAAGTGGTTTGAAAGGAGGATATTTAGAGTATCAGGAATCAGGAGATATGGCAAGAGCAATGGGGGCAGGATTTTACGATGCTATAATGACCTTGTTAGAACCTAAAACGTATAACGCATATGTAAAAAATGAAACTATTGAGAATGCATTGGGTGCTTTTACAGACTTTTTTCAGTCTCCATTACTGAGCTATCCCAAAAGCGGTGTTTTGGATGGAGTGTTTGGAAAACCCAAGAAACAGGCAAATAAAAATGGATCAACACTTAAGAAAAACAGCAACATCAACTTTAGTACAAAAAAAGTTGGGGGGAAAAAGAAGAACTGGCAGAGTAATAAGCCTGCAATTTCCAGAAAAATGCAAAATATAGGACTTCCAGCGCTTAGATAGAAAAGTTTTAAGATGCCTTTGCGCGAAGAAAAATAGTTTTGTACAAAGGCAAAGCGTAAGAAATAACGAGGAGAAGATTGTATGAAAGTAGTATGGGGAAAATTTGGTACCGGCGTAGACCTGATTGTGTGTGCTATTAGTAGTTATTGGTGGGTGAGCCTGTGGGTAAATGAAAAAGATGCGTTCCACGCCTATTCATTAAAAACAAGTATCATAGTGTTTCTAGGAATAATGTTCTTTTTAAGCATAGCAGCTTATGGAACTGTGACATTTCTACTAAAACGAATTTATATTTATGAATGGGGAATAATGTTATCTTTTTGGGGCTATGAAAAAAAGATAGAATGGGAAGATTTTACTGTGATACAAAGATACAATGATCATTTTTTCTTCAACATATCGAAACAGAAAGATGACAGTTTGTTCTGGTGTACCTATCACCCATTTACCAGTATCATGATATTCGACAAGTTCCGCGGACCGGGCTGGGGAATCATACCGCTCAGCGCCGACGAATTTTGTGAACTCCTCACTTCATACGGTGTCAAGTATACGGAAAGTAAATAACATACAAAAAGAGTGGAAGTGGCCGTAAGATCCACGAATTACCAGCCACTTCCCTTTTTATATGCAAATTTAGAAAAAGAAAGAAGGAAATGCCAATGAAATCAAATTTATCGCACGATCCTTGCCGTAGCAGGCAGCTTCCTTGCGGCACAGTTTGGAGGCTGGGATGCTGCGCTGGAAACGCTGGTCTGCTTCATGGCAATTGACTGGATCACAGGAGGTGTTCTGCTTCCTGTTGTTTTTAAAAAGAGTCCGAAATCTGAAAACGGAACGTTGGAGAGCCGTGCGGGATGGAAAGGACTTTGCAGAAAAGGGATGATGCTGTTCTTTGTGCTGGTTGCAGAAAAACTGGATCGGTTTACACAGACGAATTACCTGCGGGATGCCGTCTGCATTGGATCTATTTTAAATGAAGCAGTTTCAATTCTGGAAAATGCAGGGCTGATGGGTGTGAAAATCCCTGAGATTCTGCGGTCAAGGATTGATGTGCTGAGAAAGGAGGAGCAGAGTAAATGAGGATTGACAGAAGCTATTGCAGTAACCAGAATACCTGGCCGGAAAATCATCCGCAGTGTATTGTGGTACACAATACAGACAATTTTGCCGCCGGAGCCGATGCCCGCGCGCATGCAAGAGCGCAGTACCAGGGAAATTTTCAGAATATGTCGGCGCATTATTACGTAGATGACGGGGAGATCGCTTATCAGGCTGCGCCGCACAGCAGAGGATGCTGGCATGTCGGGAGAAATTATGGAAGTAAAAATCTATTCGGCAGATATGGAAACCGGAACAGCATCGCGGTTGAGATGTGCGTGCAGAAAGGATATGATTACGAAACCGCATTTTTACATACGGTGGAGCTGGTGAAAAACCTGATGAACGAGACGGGGATTCCGTCAGATGCAGTTTACCGGCATTACGACATCTGCAGCAAAAACTGCCCGTCCCAGATTCAGAAGCGGGGAGACTGGGAGCGGTTCCAGCGTCTGATTCGGGAAACAGAAGACGGCAGTGAGAAAAGTGAATACAATCCCGGCATCTACCGTGTAACAGACCCGGCGCTCAACATCCGCACAGGTCCCGGAGTAGAATACCCGGTGGTGGGAGTCATCAAAGACCAGGGAAGCTATACGATCACAGAAATCAGAAACAAAAGCTGGGGCAGACTGCTGTCGGGAGCGGGATGGATCAACTGCCATAAAGCATATTGTTTTTACGGGGGAAGAGTATAAAATCCCATCTTTGCAAAACGATGTCATCGGACGGATTGACAGCGATGGAAAGCAGGGAGTAAACTATTCTTACGATGCAGGGGGAGAACTGGTAAATACCATGGATACAAGTGGTGCGAATATTGCACAGTCGAAAGAAATAACGAGGAGAAAATTGTATGAAAGTAATATGGGGAAAATTTGGTACAGGTGTAGATTTGATTCTGTGTGTTATTATTAATTACTATGTGGTGAGTATATGGGTAAATGGAAAAGATGAGTTCCATGCATATTCATTAAAAACAAGTATTATATTTCTAATAGAGGTAATGCTCGTTTTAAATATGGGGAAAACAGACCGGTCTGACCGATACCAGCGGAGAAAATATCGGAAAGCTCAATCCATTCCGCTATCGTGCTTACTGCTACGATGACGACACCAAGCTCTATGTCACCGCCAGCCGCTATTACGATCTGGAATTGTGCAGATTCCTTTGCGCAGACAACTTTGATGTTGTAAAAGCGGAAATGTTCAAAAAGTTAAATTAGTAGGTGGCAAATATGAAGGCAGGATATCGTAAATTTTATAAATATTTTAGTATATTGGTATTTATGGGCTGCGGATACCTTATGCTGAATTTTTGGGAAGAGGGAAAAGGTCAAATTAGTTCTTATAACATGCAAGATAAAGCACTTATGATATTGTGGTTTATGATTTATACTTTTGGTACGGCTGCTGGAATTATAAATACTTTAACCAGTATTTACATTTATGAATGGGGAATGCAGATCTCATTTTTGAAATATAAGAAAAAAATCGAATGGGAAGAATTTTCTGTTATACGAAGATATCATAATCATTTTTTCTTCAATATGTCAAAACAAAAAGATGCAGGTCCGTATTGGGCAATGTTTCATCCCTTTACCAGTTTTGTAATATTCGATAATTCGCGAAATCGTTCTGTTCATACCATGCCGCTTAACGCCGACGAATTTTGTGAACTGCTCACTTCATATGGTATTCAGTACACGGAAAGAAAATAAAGATCGAAGGAATTAAAGAGAAAATATGAGAGCAGGATATCGTAAGTTTTTTATGTTTGCACAAGTTGCTACATTAATAGGCATCGGGTATCTTATGACAAGATTTTGGGAAGATGCAAAAAATCAATGTGAATTATATAATTTGCCTCAAAAGCTTTGGGTAATATTTGGAATAATGTTTATTTGTGGGATAGTGTCATGGGGAAGTGTAGATGCTTTAACACGTATTTACATCCATAAGTGGGGAATGGAACTTGCCTTTTTGGGATATAAGAAAAAAATTGTATGGGAGGATTTTTCCGTTATACAAAGATATAAAAATCATTTTTTCTTTAACGTATCAAAACAAAAAGATAGTGGTCTGTTTTTTTCAACATATCATCCATTTACTAGCTTTGTGATATTTGATAAGTCACAATTTAGTTGTGTCCGTACTATGCCAATCAGTGCCGACGAATTTTGTGACCTCCTCACTTCATACGGTGTCAAGTATACGGAAAGTAAATAAAGCATGAGAAGAGTGGAAGTGGCCGTAAGATCCCACGAATTACCAGCCACTTCCCTTTTTATACGCAAATTTGGAAAAAGAAAGAAGGAAATGTTTTAGAATTATAGTTCGTTGGATACCAGTGAACTATAACAGAAAGTGTTCTGCTTCCCTGTTGTTTTTACGGAGAAAAGAGTGTAAAATAAATACAGACATCATTACATTGATGGAGGATAAACAGTTGCTTGAATGGATTAATGTTTTTAAGGTAAATCGGAAAATTAAATCCCGTCTCTGGCCGTGGATCAAGATTATTTTAAGTATTGTTCTTTTCTTTGCGGTATTTTACGGTGACATCTATGTTCATATTCTGGATGGAACAAATCTGGGACGAATTGTGGAAGCAATGATTCTGGTTGTGTTTTCGTTTCTGGACTATCTGATCTGCTTTATTTCCGTAGCCGAAATGGACTGCCTGAAAGACCGGCGGTATGCGGCGGCGAAAGAGAGCGGTGAATTTTACACGATTTCCCAAATCGAAAGCTCCCTGTTCAACTACGTGCCGCGTACCTATACGATTTATTACCAGCGGGGAAGCAGAAGACTTACCTTCGGCGTACGGACAAGAACGACAGGAAATCTGCTGGAAATGGGCAGCAGAGAATATTTCATAGGACCGACAGGAAAGCGCGAGCAGATTGTGAAAGACCTCGATACGCTGATGAAAGAAGTAAAAAAATACGCAAGATTTGACAAAGTCCTGGTACAGGCAATCAATGGAGAACCGGTAAAGAAATGATGCCGGTTCTTCTTGCTTTTACGTAAAAATGCAGGTAAGATAAAAACAGCATGAGTGTAATACACATGCGTGAAAAATCATCAACAGAGAAGGTATGAAAATGGAGGAAACAAAAGATGAATTATCTGAAGGAACGGGATGGTGACCTGTTCTCCAATGCGGATCTGAAACGGCTGATTGTGCCGCTTCTGATTGAACAGCTTCTTGCCATCGCAGTCGGCATGGCGGATTCAATTATGGTATCCAGTGTCGGCGAGGCGGCGGTGTCGAGTGTGTCGCTGATTGATACAATCTTTATTCTGCTGATCAACATGTTCACCGCGATTGCAACCGGCGGAGCGTCGTGTGCGGCCAGTATATCGGAAAGAAGCGGCCACACAAAGCATGTGAGGCAGCTGACCAGCTTCTGCTGGTGACAACGGCGCTGTCAGTTGTGATCATGGCGGCGGTCTATCTTTTAAAGCCGTTTATTCTGCATGTTGTGTTTGGAAACATTACGGCAGAGGTAGAAAGAAACTGCAATATTTATCTGATGATCGTAGCGGCCTCCATTCCGTTTCTGGCGGTTTACAACGGCTGTGCGGCCATTTTCCGTGCGCAGGGTGATTCGAAAACGCCGATGAAAATATCCATCGTCATGAACCTGATCAATATTTCGGGAAATGCGCTTCTGGTCTATGCGCTGAAATTCGGCGTGGACGGCGTTGCGATTCCGACGCTGCTTTCACGTATGTACGCGGCTGCGGCAGCATTTGTTCTCGTACATAATAAGCGGTATCCAGTGCGGTGCTCTTATCCGGTGAAATTAAAACCGGATTTCCATATGCTGAAAAAAATCCTTGGCATCGGCATTCCGAACGGCTCGAGAACAGTATGTTCCAGCTCGGCAAAATTATGGTCTTAAGTATGATCACACAGTTCGGAACAGCGTCGATCGCGGCAAATGCGGTGTCCAACACGATTGCTGTCTTCCAGACACTGCCCGGTATGGCGATCGGAAATGCAGTGCTGACCGTAAGCGCACAGTGCGCGGGAGCGGGAGACTATGAGCAGGTAAAATACTATGCGAAAAAGCTGCACATCATCATTTATGGCATGATGATCGTCTGCTGTCTCGGTGTCATCGCGGCACTTCCGGCGGTGCTTCACGTTTACAGTCTGTCTGCGGAGGCAACAGCCATGACGGAAGATATCATCGTTTACCACGGCATCTGCTGTATGATAATCTGGCCAATTGCTTCAATCTGCCGAATGTACTCCGCGCGTCCAATGATGTGGCATTTTGCATGATTCTCTCGATTCTTTCCATGTGGATCTGCAGAATCGGCATGAGCTATGTGCTCGGTGTGCGTATGGGATTCGGCGTCTTCGGTGTCTGGGTCGCCATGACGATGGACTGGGTTGTTCGTGCCATTTTCTTTGTCCTTCGCTATCGAAGCGGGAAGTGGCAGCATCAGACGTGATGAAAAATACGGAATGTTTTGGGGAGAGAGAAAGAAAAAACGATACATCTGGAGGAAGTTATTATTATGAAAAACGCAAAGAAACTGATTCCCGGAGCGGCGATTGCGCTGGTGATTGCCGCTGCGGCGAAATTCCTGGAAAGCCTGGAGGAGAGCGCCGGCCTGCACTTTATCGGAGCGTCGGTCATCGCCATGTTTATCGGTATGATTGTGAATGCCTTTTACAAGCCGAACAGCGTGACGGCGCCGGGAATTAAATTTACATCGAAGAAGATCCTGAAATTTGCGATTATTCTGCTCGGAGCGAGCCTGAATATCCGCACGGTACTGACGGTCGGAAGATTTTCCCTGACGGTTATGGTATTTACCCTGGCAACGTGCTTCGGCCTTGGCGCGCTGATCGGAAAAGCAATGGGACTGAACTGGAAGACGAGCAGCCTCATCAACGCCGGCACGGGTATCTGCGGCGGTTCCGCGATCGCGGCAATCGCGCCGGTCATCGAGGCGACCGATATGGACATTGCCTATGGCCTCTCCGCAACGTTTTTATTTGATACGGTCATGATCGTCGTATTCCCGATCCTCGGTCACTGGATGGGCCTTTCAGATGCCGCGTTTGGCTCTGGGCCGGAACTGCGGTCAACGATACCTCAAGCGTCGTTGCCACCGGTTACGCATTCAGCGAGGCTGCCGGTGATTTCGCAACCATGGTAAAACTGACGCGGACCCTTGCCATCATTCCAGCCGTCCTGGCATTCGCCGCCATCAACGTACATCTGAAACGAAAGGCACAGGCAGCAGAAGGAACCGCCGTAAAGGTAAGCATCAAATCCATTTTTCCATGGTTTATTTTAGGCTTTCTCGCCATGTCTGCACTGACCTCCTTAGGTCTTATCCCGGCAGGCACAGCAGCTGGATTAAAAAACATCAGCAAATTCCTGATGGTAGCCGCCCTTGCGGCCATCGGTCTGAACACCGATTTCAAATCCCTCTGCCGCTCCGGCGCAAAGCCGATGCTGCACGGATTTATTATTTCGCTGCTGGTAGTCATTGTGGCGATCGCTGTTGAATTTGCTATCGGCATTGCGCCGCATGGGGTACTGTAAAGGAACAGAGAATTAAAAATCCAGACATCCGTATAGGATGCCTGGATTTTTTGATTCAAAACGGGTTTGTCGTTTCCTTCAAAAACGTTTTCAGAACCTGCAGCACCCCGTTCTCCCAGTACGGCGGGCAGGTGTGTTTTGCCGAGGCGATGACTTCCGCTCGGGCGTTGGAGACGGCGTAGCTTTCGCCGGCGTTCTGAAGCATCTCGATGTCGTTCAGGTTGTCGCCGAAGCAGCAGACTTCGTCTGGGGTAAGGCCAAAGTAGTTCATCAGAAATGAGAGACCGGTCCATTTGCTGACGCCGCGGGCGTTGCAGTCCAACCATTCCTTACCGGCGACAGCGAGTTTTGCCTGATGTTTCCACGCCGGGATGAAATTTGGGGAGCAAAGCTCTTCACAGGAGGTTGGATGGTAGATCGTGAATTTGATAATGTCCTCGTTTTCTACCTTCGACAGATCCGGTACTTCGCGGACATCGAAGCCGTAGGAGTCGCGGAGCCAGTGAAACATGCGGCTTCCGGCATCTTCGGCGAGGCAGTAGTCCGGGGTGGCGGCAAAGCAGTCGCAGGACGGAAGTTCGTCGTGTACCATGCGGCACATGGATTTCCAGAGTGCCGTTTCCATCGGATATGTTTTCAGAATCTTTTCCGGTGTGCGCACGACAGTTCCGCCATCGGAGATGTAGAGCAGGCGGTCCTTGATCGGGGCGAAAAGCTTCTGTTCACTGGAAAACTGGCGGCCAGAACAGACAACAAAATGGATGCCCTGGTCGACAAGCCTGGAAACAACAGTCATATATTCCGAGTCGATCAGAAGTGTGCCGTCTTTGACGAGCGTTCCATCGACATCGGTTGCAATCAACTTTATCATAATAGAAAATCTCCTTATCTTGTCACAGAAAAAATTCAAACTACAGCAAGACCAGAAAATAACGCAAAAAAGGCAGTGCTGCAGGGCGCGAATTACAAGGAACGGATTTGAAGGCGTACCGGGGTACGACGAAAATCCGTGACGCAGTAATTCACGTTCTGCAGTGCTGAATTTTTTGCATTATTTTCTGGGATTGCTATAAACATGATTATATCGTGAATTGCTTCGGGGTGCAAGCCGGAACCGGAGGAACGCAAAACTCCACGTTGACGAAACGCAGAAATAAGGCGTAAAATAAAGAAAAATATATATCCACAGGGGGATTTTTATTATGGCATTTATTCAGGTAAGCTTCATGTCAAAAACTTTAATGCGCACCGTACCGCTGCAGGTTATTCTGCCGGTCGACAAATTTACCTTTGGGCAGCCGGAGCGCGAGGAAAAACCGTTTAAAACGCTGTATTTGCTGCATGGCATTTTGGGAATGAGACAGTGGTTCATGGAACCAGAATCCAAAGATGGCAGAGAGAAAAACCTTGCCGTTGTCATGCCGGCCGGTGAGAATGCGTTTTATGTGGATCAGCCGTCCATCGGTGCCATGCACGGACAGTTTATCGGAGAAGAACTGGTTGAGATTACAAGAAAAATGTTTCCGCTGTCCAGAAAAAGAGAAGACACCTTTATCGGAGGCCTTTCCATGGGTGGTTTTGGCGCACTCAGAAATGGCCTGAAATATCACGATACCTTCGGGGCTGTGATCTGCCTGTCCGGTGCACTTCATGTGCTGGAAAATCCGGAAGAGAGCAGAGCGGACAGCTTTGCACATGAAGAAGGTTATTTCGGAAATCTGGTCGAAGCAGCAAAGAGTGACAAAAACCCGGCTGTTCTTATCGAGCAGTTAAAGGAAGCACGGAAAAAAGATCCGTCTGTCAATGTGCCGACCGTATTCCAGGCGTGCGGAACAGAGGACGGACTTCTGGAAGTAAACCGTCTCTACCATAAACGGATGGAAGAGAGCGGCATGGACATTGTCTACTATGAGAGCAAGGGTGGCCATGAATGGGATTTCTGGGATGAGTGGATCAAAAAGGCACTGGACTGGCTGCCACTTGAGGAAAAGACGGAAGGCCTGAACAGCGGAAACGTAAATGTTTAAAGGAAAAAGGGAGACAGGCAATGCCAGAAACGAGAAATGACGAATTGTACCGTGCGTTAAAACACAACGGTTACCCGGACGACTTCTGCCGGGAAATTGCATACCGCCAGATGAACACGGACTTTACCGCCACGCGGATGCTCGGCTATCTCTACCGCGTCACCAGCCCGCGCGCCGAGGACGTTGTCGATGAGATGCTGGCTATCCTGAGTGACCGCAAAGCATGGATTGAGAAAAAACAGTCTGAGGAAGCCCAGGCGGCGATCAGCAGAGTGTACCGGGAAGGCCTGTAACCTGGGCGGGCGTTTTATGCAGAAAAAGCAGAAGGAACGGGCTTGCATTCTTTTCCGGTTTCTGCTACAATCAGTGCAGTGAAAAGCGACGAAAAGAAACAGTAGCGACAGAGCGCATTCAGAGAGAAAGCGGCAGGTGAAAGCTTTTTGCAGAATCTATCGTGAACCGGTCTTGGAGCTGTGCACCGAAGAGAAGAAAATCCATCAGGAAAAATTTATTTCGTAGGCTGCACCGGGATCTCCCGTTACAGAGAAGGTACAGAGAGCAGAGATCACGCGTATTACAAAATACAAAAATCGTGGGGTACAAATGCTTTGTGTCAGAGTGCAGGAGTTTTCCTGAATTTAGGTGGTACCGCGGATAAAAAAATTCGCCCTAAACTGCAGCTTGCGGTTTAGGGCTTTTTTCTGTTTGAAAACGAAGCATCTAACTCGTTACTTCAGTGATGAGTTAGATGCGTAAAATGTTGACTAAAAGCTTAAAATCGGACAGGCTGGAATGTTCTCGCGTCTGGAAGACTTCAGATGTTGAAAACCCAAAGAATAAGGAGGAAATCAGAAAATGAAACTTGAAAAATTAGTAGGAGAGCGCTTCAAAGAAAGACCTGCTGACTGTGTCATCGACAGCCATGCTATTATGGTAAAAGGCGGATACATCAAATATATGGCAAACGGAATCTATTCTTCCTATCTGCCGCTGCGCCGCATTGTGCGCAAAATCGAGCAGATCCTGCGCGAGGAGATGGACAAAATCGACGGCCAGGAAGTGCAGTTCCCGGTTGTCATGCCGGCTTCTCTGTGGGATGAGTCCGGCCGTTACGATAGCATCGGCGATGAACTGCTGCGTTTCACCGACCGCAACAATGCCAAAATGGTACTCGGCATGACCCACGAGGAGGCAGCCGTACACCTTGTACGCGAGTATGCACAGAGCTACACCAAATATCCGTTTATGATCTATCAGATCCAGACAAAATTCCGTGATGAGGCCCGTCCGAGAGCCGGACTGATCCGTGTGCGTGAGTTTACGATGAAGGATGCTTACTCCTTCCATACCAGCCAGGAAGATCTGGAGCAGTATTACGAGAAATGCCATGCAGCATACGAGCGCATCTTCGAGCGTGTCGGCGTGCCGGAGGTGGTATCTGTCAAATCCGATTCCGGTATGATGGGCGGAAACATCTCCCACGAGTTCATGCTTCTGACTCCGGTCGGAGAGGATTCCATCGTTCTGTGTGATTCCTGCGATTACAGAGCCAACATGGAGGCAGCTGAGAACATTTCCGATATCGCAAGAGACGCAGAATCCGCTGCACTCGAAAAGGTTTATACACCGAACGTCCACACCATTGAAGACGTCTGCAATTTCTTCGGAGACGAGACAAAGAACTCCTGCAAAGCCGTTGTTTATCAGCAGAATGTTGATGATAAATACGTTGTCCTTTTCATCCGCGGTGATCTCGAAGTCAACGAGACGAAGCTGGTCAACTTCCTCGGCGAGCAGGTTCACGCAGCCGTGATCACCGAAGAATGCGGACTGAACGCAGGCTATATCGGACCTGTGGACCTGAAGGTGAACGGAGATGCCGTTGTTCTCTATGATAAATCCCTCGAGGGAAGAAACAACCTTCCTGCGGAGCCAACGAAGCAGAGCATCATTACAAAGGACTCGACATGGAGCGCGACGTTCCGAATGCCGAGTATCACGATTTTGCAAAAATCCAGGAGGGCGGCATCTGCCCGAAATGCGGCAAAAAGACCGTAAAGATCTCCAGAGGTATCGAGGTCGGAAACATTTTCCAGCTTGGAACCAAATATACAAAATCCATGAATATGACCTATGTCGATGCAAACGGCGAGAGCAAGACCCCGATCATGGGATGCTACGGTATCGGTGTCGGCCGTCTGGCAGCATCGGTCTGCGAGGCACATCACGATGAGTACGGCCCGATCTGGCCGAAAGCTATCGCTCCGTGGCAGGTACACCTCTGTGCGGTCCGCGTCGATGACGAGGAAGTAAGAGCATACGCGGACAAGCTGTACGAGGATCTGCAGAACGCAGGCATCGAAGTGATCTACGACGACAGAAGCGTCAGAGCCGGCGTAATGTTTGCCGATGCCGACCTGCTCGGTATTCCGCTGCGCATCATCGTAAGCCCGAAAAATATGAAACAGGGCGTTGTCGAGGTTGCATCCCGCGATAAGACTCTGAAAACACAGATTCCGCTGGAAAATGTGATGGAAGAGATTAAACAGTATCTGTAATGATTCAGAACCATGCGAAAGGGAAGAAAAAATCGCGATGGGGTTCGGAAGAAGTTCGACAGGAGAAAACACGATATGGAACTCTGGGATATCTATGATGAAAACAAACAGCCGACCGGCCGCACGATGAAGCGGAATGACTGGCATATGAAGCCGGACGAGTTTCACCTGACGGTGCTCGGCGTAATCGCAAGACCGGACGGAACCTTCCTTATCACAAAACGTGTCATGACGAAAGCCTGGGCACCGGGCTGGTGGGAGGTTTCCGGCGGCGCGGCACAGGCAGGAGAGAGCTCGTTGGAGGCCGTGCGCCGTGAGGTCAGAGAGGAAACCGGACTCGATGTGAGCAAGGCAGACGGCGGCTACCTCTTCACTTACCGGCGTATCAACCCGGATGAGGGAGACAACTACTTTGTCGATGTCTATCGCTTCGTGATGGATGTCAAAGACGAGGATCTTCACCTTCAGGAGGAAGAAACGGACGGCTACCGTTTTGCTACGCTGGACGAAATCAAAGGATACGCCGCAGAAGGCAAATTCCTGCATTACGACAGCATCCGCCAGGCATTTGAACTGTAACAGAGAAATGAGATAAGAAAAACGCGTTCCCGCCGAAACCACAGAGGTTTCCGAAAACGGGAACGCGTTTTTATCATTTACAGGATTCTTTCTTGCCGTAGGCATGCCTGAAAAAGGCTTTTCGTAAGCGTTTGACCGTAAGCGCGCAAGCGGTTCCTTGCGGTTAATCGCGATTGAATACTTCGCGGTTGAGCGCCTTTTCCTGATGGCTGACAATCGTTGTGCAGACAGCATCGCCTGTGATGTTGACTGCGGTGCGCAGCATATCGAGAATACGGTCGATACCCATGATAAGAGCGATACCCTCCGTTGGCAGTCCGACGGAATTCAGTACCATAGCCAGGGTGACAAGTCCGACGCTTGGGATACCGGCGGTACCGATGGAAGCCAGTGTTGCGGTAACAACAACCGTTGCGAGGTTTGCCGGAGTCAGATGAATACCGTACGCCTCTGCGATGAAGATGACAGCGACACCCTGCATAATGGAGGTACCATCCATGTTGATGGTTGCGCCGAGCGGAATGGTGAACGAAGAAATCTGCTTCGAGACACCCATCTTTTTGTTCAGTGTATCAATCGACATCGGGATTGTCGCGTTGGAGGTTGCGGTGGAAAATGCAAATCCCATAACCGGAAGGAATTTTTTCACGAATTTAATCGGATTCAGCCGTGTGAATACGAACAGAAGAACCTGATAAATGACGAAGCACTGCAGTGCCAGCGCCAGTGTTACATTTCCCATGTATTTCAGCATCGGTGCGAACGCAGAAAAGCCGACCGTTGCAAAGGTACGTGCAATCAGACAGAAAACGCCGACCGGAGCCACCTTCATGACCGTCATGGTCATTTCCATCATGACATCGTTAAACTGGCTGATAAAGTTGGAAACGACCGAAGCGCGGTTTCCGAGCTTTGCCAGCATTACGCCGACAAACAGGGCGAATACGATGATGGGAAGCATATCGCCGTTTGCCATGGAACCAATCGGGTTCTTCGGGATGATGTTGAGCAGTGTATCCACCAGGCTGACGCTGGAATCTGCTGCTGTCGAGGACAGGTCGGCTTTCTGAACCGCACTCATGTTAAGTCCGAGCCCCGGGTGAATGAGCAAGGCGGTTCCAAGTGCGATGCAGACGGCAAGTGCTGTGGTAACAAGGTAAAAGCCGATCGTTTTTACGCCGACCTTTCCGAGGGTTTTGCTGTCTCCGATGGACATACTTCCGCAGACGAGGGAGCAGAAGACAAGCGGTACGACAAGCATCTGCATCAGGCGGATAAAGCCCTGTCCGATGACATACAGCACACCTTCTACGATGACGGTGTCCTTGATATAGCTGGACGGGATCCAATAGTGAATCACCACGCCGAGCAGCGCACCGGCCAGCAGGGCAATAAAAATCTGGGTGGAAAGCCCGGGCTTCTTTTTTGACTTTTCCGTTGTTTCTTTTCTGTTTCGGACCATTATTCGATTCCTCCGGTTTCTTCGAGATATTCTTTCAGTGCCGTTTTCCAGTCGGGCGGCTCAGGAATACCGGTCAGGCGGAGCATCATGTTGTCCAGAACAGAATAGGTCGGGCGGACATCATCGCGTGCGACAACCGGGTAGAGATCAAGGTCACCGGTTTTTCCGGTATACTCGAGGATGGTTCTTGCAAACTCATAGCGGCTGCAGCTTCCGGGGCAGACAACGTGGTACAGACCATACTCCTCGTTGTCGATAAAGTGGCAGATCACGCGCGCAAGCTCAAAAGCACTGGTCGGAGCCGCATACTGGTTGTTTGGAACCTCCATCGTGCCGCCCTTTGCCGCATTACGGAGTACTTCGTCCACAAAATCGCGGCCGATCCCGTAAATCCAGGAGCTTCGGATGATGACAAAGCGGTTCAAAAGCTGTGTCAGGATTTTCTCTCCGGCCTCTTTTGATTTTCCGTAGATCGTACGCGGATGTACGGTATCAAACTCGTTGTACGGGATGCGGGATTCCTTGTCGAAGACGTCATCCGTTGAGATCTGAATAACCTTTGCGTCGATATCATTGGCGGCAAGCGCTACGTTGCGCACACCGATGGCATTGACACGATAGGCTTCGTCGATGTTTTTTTCACACTCGGCAACGTCGGTCATACCGGCGCAGTTGATGATAACGTCGGGACGGTTGACATAAACGAACTGTGTGACTTCATCGATTTTGGTAATATCAACCTCGTGAATATCCGTTGGAAGAAGCTGATATTCCACACCCTCCAGCAGTTCCAGAAGGGCAGTACCGATGTGGCCTTCGGCACCTGTAATCCATATTTTTTTCATAGGTTCTCTCCTGTCCTTGATTTATATACAGAAAAACTGTAATTGTATTTATTTTACCTGTGGACTTTACAGAAGTCAATAAATTATGGAAAGTCTCTGTGCAGAACCGGAAAAAAGTGGTATCATTTCTGTATATGTCTGCGGTGTAAGACTGCATATCTGCTACAAAAGAAGGAGGAGTATTTTTGAAAAAGAACAAATATGAAATCGACATGTGCAACGGCACGATTATGGACAAGCTGATTTCCTTTTCGCTGCCGCTGATGGTGTCCGGCATTCTGCAGCTGATGTTCAACGCGGTGGATATCATCGTCGTCGGACGGTTCAGCGGAAGCCAGGCGCTTGCGGCTGTCGGATCGACAACGGCACTCATCAACGTGTTCATCAACCTGTTTATGGGAATCTCGCTCGGTGCGAATGTGCTTGCGGCGCGGTATTATGCAGCGGGGCGCGACCGGGAGATGTCGGAAACGGTACATACATCGATCATGCTGGCGCTGATCAGCGGCGTTGTGATGGCGTTTGTGGGCGTATTTTTTGCAAAAGGCGCGCTGGAGCTGATGGATACACCGGCGGATGTCATTGATCAGTCGGCATTGTATATGAGAATTTACTTTATGGGAATGCCGTTTTTCATGCTGTACAACTACGGTGCGGCGATTCTGCGTGCCGTCGGCGACACGAAGCGGCCGCTGTATTTCCTGATTGTATCGGGTGTGATCAACGCTGGTCTGAATATGTTCCTCGTGATCGTGTTCAGTCTCGACGTGGCAGGTGTGGCGATTGCAACGGTGGTTTCGCAGGCGATCTCCTGCGTGCTGGTTCTGCGGTGCCTCTATAAGAGCGAGGGAAGTTATCAGCTCCGGTTTTCGAAGCTGTGCCTGAAAAAGGATTACATCATCCCGATTTTCCAGGTCGGCATCCCGGCGGGTATTCAGAGTACCGTCATCAACTTCTCGAACGTGCTGCTGCAGTCATCCGTCAATTCCTTCGGTTCGATTGCAATGGCAGGCTACACGGCGGCCAACAATGTGCTGGGATTTTTATACACCTCAGTCAACTCCGTCACCCAGGCGTGCATGAGCTTCACAAGCCAGAACTACGGTGTCGGAAAATACAAACGAATGGATAAGGTGCTGATCGACTGCCTGATTCTCTCCAGCGGCATGGCACTGGTGATGGGTGGCGGCGCGTATCTGTTCGGTACGGAAATCCTGCAGATTTACACCGGGGACCCGGAGGTTATCCGCTGCGGTATGGAAATTCTGTCGATCACGACGGTTCCGTATTTCCTCTGCGGCATCATGGACCTCTTCCCGGGAGCCCTGCGCGGTATGGGATGCTCGGCGGTGCCGATGATTCTGTCCGTCATCGGAACGGTCGGAACGCGAATCGTGTGGATCTTCGGCATTTTCCCGCAGCACCGCTCGCTGTATGTGCTGTTCATTTCGTATCCGGGATCGTGGATCATCACGATTATCATGCAGGTGATCTGCTATCTGATTGTGCGGAAGAAAGTCCACAGCCGGGCAGCAGCCGTATAAAAAAAGAAAAAAAAGACCAAAAGCCAGAAAAACCGCGGAATAAATCCATTTTTAAGTGGAATTATCCGCGGTTGTGTGATAAGATGGCTGTATGCGAAGAGGCAGGTAGAAGATACAGGGACACCTGCCTCTTACTCTGTGAAAAAGGAGAGAAGAGAGAACATATGAAAAAGTTTTATGCATGGTATCAGAAGCATATTACAGGTGCGATCTTTACCGGACTGATTCTCGGTATCTTAACCGGACTTCTTCTGGCGGACCGCTTTACGCCGATTCTGACCGTAACCGGCGTCATCGGCGGCATCTACATGAACGCTTGAATATGATGATTTTCCCGATGGTATTCTGTTCAATTGTCATGGGTATCTGCAGCATCGGAAATGCAAAAACGACAGGTAAGATCACCGGCTACTCGATGATTTTCTTCCTGTGCACCACCGCGATTGCAAGTGCAGTCGGCATTATCATTCCAAGACTGATCCGCCTCGGAAAGGGAGTCCATTTTGAGATGGCAACTTCCGATATCCAGGCGACCGAGATGACCAGCATCCTCGACACGATCAAAAACCTGATCCCGTCCAACCCGGTGAAGGCGTTTGCGGAGGGCAACATGCTCCAGGTACTCGTGTTCGCTGTCGTTGTCGGCTTTACGCTGATTGCGGTCGGAGAGAAGGGACAGCCGCTCTTAAACGTGATCGACTCCCTGAATGAGGTCTGTTTAAAAGTCATCAGCACCGTTATGTACTTCACCCCGATCGGTGTCTTCTGTACGATCGTGCCGGTTGTCGAGGCAAACGGAACCAAAACCATCGTTTCCTTGGCAACCCAGCTCATCATTCTGTATGTGGCATTCTATGGATTTGCGATCGTCGTCTACGGCGGCGCTGTAAAACTCATCGGAAAGACGAGTCCGGTCAAGTTCTTTAAGGCGATCATGCCGGCAGCCCTGAATGCATTCGGAACATGTTCCAGTTCCGCGACGATCCCAATCAGCAAGCGCTGTGTCGAGAAAGAACTCGGCGTTTCGAACCAGATCAGCAGTATCGCAATCCCGCTCGGTGCCACCGTCAATATGGATGCGGTATCGATCCTGATGTCGTTTATGATCATGTTCTTCGCAAATGCCTGCGGCATCAACGTCAGCATTTCGATGATGGTGATCATTCTGCTTGCCAACGTCCTGCTTTCTGTCGGAACACCGGGTATCCCGGGCGGCGCGATCGCATCATTCGCAGCACTCGCCACGATGGCAGGTCTTCCGGCCGGCGTCATGGGCGTTTACATCAGCATCAACACACTGTGTGACATGGGTGCCACATGCGTCAACGTCATCGGCGATATGGCAGGCTGCGTTGTGCTGCAGGAGAAAATCAAACTGGAAGAAAACTAAAAAATGTTACATAGAAAAAGAGGGATTCCTTTCACGGGAGTCCCTCTTTTGCAATGCGTAAAATAAATTAAATATAGTCCGAAACATATGGAATATGGTGGAAGAGCAGGTCATCCAGGCATTCCACAGTCTGCGGCGTCGTTTCGATGCGCGCCATCTCATACAGCTTGGAAGCCGTCTTGTAGCCGAGCAGCAGTGTCGTGAGCGATGCGATCGTCATTTTCATCACATGGTCCGGCTCGCGGTCGGTCGGCACACAGTGTCCTTTTTCAAAGAAGAATGTGAAGCTGTCATTGTTCCACGGAAGCAGCTCATCCTCGATCTCAAAACGGATACACACATCCGGCTCGTCCGGGTCGCAGGCGTAATGTTCCATAAACTGCACGACATCGATGATACGCCCCATCGAGTACGGGCGAATCGTTTCTTTGATATCGCTGTCCTCAAGCTCGAACGCGATGGGTTCACTGTAGTAGTTATTTCCTTTGACCTCATCGATCATGGAATCGTGCGCATGAATATACTCCCAGAGTCCCAGCTGCGCTTCGCGGTTCAGATAGATCATCTCTTTGATATGCATGATATCGGAGCTGATCAGATAGACCATGTAGCCGTACGGCACATCATCAGCGGAATAGTAGATCGCAACGACGGTATCATCCTCATCCCAGCGGAAATATTCTTCCCACGCCAGATTGTTGCGGTAGAGGCAGCCGTGCGTCTTCGAAGCAAATTTGGTATGTAGTTCCTTGAAATCCTTGTCATCCCATGCCACGCGGCGCACATAGCCAGGGGCTTTGAGTTTCCGCGGCACCTGCGTGTCCTTGATGGTGTACGTCATCTTATTGGAAATGATTTCCCATCCGAGATTCCGGTAGAGCGGAATAGAGTAGGGATAGAGAAGCGCAAAGGAACGGTGGTTTTCCCGCATGCGCGTGAGACTCCGGATCATCAGCTTTTTCATGATGCCCTGGCCGGTGTATTCCGGGTAGGTGCAGACGCTGGTGACAAAACCGACGGGATAGCGGACACCGTAGATATTCATGTCCAGCGGATAAACCGCGAACTGTGATACCAGATCCTCCTCGCAGAAACAGCCGAGCACATCGGCACGGACGAGAACCGGGAATTTGGACTGCTTGATTTCATCGTCTTTCCATCCGCTTTCGGAAAGCTCCTGCTCTGTAACCTGAAAGGCGTAGCGCAGAAGTGCATTGTACTGCTCTGCGTCGTCGATGGTCAGCGGGCGGAAGGTTAAGTTCGAATCTTTCGTTTGAATCATGGATTACTCCCTCATTTTATTGTGAATCAAAGTATAGTGAATCAGATACTTTATTTTTTCGTAAATATTCTATCATAAGAAATGGAATTTGTGCAGTTAAAAATAAAGCCCATTCCGCAAATTTGGTAAAAAGATCAAAATAGTGTTAGAAATCGGATAAAAACTTCAAGAAACAGACAAAAAAATCTAATAAAATGAAAAACATACAGGGATAGTCTGCGCGAAAAAGTAGACATACGATTTCCAGGGTGACTGCGTTGAGATCGACGTGTTCAATCCGGAGACAAGAAAATATGTCTGGGACGTATGCAAGAAGAACTACTACGATTACGGCATCAATGCTTTCTGGCTGGATAACTCCGAGCCGGATTACGGTGTTTACGATTTCGATCATTACCGCTATATTGAAGGACCGGCGCTCTCCTGCAGCAACATCTATCCGCAGTTATACAGCCGTGTCTTCTATGATAAGAAGAAAAAACCGACCGCGTAAAACCGGTCGGTTTTTTTGAATAAATTTCCATTACAGGACGGTTTTTGTACACTTTTTTCTTGACGAAACGGGAAACAATCGTTACACTATTATGTATAACTGTAATTAAAATGGGAAAATGTAGCAAAACGCGGAAGCACACAAAGGGGTAATGAAGTTTTGTGTGTACCGGGGAGAAGAGAGGGAAACAGATGAATCAGACCGAATTGCCGGAATGTGAAAAAATAAATAAGAAAGAGCCTTCTAAGGATGCTCAGATGACACAGAAACAGGCAGAACGTCTGGTGGAACATCTGAAGAATATTTTCATGTATGTGCGGGTTCTCCGTCCGGATGAGATCGGAGATTTTATTATCGATGAAGAGAATGGCAAGCTGTGTGAATGCTACGCAGTATGGAACAAAGCGATGCCGTGCCTTAACTGTATTTCCGAAAAAGCCTGCGGGAGAAATCGCAGAAATCAAAACTGGAATGCATTGCGTCGAATGTGTATCAGGTCATTGCAAGATACGTGGAGATCGAAGGAGAACCATGCGTGATCGAGATGATCAACCGTCTCGACGATGAAACACTGATGGACTCCGAAGGACGCCAGAATCTGGTAAGCAAGCTGAACAGCTACAGCGAAGAGCTGTATCGTGACGCGCTGACCGGAGTATTCAACCGCCGCTACTTCGAAGACCAGATCCGGGACGCCAGCTTTTGCTGCGGCGTAGCATGATCGATCTCGATGATTTCAAATTATACAACGATACATACGGCCACAATGCCGGAGATATGGCGCTTGACACCATTGTAAAGACCGTCAACCGCTGCACCCGACGTACCGACCGTCTGATCCGCTTAGGAGGAGACGAATTTCTGCTGGTTCTGCCGGAGATGGATGAGGAAAACTTTGTACAGAAATTAAAACAGATTCAGTCACAGATCCATGAGGCACAGGTGCCGGGCTACTCGAAGATGCGTCTTTCCGTCAGCGTAGGAGGTGTTCTGACAAGAGATGAGACGATCGGCGAAGCTGCGATGCGTGCCGACCAGCTGATGTATCTTGCGAAACAACGGAAAAACATGGTTGTCACCGAGAAAGACCAGATCCTGGGTTGTCAGGACGATGTTGTCCGTCAGGAAAACCGCAGAGAAAAACAGCGCATCCTGATTGTGGATGATTCCGAGATGAACCGTATCATCCTCTCGGAGATTCTGCAGGATGAATACGATATCATCGAGGCTTCCACCGGCGAAGAGTGCCTGCGTCTGCTGGAAGAATACGGAACAGGCCTTGCGCTGATCCTTCTGGATATCGTCATGCCGGGCATGGACGGTTTCGGAGTGCTTGACTACATGAACCGCAACCACTGGATCGAAGAGGTTCCGGTCATCATGATATCGAGCGAGGATTCCACGCATTTGTGCGCCGTGCGTATGAGCAGGGCGTATCCGATTATATCAGTCGTCCGTTTGATGCAAAAGTTGTTTACCAGCGTGTCTTCAATACGATCAAATTATATGCAAAACAGCGCCGTCTCGTGACGCTCGTCACCGAGCAGATTTACGAAAAAGAGAAAAACAATCAGATGATGATCAGTATCCTGAGCCATATCATGGAATTCCGGAATGGCGAGAGCGGACTTCATGTCCACCACATCAACGTTCTGACCAGTATGCTCCTCGAGCGTCTGGTACAGAAGACAGACCGCTACCACTTAAGCTGGTCCGATCAGCTGATGATCACAACGGCATCCGCGCTGCACGATATCGGAAAGATGGGCATTGACGAGAACATTTTAAATAAGCCGGGAAGGCTGACGAAAGAAGAGTTCGAGGAGATGAAGAAACATACCCTGATCGGAGCGTCCATGCTGAAGAGCCTGGAACTGTATCAGGACGAGAAGCTGGTACAGATTGCGTACCAGATCTGTCGCTGGCATCATGAGCGGTACGACGGAAAGGGTTACCCGGACGGCTTAAAAGGTGAGGAGATCCCGATTGCAGCCCAGGTTGTATCGATTGCCGATGTTTACGATGCGCTGACAAGCGAGCGTGTCTACAAACCGGCATACACGCACGAGAAAGCCATCGAGATGATCCTGAACGGCGAGTGCGGTACCTTCAGCCCGCTGATGCTCGAGTGTCTGCTCGATATCAAAGATGCCATCTGCGAGGAGCTGAACACCATATCCGAAGAAAAACAGACTTCGATTCAGATTGAAAAGCTGAAAAAGAATCTGAAATCGGGGGGGGCGAGACTGAGTTTTCTGAACTCTGATGAAAAGTTATCCACAGAAGATGCCCGGGAGAACAGGTATCATGCGGATTCGAAAGACGATCTTAAATAAAAATATACCAAAACCCATGGATTTCTGAAAAGATTCCATGGGCTTTTCGCACTTTTGTGCAAATTTTTGTTGTGATTCTGGAGGACAACTGCTATAATAACAGAAAATGTCAAAAAATACGACAAAAATACCGGAAGAGGGCTGTGCTAACAAGTACACACAAGTCTGGAAAGGATAAATATCATGAATCAGTTGGAAGTATTACGAGAGAGCCTTGGACAGTGCGATGAGATTATTCTGGATGCACTGCTGATGAGAAACCGTATTGTCGAGGACATTATGGTATATAAAGAAGCAAATAACGTGCCGATTCTCCAGCCGGAGCAGGAAGCAAAACAGAAGGAATGGCTGGAACGCCGGATGCAGGAAAAACGCCATAAAAACGAAGTGGCGGATGTTTTCGAGAGCATCACAAGAAACAGTAAAAAGATTCAGGCAAGAAAGCTGTTCAATTATAATATTGTACTGATTGGCTTCATGGGAGCCGGAAAGAGTACCATTTCCGATTATCTCAAAACCGTGTTTGCCATGGATATCATCGAGATGGATCAGATCATCGCAGAGCGTGCCGGTATGAGCATCTCCGATATTTTCGAGACTTACGGCGAACAGTATTTCCGTGACTGCGAGACGAATCTTCTGATCGAAATGCAGTCGAGAACAAACGTTGTCATTTCGTGCGGCGGCGGAACTCCGATGCGTGAGTGCAACGTTGTAGAGATGAAAAAGAACGGTCGCGTTGTTCTTCTGACTGCAAAGCCGGAGACGATTTTAGACCGTGTCAAAGACAGCCACGACAGACCGCTGATTGAGAACAACAAAACCGTTCCGTTTATCGCAGATCTGATGAGCAAGCGCCGTGAGAAATATGAGGCCGCAGCCGACATTATCATCGAGACGGACGGAAAGAGCGAGCTGGAGATCTGTGAGGAGCTGATCCACAGCCTGCGGCAAATGGATGCAAAAGCGGAATAAAAGAGAAAAGCAAGGGAAAAAGGAAAAGAGACTGCTGTGTGTAACGGAGGTCTCTTTCTTTTTTGCGTAACCGTGACACAAAAAACAGAAAACGCAAAATTTACGGGAAAAGAATTGACAAAACAGATATTTCCCGATATTCTGATAAAAGTTGGGCTAAAATCGCATGAAAAAAGTGAAAAAACAAGGTATTATTTTGTGTTATTGTCCGAACAAGAGAAAAAATTCAGGATAATTATATGAAATACAATGGCCCGTGTGCAGACACAGCCGGATCTGCCGGGGAAGGTCTGCGGAAAAAAGGAGGAACATCAATGAGAAAAAGAAACAAAGTCGTTTCTCTGCTTCTGGCAGGATGCATGGCAGCCGGTCTTCTGGCCGGATGCGGAAGCAGCGGAGAGACACAGGTAGCAACTGCTGACAATGCCACGGCGGCATCAACCAGTACTGGAGCAGCAGATTCAGCAGCAACGGATTCAGCAGCACCGGAGACTGCAGGCGAAGTGGACGGACAGATCAATCTTCGTGCAGTAGCCTTTGGAAACAATTTCGATGTGCAGGATATGGGATGGCGCTGGATGATGGGAGAGTGCTACGAAGGACTGATGCGTGACGTAGCAGATGAAACGGAGACCGTTTCGAGTATGCCGGTGCAGAATCCATGGACGTATCCGATGACGGACTGGTTTACACTTTCCATCTGAGAAAGGATGCCAAATGGTCCGACGGACAGCCGGTTAACGCAGCAGATTATGAGTACGGCTGGAAACGTCTGTTAAATCCGGAATACGGCTATTCCTATTCTTTCTACCTGTTCAACGTAGTAGGAGCAGAGGAGTATTATAACGGACAGAGCTCTGCCGATGAGATCGGAATCAAGCAGTGGACGATTACACCTTCGAGGTTACCTTAAAGGTAGCGGATCCGACCTTCCAGTCCAAGCTGGTAGCAACTCCGCTTTACCCGACCCGTCAGGATGTCGCAGAGGCAGCCGGAGACCAGTGGGGAAAAGACTGGACAAAATGTGTCTACAACGGACCGTTTGCCATGACCAACCTGGTAGAAGATAACTCCATGACATGGGTGAAAAATGACCAGTACTGGGACAAGGACAACGTAAAACTGAATCAGGTAAACTGGTACTGTGTAGCAGAGAACGCAACAGCAGCAACCATGTTCGATAACGGACAGCTGGACGTTTTCGATGCAGCAGGCGATTACATTGCAAAATATGACAAAGAAGTAGAAGCAGGCAATATGCAGACCATGACCACCGAGTACCCGGGAACTATGGTTCTGTGCTACGAGCAGTCTGAGGGCGGAAAATCCGGTCTGATGAAAAACGTAAACATCCGCAAGGCAATTTCCTACTCCATCAACCGTGAGGAGATGGTATCAGCTGTTTACGGAAGATACACCGCAGCTTACGGCTTCGTTTCCCCGGCGATCACGCTCGACGGAACTTCCTACCGCAAGCAGGCGTCGGAGACCATGAAAGAGGAATATGAGCAGTATGCAGGAGATGCAGACAAGTTAAAAGCACTGTTCCAGAAAGGCCTTGATGAGCTTGGTATCACCGACAAACCGGAAGACATCACCATTACACTGCTGTCCCAGGGTTCTGCTACCGAGAATCAGCTCGAGAGAGAGTACCTGCAGCAGTCCATTTCCCAGAATCTGGCGTAAAGGTAGAGCTGAACACCGTTGGCGATTACCAGATGTTTGCAAACGAGCGCGATAACAAGAACTACGATATCTTTGTAGGCGGATGGTTCAGCGATTACAACGATCCGCTGGATTTCCTGAACGTCATGAAGACAGGCGTTTATGATTCCTACGGCCTCTATAGCAACAGCGAGTACGACAGCCTGATCGATTCTCTGACCGGAGAGAACGACAACGCAAAACGCCTTGAGATTTACCAGAAGCTGGAAGATCTGCTGGTTGCACAGGATTGTGGTGTTGCACCGCTGTACTACTCTGATAAACATTACTATTATCAGAACTGGGTAAAAGATTTCTACACATCCTCCTTCGGTGCAAGCCAGGAGCTTTACAGAGCATCTGTACAGAAATAAAAAAGCAGCAAAACAGAAGAAATGAGGGAAGAAGGGCTTATGAAACAATAGGCTCTTCTTTCGCTATCATAATAAGATTCCGGTCGGAAAAGACCGGACAGGGAGAGGATTTTTATGCCAAAATATTTACTGCGCCGTTTTGCAGAAATGCTGATCACACTGTTTCTGATTGCAACGGCCACGTTTTTCCTTCTGGAAGCGGTTCCGGGAGATCCGCTGACGGAGCGTGCGAGCAAGCTCTCGCCGACCGTAAAGGAAAACCTCTATAAGCGCTACGGCCTCGACAAGCCGATGATGGAGCGCTATGTGATCACAATGAAGGGAATCTGCAAGGGAGAGTTCGGAGAATCTGTTGTCTATGCGGGACAGACGGTACAGAAGCTGATTCATGACCGTCTTCCGGTATCCGCCCGCCTTGGTATCCAGCAGGTACTGGTCGGTATCACGATCGGTCTGCTGCTTGGAATTCTTGCGGCAATGAGGAGGGGAAGCTTCTGGGACTATATGGTGATCGCCCTGTCGGTCCTCTTGATTTCCATTCCGAACCTGATCTTTGGTCTGATGCTTCAGAAAATTTTCGCAGGCAACCTGAAGGTTCTGCCGACGATCGGCTGGCCTGCGGGAAAGGATCTGTGGTTCGGAGGATGGGAATACACGATTCTTCCGACCCTGACAGGATGCTTTTCTTATATCGCAACGTATGCGCGTCTGCTGAAAACCTCGATGCTCGATGTGATCAATCAGGATTACGTGCTGACTGCTGAATCGAAGGCTTAAGCCGCGGACAGATTATCCGCCGCCATATCCTTCGGAACTCGTTTATCCCGGTTATCACACAGCTTCCAATGTCGGTTGCCATGTGTATCACAGGCTCCTTCTTCATCGAGAGCATCTTTTCCATCCCGGGAATCGGACAGTATTATGTGACGGCGGTCAATAACCAGGATCTTTCCATTATCATGGGAGAGACGGTTATTATCGCAGCACTTTACATCGGTGTTCTCTTTATCACGGACCTGCTGTACGTGGTCGTTGACCCGAGAATCAGTCTGACAGGAAAGAGCAGATAAGGAGGATATTATGGCAGCATTAACACCGGAAAAATTTAAAGTAATAGGATACACCGAGGAAGATGCGAACCGGATTGACGCCCGACCATTTCCTACTGGCAGGACGCCTGGAGACGGCTCCGCAAAAACCCGATCGCAATGGGATCTCTTGTTGTGCTCGGCATTCTGCTTGTCATGGTCA
>ENA-OQAN01000070-OQAN01000070.1-human-gut-metagenome-genome-assembly--contig:-NODE-70-length-51277-cov-3.273548_pt1 | contig 51277 bp, 50 predicted proteins | sample MGYA00242735_ERZ504527 | MGnify/ENA primary metagenome ERZ504527 (study PRJEB26092, sample SAMD00036230) | human gut metagenome | host: Homo sapiens | study: EMG produced TPA metagenomics assembly of... | reverse complement strand
ACGGCCGGGTAGCCAAGTCGGGAAGGGATAAACGCTGAAGGCATCTAAGCGTGAAGCCCCCCTCAAGATGAGATATCCCATTCGAAAGAAGTAAGACCCCTTGAAGACGACGAGGTAGATAGGGCAGAGGTGGAAGTGCCGTAAGGCATGGAGCTGACTGTTACTAATCGGTCGAGGGCTTGACCTAATTGGTTGTGTTCACAGAAATGGAATGATAGATGTAAGGTATGTGCGGTTTTGAAGGTATATCGGAAGGACCATCGGAGAGATCCGATGGTTTTTTACTGTTAAAAAATAAAAGAAAGAGCGCTGTTAATGAGAAAAAATACTCATTAACAGCGCTTTCCATTTCACAGAAAAAGCAGTATTATGGGGTTAGAAGAGTCTAACACAAAACAGACTCTTACACACTCAGGAAAAAAGATGCAGGGAGGAAAGTTATGTTTCTTGAGATTAATAACCTGAAGAAGAGTTTTGGAACCGGTGAAAGCCGTGTGGAGGTCTTAAAGGGAATCCAGTTTTCTGTGGAAAAAGGTGAAATCTGTGTTCTCCTCGGTCCATCCGGTTCCGGTAAATCGACACTGTTGAATATTATCGGCGGAATCGACGAGGCGGACAGCGGTTCGATCGTGATTGAAGGCGAAAAAATTGAGGATATGAATGAAAAAACGCTGACACGGTACAGACGAAAACATTTAGGATACGTTTTCCAGATGTACAATCTGATTCCAAACCTGACGGTGAAAGAAAATATGGAAGTCGGCGCATACTTAAGCGATCATCCGCTCGACATCAACGATCTGTTAAAGACACTGGGGCTCTATGACCACCGCGACAAGCTGCCGAACCAGCTCTCTGGCGGTCAGCAGCAGCGTACTTCAATCGGAAGAGCTATCATCAAAAATCCAAGCATTCTGCTCTGTGATGAGCCGACAGGTGCACTCGATTACCATACTTCAAAAGAAATTTTGAAGCTGATCGGGGACGTCAATCAGAAGTACGGCAACACCGTCATCATGGTAACACACAATGATGCGATCAAAAACATGGCGGACCGCGTGATTCGTCTGCGCGACGGCCAGATCCGTAAAAACTACGTCAATGAGACCAAAATCGCCGCCGGCGATCTGGACTGGTAAAGCGGGGTGGAAGTATGAAAAATCCATTACGAAAACGCCTGCTGCGGGAACTGAAGAACGATATTGGAAAATATCTCGTTATTTTTCTGTTTATGACGGCGACGATTGGCTTTGTGTCCGGTTTTCTCGTTGCGGATGAGAGCATGCTGTATGCTTACGATGAAAGCTTTGAAAAATACAACGTGGAAAACGGAAATTTTACAACAGAACAGAAGCTCACCGACAACCAGAGAACACGGCTGGAAAAAGAGAAGGTAACGATTTACGAGAATTTCTATAAAGACGAAGATGCCGACACAGATCTGGATTCGGAACCAGAGAGCACGATTCGTCTTTTTAAAAACAGAACAGAGGTCAATCTGGTCTGCCTGATGAAAGGCGAAATGCCGCAGCAGAAGGATGAAATTGCAATTGACCGTATGTATGCGGACAATAATGACCTGCAGGTCGGTGATGTGATCTCGGTTGATAAAAAAGAACTGACGGTTACCGGTCTTGTGGCACTTTCGGATTACAGTGCGCTGTTCAGCAATTCGAGTGACATGATGTTCGATGCGGTTAAATTCGGCGTGGGAATCATGACCGAAGAAGGGTATGATGCCATTACCGATGACCATATCAAATACTGCTATTCCTGGAAATATGATACGGAACCGAAAGATGAAAACGAGGAAAAAGAATGGTCCGATGATTTCGTCGAGGTTCTGGCGGCTCATTCCTCGCTGACGGGTTATCTGCCGCGCTACGGCAATCAGGCAATCAAATTTACCGGCGACGATATGGGCGGTGACAAGGTGATGGTGGAGGTACTGCTGTACATCCTGATTGCATCATGGCGTTCATTTTTGCAGTTACGACAAACAATACGATTGTAAAAGAAGCGTCGGTGATCGGAACGCTGCGCGCATCCGGCTATACGAGACGGGAACTTCTGCTGCATTATCTGTCCCTGCCGGTACTGATTACGATTTTGTCGGCGGTGATTGGAAATATTCTGGGATACACCGTGTTTAAAGATATCTGCGCCGGTATGTATTATGGAAGCTACAGTCTGCCGACATATCAGACGCGGTGGAATGCCAATGCATTTCTGCTCACGACCGTAATTCCGGCAATTCTGATGTTTGTGATCAACGCGGTGCTGATTTCCGGCCGTCTGCGTCTGTCACCGCTGCGTTTTCTGCGCCACGATTTTGCAAAGAAAGGAAAAAGCCATGCGGTGCGTCTTCCGAACTTCCGGTTCTTCTCGCGGTTTCGTCTGCGGATCCTGCTGCAGAACAAATCGAGTTACTTTACCCTGTTTCTCGGTATCGTATTTGCCAATATTCTGTTGCTGTTCGGTATGATGATGAAACCGCTGCTGTCACATTACCAGACGGAGGCGGTGGAAAATATGCTGGCAGATTACCAGTATATTTTAAATGTCCCGGATCCGATCGATGAGGATGATGAGTACACGCTGATGGGAATTGTGCAGAAACTTCTGACGCCATCGCTGAAGACAAATACGGAAGGCGTGGAAACGTTTGCTCTTACATCGCTGAAAAATATTCCGAAAAACCGGGAGGGCGAGAGCATTTCGGTATATGGAATTCAGAAAGACAGCAAATATGTTTCCGCTGAACTGTTTGAGGACGGCGTGACGATTTCCGACGGTTATGCCGAAAAATATGGAATGAAAGTCGGCGATACACTGGAACTGAAAGAGCCGTATGAGGACAAAACGTACAGCTTTGAAGTAAAAAGCATTTATGCCTACCCGGGAGCCCTTGCAGTATTTCTGCCGATGGATGTCTTCTGCGAGGAATTCGATCATCCAGAGGACTACTTTAACGGCTATTTCTCCAACGAGCCGATCACGGACCTGGAGGAATCGTATATCGCGACGAAAATTACGGAAGATGATATGACAAAGATTTCACGGCAGCTCAATGTGTCGATGGGAGAAATGTTCCAGCTGATCAATGTTTTCTCGATTGTACTGTTCATGCTGCTGATTTATCTGCTGACGAAGCTGATCATCGAGAAGAATACGACTTCGATTTCGATGGTAAAGATTCTCGGCTACGAGAACAGGGAAATTTGGAGTCTGTATTTGACGGCGACAACCTGGGTTGTGATCGTCTCAATCGGTGTCAGCCTGATCATTGCCTCCGCGCTGATCCGCCAGATTTATGTCATTATGCTTTCCGAGTACAGCGGCTGGCTGACATACTATATTGATCCGGCAATTTACGGAAAAATGTATCTGATGGGCCTTGCGGCGTATGCTGTTATCGCTGTGCTGCAGTTCCGCCACATCCAAAAGATTCCGATGGACGAGCACTGAAAAATGTAGAATAAAAAAAGTTAACAGGAGAAATCTTGACAAGCCCGGGCAAAGTGTGGTATATTGCTCTCAAACTTGGTGTGGATTTTTCAACTTGTAATAAAGTTCTTTTCGCCACGCAATTATCGAAAGCAGATAATTGCGTGGCTTTTTTTGTGGCAATGGAGCAAAGTCCGTGCCTGCACGTAAGCCCACCAACAGAAAAGATCACAAATGGAGGTAATAATGAACGAAAACTTTATGAAAGAAAAGCCAGTATTTCCACTGCTGGTTTCGATGGCGCTTCCAATGGTAATCTCGATGCTGGTCAATTCCTTATATAACATTGTGGACAGCTTCTTTGTCGCACAGATCAGCGAAGATGCCATGACGGCGCTCTCCCTGGTTTATCCGGTACAGAATTTTGTAAATGCTGTTGCCATCGGTTTTGGAATCGGACTGAATGCGGTGATTTCGTATTATCTGGGAGCGGGTGACAAAAAGGCAGCCGGCTGTGCTGCAACACAGGGCCTTGCCCTTACCATGCTGCATGCGGTTATTTTAACGATCGGAAGCCTTCTGGTCATCGAGCGTTTCCTGCGGATGTTTTCTTCTTCCGAAACTGTCATCGATCTTGGTGTCCGGTATTCACGGATTATCTTTCTGTTTACCATAGCAATCATGGCAAACCTTTACTTTGAAAAGGTTTTTCAGGCAGTCGGCCGGATGAAAGTGACAATGACCGGTATGATGATCGGCTGTATTGTCAACATCATTCTGGATCCGCTCATTATTTTCGGAATCGGACCGTTTCCGCGTCTTGGAATTGAGGGTGCGGCGCTTGCAACCGGCATCGGTCAGGTGACACCGGTCGTGATTTACTGGATCATTTACAAGATCCGCCCGATTTCGGTCAAAATCCGTCCGGAATATTTAAAAGAAGGAAAAAATCTGGTCGGAAGACTGTACGCGATCGGCGTCCCGGCGATCCTGAACCTGGCGCTGCCGTCTCTTCTGATTTCCGCACTGAATGGAATCCTAGCCGTGTATTCCCAGAGCTACGTTGTCGTGCTCGGCATTTACTACAAGCTGCAGACGTTCATCTATCTGACAGCAAACGGCATTGTACAGGGCATGCGCCCGATTATCGGCTTCAACTACGGCGCAGGCGAGCATAAGCGTGTGCGGAAGATTTATGAGATCACCCTGATTATGTGTGCGGTGATCATGCTTATTGGAACCGGCATCTGCCTTGCCATTCCGGAACAGCTGATCGGACTGTTCAGCAGCAATCCGGAGACCATCCGTCTTGGCGGACAGGCGCTGACACGCATCAGCGTGGGCTTTTTGATTTCGGCAGTTTCCATCACATCCTCCGGTGCGCTGGAGGGACTCGGAAAAGGCGGATCTTCCCTGATCATTTCCCTCTGCCGAAATGTCATTGTCATTCTCCCGGCAGCTTACCTGCTGTCCCATCTGGGAGGCGGCGTTTTCGTATGGCATGCCTTCTGGATCACAGAGGTCATTTCCGCAGCGGTTTCTCTTGTGGTATACCGCCGCGCAGTACGAAGATAAAAAATATAAGAAGAAAAGAAAAGCGGCCTCTTGTGGAAGGAGGCTTTTCTTTTTATAATAGATAATACAGACGTAAGAATTAAGTAAAGATTTTTTTGAATATTCATGGTACCATTACGGTAGTTAAAAACAGAGAGGATGGAAACGACGTGGAAGAAACAAATATTTTAGTTGTGGATGATGAAAAAGAAATCGCGGATCTGCTGGAAATTTATCTGATCAGCGATGGATTTCAGGTATTAAAAGCGTACAGTGCAAAAGAGGGACTCCGCATTCTGGAGGAGAAAAAAATCGACCTGGTGCTGCTCGATGTGATGATGCCGGATATGGACGGTATTGCGATGTGCCGCCGCATCCGGGAGACGAACAACATTCCGATCATCATGGTAAGTGCCAAAACGCAGGATATCGACAAGATCGTCGGTCTGTCAACGGGAGCAGACGATTACGTGGCAAAACCGTTCAATCCGCTGGAGCTGATGGCGCGTGTAAAATCCCAGCTCCGCCGCTACCGCGAACTGAATCCGTCGAAGCCGCACGAGCGCCAGGAAGTGATTTCCTTAAAGCATCTGGAAATCAACAAGGTAACCCATCAGGTTGTCTGCTACGGAGAAAGCATCAAGTTGACACCGATTGAATTTGATATTCTGTATCTGCTGGCTCCAACCCGGGCCGCGTGTTCGGTACAGACGAAATTTTCGAGCGCGTCTGGCATGAAAAATTCTATGAGGCGAACAACACGGTTATGGTACATATCCGCCGTCTGCGCGGAAAAATGAAAGACGACACAAGAGAAGATAAGATTATTACAACAGTCTGGGGAGTGGGATACAAAATTGAAGCCTGATTTTATAAAAAACTTCAGCCAGAGGATGGTCTTTGATCTGATTGTAAGTGCACTTGTCACGGTGCTTGTAGTGACGCTTACCGACGGGATTCTGACCTTTTTCGGCAATGGACTGATGAACATCGGTTACCGGAGCGCCTGGATCGGACCGGGAGGCCTCCGCCCATCGGTGCGGACGATGATTCTGACGGCGGCTGCGCTGCTTTCGTTCTGCCTGACCTTTTATTTCCTGATGCGCGAAACCATCCGATACATTGGGAAGATTCTGGAAAAGGTAAAGGAGATATCAGCAGGGGATTTTGATCATCCGATCGAGGTAAAGGGAAATGACGAGTTTTCTGTGATGGCGGAGAACTTAAATACGATGCAGCAGAATATCAAGGAAATTATGGAACGGGAACGGATCGCGGAGCATACGAAAAACGATCTTGTCTCATCCGTGGCACATGACCTCCGTACGCCGCTGACTTCGATTATCGGCTATCTCGGCTGGGTGCGCACGCGGACGGATCTGGATGAGGAGACGAGAAATCATTATATCGATATTGCCTATCAGAAAGCACTCCGTCTGGAGCAGCTCACGAACGAGCTGTTTGGATTCGTCAAGCTGGAGCACAAAGAGATGCAGCTGCATCTCGGAAAACTTGATCTGGTGCAGCTGATGGAGCAGATGCTCGACGAGATGACGCCGTCTTTTGTGAAAAATGAGCTTCAGGTGGAATTTCTGCATGCGGAACATGCGATTTTTCTCGAGGCGGACGGTGAGCTGCTGGCACGGCTCTTTGGAAATCTGCTGAACAATGCTGTCAAATACGGAAAAGAAGGAAAACAGATCCGCGTCTCAATGGAAAAAGAGGGCGAATATGTGGTCACGCGTGTCATTAACTACGGACGGATCATTCCAAAACAGGAACTGGATCATATTTTCCAGAAATTTTACCGGACAGAGCAGTCGAGGAGCCGCGATACCGGCGGGACGGGACTTGGACTTGCGATTGTACAGCAGATTGCGGAACTGCATCATGGACAGGTGCGGGTAAAAAGTGATCTGCAGGGAACCGTCTTTGAGGTGGAACTGCCGGTCGGAATGCCAAAGGGGAAGAAAGAGGACGAAAAGCGATGAACAGGAAAGAAGAAGCAAAATCTGCTGTCTGTCCGGTATTTTGCTGCTGATTCTGCTTCTGGCGGGAGTTCAGAGGGTGTCTGCGATGACAACGCGGACAGAACTTTATCAGAACACGCCGTCGGATGGCGGAAGAAGCGGCGGGAAAGAAAAGCAGTTTCTTGCCAACAGCTACGCAGGGGAATACCAGATTGATTTTTCTTATGGATTCGAAGGAAACTATCAGGATGGGAATCACGTACCGATTCGTGTGACAATCACAAATGAGAGCGCTGTTGAATTTGAAGGATACTTTGTTTTTCAGATAAAAAAACGCCGCGGAATCGATTTACCGCAGAAACAGTGGAGAAGGCATTCTCTCAAAACTGTTTTTGGGGGTCAAGCGGTCGGGCGACGGAAGAAACAGCCTTTTTACGTACCGTTTTCCAATCTATATTCCGGCGAACGGAACCGTTACAAAGACTTTTTCGGCAGGGCTTCTGGTGGAAAATACGTCTTTTTGTGTCCTGTGCCTGGAGAACAGCCAGAGGGACACGGTGTACAGTCGGGAAGAAACGATTTCGAGTGAAGGCTTCTTCCAGTCCAAGGTGGAAGTCTGCGTTGTGGAAGAAGAAACTAATTACGGGCAGCAGCTGAATGGAGTTACGCTGAACGACGGGATTTATGAGGTGGAAGCTGCATCTGTCCGGGCAGAGGAGCTTGTCGGGCTTGCGGAGTCGTATTCGCCGGATGTGCTGATCCTTCTGGAGCAGTCAAAAGAAGAACTGGATGAGACACTCCAGAAAGAAATTGATCTCTGGCAGGCAGAGGGAGGCCTTCTGATTACCTTTTCGGGAAACGAGACATTTGCGGAAAGCCAGCGCAGTGCGTTTAAAGAAGCGCCGGTAGATTTTCTGAAAAATATTCTGGACGAAGAGACCACCAGCCGCCTTCTGGCAAAACGAAATACGAATTATCAGAAATACTATACGATTTCCGATCTTCTGGAAAACACTAGGATCCGGAACCGTCCGAATACGGTGCTGTACGGCGGCCTGATTCTGGTCTATCTGGTTCTGGCAGGGCCGGGATTGTATTTCTTTTTGAAAAAAACAGGAAAACGTCAGTATCTCTGGGGGGCGATCTGTGCCTGCTCGGCCGTCTTTGTTATGCTGATCAGTCTGTTTGGCCAGAGCACGAGGCTCAAGGCCCCGGTGCTGACGTATGTAAGAGAAATCTGGCAGTACGATACATACCAGAAAGATTACATTAATTTCTGTGCACAGGCGCCGTACAATGCTTCCTATGAGCTGTATCTGGATCCGTCCTACGATCTGGTGACGTACAACCGTATGGACTATATGTCCAACAGCACGGCACAGCCGGAAACGGAGGATGCGGAATATGAAAAGACGGAGATCAGTTTCGGAGAACAGAAAAACAGGGCAGAAATTTCCAATCAGGCTGCATTTGCCCTGAATGAGTTCGGCATGCAGCGGATGGAAACGCTGGACGAAGGCGAAGGACTGAAAGGCACGTTTCATTTCTGGGATCAGAAGATCAGCGGAACCGTGGAAAATAAGACAGGCTATGATCTGGAGAGCTGTGTGATCGCCGTTCCAGGTTACTGTGCCTCATTGGAGACATCAAAAACGGGGAGACGATCACGCTGGATGGAATAGAAGCGGACAGCGTGCGGGATTTCGGAAATTGGAGTGCGGCAGAAGATCTGCCGGAGATAGAGAAAAATTATCTGGACGGCGTCATCTATAATCACATGCCGAACCGGAGTGACAACTGCCTTTTCTTTGGAAAGCTGGCAGGCAATGACGATACGTTCCAGCTTGACAGCGGATACGAAGCGTATGGAATCTCGTATTACTATCAGGAAGTGTTTGTGGACATGAAAGAGGCCGGCGTTGTGTACTGTCCGTATGCGCAGGAGTACAGCGGATGGGACGGCGGAAACACGGTAAGCTTTGAAATGGGACCGAATTCCGGCGGAATCTCGGAAGAGGAAACAGAAGTAACGTATTATCTGAACGGTGTCTTTGAAAACAACAACATCTGGTGTCTGTATGGAATGTATGCTAAAGGCGTGATGCAGCCGGATTCCGAGGGAATCTATGATCCTGCATTCTGGTCGTATGCGATGACGGCGTTAGAAGATAAGATCCAGGCGGCAGAAACCGGCGGGGGAGGAAAACGGGGAACCATTCTTTCGCTTGCTTTCGAGAAAGCCCGCACGGAGGATGGGACCAAGATCCGGAATTTCAATGGAATCATTGATCTGTACAATTTTCAGACGGGAACGTATGATAAAATTTCCGACTGGGAGATCGATTTTGCGAGTGATCCGGCACTGGAGGCGCAGTATGTGAATGCGGACAACCAGATCCGTGTGCGGTACCGTCTTTCCGAAGAGGAAAAGGGAGAAGAGTATCATGAAAATTATGGATACTATGAGGCACCGAATCTGATCGTAAAGGCGAAAGAGATCCCACCGGAGCAATATCTGGAGAACCTGTTAACGGAGGAGCCAAATGCCGATACTGAAAATTGAGAAACTGACCAAAAAATACGGAAAAACATATGCCCTGAACGGTCTTGATATGGAAGTAAAAAAAGGCGATATTTACGGCTTTGTCGGACCGAATGGTGCGGGAAAAACAACGACGCTGCGCATTATTTCAGGGCTTTTAAAGAGCGACGGCGGCGATCTGTGGCTGGACGGCGTGCGGACGACAAAAAATATTCTGAAGCAGAAAAGCCTGATCGGCTTTGTGCCTGATTTCTTTGGTGTCTATGAAAACTTAAGCGTGATAGAGTATCTGGAATTTTTTGCCGCATCGTATGGAATTTACGGGCGGGCAGGAACTGTCCGTGCGCGGGAAGTGCTGGAGATGGTCGAACTATCGGGAAAAGAGGAGCAGATGGTGGATTCGCTCTCAAGGGGCATACAGCAGCGGCTCTGTCTGGCGCGCGCGATGATCCATAAACCGAAGCTTCTGGTGCTGGACGAACCGAATTCCGGTCTGGATCCGCGTTCGAGAAAGGATTTTCAGCTTCTCCTGCAGCGATTGGCGCGGGAGGATTATACGATTCTGATCAGCTCCCATATTCTTTCGGAATTAGCAGATCTGTGCACCAGCATCGGTGTCATCAACGGAGGTGTCATGGTACAGCAGGGAAAGCTGGAAAACATTATGCTTGCGATCGACAGCTCCAATCCGCTGCGCATCACTGTGCTGAACCAGGTGCCAAAGGCGCTGGAACTATTGCGGCAGGATCCGCAGGTCAGCCGCCTTTCTGTGGATGAAAACAAGATTGCGGCCTGGTTTTCGGGAAGCCGGGAGGAGGAGGCGTATCTGCTGCAGAAACTGGTGGATGCCGGAATCCTTGTGGTTTCATTTGCACGGGAACACAACAGCCTGGAGTCCCTGTTCTTTCATCTGACCGGGGAAACGGAACAGAAGAGCCGAAACACAGAAACGTTCGGAAACACGATCGGATAAGGAGGGAACGAAACGTGCGGTTAAATCCTGTATTTGAAAAAGAAATGAAGCGGAACTCGCGGTCATCGCGGATTTCCTGGATTATTTTTGTCTGCAATCTGCTGCTTGCCGTGGTTGCGTTTGTCTGCTATTTCGGGGAGAGCAGCCAGCTTGGCTATCTGGCACCGGTCAGCTACAGCGTTCCGATGAACTGCTATATTCTGATGACGTATCTTCTGTTTATTCTCGTTGTCCTTTCGGTTCCGGCGGTTGCGGGAGGAAGCATTTCGCTGGAGCGTGAGAAAAAAACGCTGGATGTGCTGCTGACGACGAACCTGAACCCGTGGAGAATCATTACGGGAAAGCTGGAGGCATCGCTTGGCGTTGTTCTGATACTGACGGTTTCGGCACTGCCGGTGCTGTCCCTTGTTGTGGTGTTCGGCGGTATCGGCCTTGGCGGACTGCTTCTGATGGCGGGAGGACTTCTTCTGACCGGAATTTTTGTCGGCAGTATCGGCATTTTCTGTTCGGTTGTTTTTAAGCGGACCACACTGGCGACCGTTCTTTCCTATGTCATTGTCGTTTTTCTGGTCGTAGGAATATGCGCCTGCACGGGGCTTGCCTACTACGCAGGACTGCTGCAGCAGGAGATGACGGCAGCTTATCAGCAGATCGATGTAGGAGGTGTAATTTACCTTCTTCTTTTCAATCCGTTTACCTCGTTTGCGGGGATCATCAGCCGCCAGCTTGGGAATGGAAGAGAGATGGAACAGCTCTGCTATCTGCTTGGAAATTACGGACAGAATCCGCTGATCCATTATCTGCCGGAGCGAGTGCCGTTCTGCAGCTTCTGATATCAGCCGTTCTTCTTGTGACGGCTGGAAGAAAGCTGAATCCATTAAATAAATAACAGGAGTAAAAGAGAAGATGAAACCATTTTGTTTTAGCCTTTCCGGAATTTATGAGTCCGAAGGATATGCCTGGGAGCAGGCGGGAAAGATCTGGGATCTGAGAGAGCTCCGGGGAACTGACGGTTATCTCGATCCGGAGACGGAGCAGTTTCTGGAAGCGGAACTTGGCCGAAAAAAAGAAACGAAAGAGCTGCCGCGGATCCGCCTTCTGGATTCTGGCAATTATCACTATATGAGCAAATTGCTGCTGGGACTGGAAAAAGAAGATTTGTTTTTAGCCGTATTCGACCACCATACCGATATGCAGCCGCCGGCGCTTCTTCCGGTGCTCTCCTGCGGTTCCTGGATCCGGGATGCTGCCGGGGCGTATCAAAACATCAAAGGAATCTGTGTAATCGGCCCGCCGGAGGCGTCGGTGCGGGAAACGGAAGCGATGGAGCATGTCTGGTTTGTGACACAGGAAGAGCTCGACGACGGAAGCGGAGCGGCGAAGATCAAAGAGGTTTTTGCATCCCATGCGGGAACATTTCCGGTATATCTGTCGGTCGATAAGACATTCTGTCAAAGGAGGAGCTTGATACGAACTGGGATCAGGGAAATGTGCGTGTGGATGAGCTGCTGTCCTTGCAAAGGACTGTCTTGCGGGGAGAAAGGTGCTCGCGGTCGATCTCTGCGGAGAGCCGTCGGCGAACGCGCCGGAGGCGGAGTGCAGCGCGGCAAGTCTGGTAAACCAGAAGCTGTACGGCGCGCTTGCGGCAAAAATCGAAGATTGACAAAGCCTGGGCAAAAGAGTATCATAAATTCATACCCAGACGGGGTATATAGAGTGACGGAACACAAGGAGGAAACCTCATGGGTGAATGTTGTACACACTGCAGTGAATGCGACCGGAAAAAAGTGCGGGACGAAAAAGAATACAAAGATCTGATCCACCGTCTTTCGAGAATTGAAGGCCAGGTGCGCGGAATACGGGAAATGGTGGAGAGCGACCGCTACTGCGTCGATATCCTGACCCAGGTATCCGCGATCCAGTCTGCATTAAACAGCTTCAACAAGGTACTGCTTTCCAGCCACATCAAATCCTGCGTTGTGGAGGATATCCGGCAGGGAAAAGAAGGCGCCGTGGATGAGCTCTGCAAAACCATCCAGAAGCTGATGAAATAAAAAGGAGAAAATACGTCATGAAAGCATATGAAAGATTGCTGAATTATGTTAAAGTGCCGACACCAAGCGATGAAAGAAGCGGAACACATCCGTCTTCCGCGTGCCAGAGAGCCTGGCGGAGCAACTGGTAAAAGAAATGAAGAAGCTTGGCGTGTCGGATGTCCGCATAGATGAAAAATGCTATGTATATGGAAAGATTCCTGCAACGAAGGGATATGAGAGCAAAACAAAGCTGGGTTTTATCGCCCATATGGATACCGTATCGGATTTTGCGGACCATGCTGTAAACCCGGTGGTTCATGAAAATTATGACGGAAAGGATCTGAAACTGTCTGAAAGCGGCAGAACGCTGGAGACTGCGGTATTTCCGCATCTTGCATCCCTGGCCGGTAAAACGCTGATTACAAGCGATGGAACGACGGTACTCGGTGCAGATGATAAGGCAGGAGTAGCAGAGATTATGACGCTGGCAGAAGCGCTTCTTGCCGGAGAATTTCCACATGGCAGATTTCCATCGCCTTTACACCGGATGAAGAGATTGGAGAAGGTGCTGACTTCTTCGATGTTCCGGGATTCGATGCAGAATTTGCTTATACCGTAGACGGTGGGGCAGAGGGAGAGATCGAGTTCGAAAACTTTAATGCAGCCGGTGCAAAATTTACCGTGACCGGATTTAATGTTCACCCGGGCAGTGCGAAAGATACGATGATTAATGCGATTGCTGTAGCGAGCGAGATTCAGTCTCTCCTGCCGGAAGCAGAGTCTCCGAGAAACACAGACGGATACGAAGGCTTCTATCACCTGACCGGAATGAGCGGTGATGTAGCACATGCCGAGTCGGAATATATCATCCGTGATCACGATGCAGAGAAGTTTGCAGCAAAAGAAGAGAATCTGCGCCGGATTGAAAAAGAGATGAATGAAAAATACGGGGCAGGAACCGTAAAGCTGGAGATCAAAGAGCAGTACCGCAATATGTCCGAGAAGATTCGTCCCTGCTACCATCTGATTGAAAATGCAGAAGAGGCAGCCAGAAGAGCCGGCATGGAGCCGATCATTCTTCCGATCCGCGGCGGTACAGACGGTGCGCGCTTAAGCTTCATGGGTCTGCCGTGCCCGAACCTTGGAACCGGTGGATATGCGTATCATGGACCGTATGAGCACATTACCGTCGAGGGAATGGAACTGGCGGTGGCAATGCTGAAAGAGCTGGTTAAGATTTACGCAGAGTGAAGCTGAAAAGAATAGAGAATGATAAAATAAAAAGTCCGACAGGAAAGCTGCCGGGCTTTTTCAAATAGACAGAATGCAAAGCAACAAAAAACGGAGCCGCACAGGCTCCGCTTCAAAACAGTTCGTAGGGGAATCGAACCCCTGTTTTCGCCGTGAGAGGGCGACGTCTTAGCCTCTTGACCAAACGAACCGTACTCGCTTATAATACACGATGTCTGGAGAAAAATGCAAGTGTTTTTTTTGAAAAAAATTTAAAAAAATTTCAAAAAAGTAGCGAAATTCGCATTTTACTTGCATTTTTGCCAGTTATGGTATGATGAAACAAACAAATGTTCTAAGAAAAAACAGAAATACGTTCTAAAAAGAAAGAAAAAAGATTAGAATAGAGAAGGAGAAGGCAAATGAAACAGTACAAAAGGAGCCATTTTTTGATCTGGACGGAACACTGCTCGACTCGATGTGGGTCTGGGATGACATCGATGTTGCATTTTTAAAGAAGAGAGGACTTGAGGTTCCGCCGGATTATCAGGAGGCGATTACACCGCTCGGCTTTCTGGAGCTGCCCGCTACACGATCAGACGGTTCGGCTTTCCGGAAACGCCGGAAGAGCTGATTCAGGAGTGGCATCAGATGCGGTCGACGCCTATACGTATGAAGTGGAGTTAAAAGACGGGGCAGCAGAATATCTCCGCTATTTAAAAGAAAAAGGAATCCGCATGGCGGTTGCTACCTCATCGAGCCCGGAGCTGTATGAGCCGGCCTTAAAGAGAAATGGGATTTATGAGTATTTTAAAGCATTTGTCACCGTCTCGGAAGTAAAGCGCGGCAAGGGCTTTCCGGATATCTACGAGAAAGCGGCTGAAAAGCTGTCTCTTCCGCCGGAAACGTGTGTGGTATATGAAGATATCCTAGCGGGAATCCGCGGCGCCAAAATGGGCGGATTTGCGGCTGTGGGCGTGTATGACAGAAGCGGGGAAGGAAACCGCGCAAAGATGGAGCAGGAAGCAGACCGCTACGTGACTTCTTTTAAGGAGCTGATGAACGGAGGAGATTCTTTCTTCTAAAGAAAATCTTGCTATTCCGGGAAGAAAAATGATATAATAAAATACTGTGCCCCAAAAGGGGACAGACAGAAGTATTTTTAAGAGAAAAAGACAGTAACACATAAGTAGGATAGAACAGTTATGCCAAAAAAAGAAACGTATGATGCCAGCAGTATTTCCGTGCTGGAAGGTCTCGAAGCAGTGCGTAAGCGCCCTGGTATGTATATCGGAAGTACCTCGCGGAAAGGCTGAATCATCTGATTTATGAAATTGTAGACAATGCGGTGGACGAGCATCTTGCGGGCTACTGCGACACCATTCACGTAACACTTGAAGCAGACGGCTCGGCGACCGTGACCGACAACGGCCGCGGAATCCCGGTCGGCATGCATGAAAAAGGCGTTCCGGCGGAGCGTCTCGTTTTTACAACCCTGCACGCCGGCGGTAAATTCGACAACAATGCGTACAAGACAAGCGGCGGTCTGCACGGTGTCGGTTCTTCGGTTGTCAATGCGCTTTCCACCTATCTTGACGTACAGGTCAGCCTCGGCGGCTGGGTTTACCACGACCGCTACGAACGAGGTGTTGCCGTACAGGAACTCGATGAGGATGGGCTGCTGCCGAAGATCGGAAAAACGAAGAACAGCGGAACCCGCATCAACTTCCTGCCGGATCCGGAAATCTTTGAGAAAACACGTTTTTCCGCAACAGAGGTCAAAAGCCGTCTCCATGAGACTGCATATCTGAACCCGGCGCTTACCATTTATTTTTCCGATCTGCGCGATGGAAAAGAGGAGCACCTGACGTATCACGAGCCGGACGGCATTGTTGGTTTTGTGCGCGATCTGAATAAGAACAAAGAGGCAATCCACGATCCGATTTATTTCAAAGGGGAATCTGAGGGCATTACCGTAGAATGTGCGTTCCAGTATATCAACGAATTCCAGGAAAACGTGCTCGGCTTCTGTAATAATATCTACAACGCTGAGGGCGGTACCCATATTTCCGGTTTCAAATCGACCTTTACGACGATTATGAACAGCTATGCCAGAGAGATCGGTGTCTTAAAAGAAAAAGACAATAACTTTACGGGATCGGATATCCGAAACGGTATGACCGCTGTTATTTCGATCAAGCACCCGGATCCGCGGTTCGAGGGCCAGACAAAAACGAAGCTGGACAACCCGGATGCGGCAAAGGCCGCCGGAAAAGTAACAGGCGAGGAGATTCCGCTGTATTTCGACCGCAATCTCGAAGTGCTGAAAAATGTTCTTGCCTGCGCTGAGCGATCTGCCAAAATCCGTAGAAGCGAAGAAAAAGCCAAGACAAATATGCTGACCAAGCAGAAATATTCGTTTGATACGAACGGCAAACTGGCAAACTGCGAGAAAAAGGATCCGTCGCTGTGCGAGATCTTTATCGTCGAGGGAGATTCTGCGGGTGGTTCCGCAAAGACGGCGCGTGACCGTAATTTCCAGGCGATTCTGCCGATCCGCGGTAAGATTCTGAACGTAGAGAAGGCTTCTATTGATAAAGTTCTGGCAAATGCCGAGATCAAATCCATGATCAATGCATTCGGCTGCGGCTTTTCCGAGGGTTACGGCAACGACTTCGATATCACAAAGCTCCGTTACGATAAAATTATCATCATGGCAGATGCCGATGTCGACGGTGCGCATATTTCAACGCTGCTGCTGACATTGTTCTACCGTTTCATGCCGGAGCTGATCTACGAGGGACATGTCTATATCGCGATGCCGCCTCTTTACAAGGCAATGCCGTCCCGCGGAAAAGAAGAGTATCTGTACGACGACAAAGCACTGGAAAAATACAGAAAGACACACAAAGAAAAATTTACGCTGCAGCGCTACAAAGGTCTTGGCGAGATGGACCCGGAGCAGCTCTGGGAGACGACACTGAATCCGGAGACGAGACTTTTGAAGCGTGTGGAGATCGAGGATGCCCGTATGGCCTCCGATGTGACGGAAGTACTGATGGGAACCGAGGTTCCGCCGCGGAAAGCATTTATTTATGAGCATGCAACCGATGCAGAGCTGGATATTTAACAGGAAGGACAAAGGAAGATGAAAGAAAAATCAGAAGATCAGATTATACGGACCGAATATTCTGAGGTCATGCAGAAATCTTATATTGATTATGCGATGAGCGTCATCATTTCCCGAGCGCTTCCGGACGTGCGGGACGGTTTAAAGCCGGTACAGCGCCGTACTCTGTATGACATGTATGAGCTCGGCATCCAGTACGACAAGCCGTTCCGAAAGTGCGCGCGTATCGTCGGCGATACGATGGGTAAATACCATCCGCACGGCGACAGTTCCATTTACGATGCTCTTGTCGTAATGGCACAGGATTTCAAAAAAGGGCAGCCGCTTGTGGACGGTCACGGAAACTTCGGGTCGATTGAGGGTGACGGTGCCGCTGCAATGCGATATACCGAGGCGAGACTGCAGAAAATTACACAGGAGGTCTATTTAAAGGATCTCGACAAAGACGTTGTCGATTTCGTACCGAACTTCGACGAGACGGAAAAAGAGCCGTCTGTTCTGCCGGTGCGCGTGCCGAACCTTCTGTTGAATGGCGCAGACGGTATCGCTGTCGGTATGGCAACAAGCATTCCGCCGCACAACCTGTGTGAGATTGTGGATGCGGTCAAGGCCTACATGAAAAACAACGACATCACCGTTAAAGGTCTGATGAAATACATCAAAGGACCGGATTTCCCGACCGGCGGTATTGTCGTCAATCAGGATGACCTGCTGTCGATCTACGAAAAAGGTGTCGGAAAGATTAAAATCCGCGGAAAAGTGGAAGTGGAGAAAGGCAGAAACGGAAAGCAGTATCTTGTGATCACCGAAATTCCGTACCCGATGATCGGTGCGAACATCGGAAAGTTCCTGAACGATGTGGCGGGGCTTGTGGAGAGCAAGAAAGCGCCGGAAATCGTCGACATTTCCAACCAGTCCTCGAAAGAAGGAACACGCATCGTGCTCGAACTGAAAAAAGGCGCGGATGTGGAGCGGATCACGAATCTGCTGTACAAGAAAACACGTTTGGAAGATACGTTCGGTGTCAACATGCTCGCCGTGGCAGATGGAAGACCGGAGACGTTAAGCCTTAAACAGGTGATCGAGCATCACGTTGATTTCCAGTTTGAAGTGGCAACCCGCAAATACCAGAACCTTCTCCGCAAAGAGATGGAGCGCCGCGAGGTGCAGGAAGGTCTGATCAAGGCATGCGATGTGATCGATCTGATCATTGAGATCCTGCGCGGAAGCAAGACACAGAAGCAGGTCAAAGAGTGTCTGATTATGGGGGTGACCGATGGTATCCGCTTCAAATCAAAGTCAAGTGAGCGTATGGCAGCACAGCTCTGCTTTACGGAACGCCAGGCAACGGCGATTCTGGAGATGCGTCTGCAGAAACTGATCGGACTGGAAGTGGAAGCACTCTTAAAAGATCATGAGGCGACTGTGGCGAAGATTACAAAGTACGAGGATATCTTAAATCATTACGACTCGATGTCGGAAGTTATTATGGAAGATCTGACGCAGATAAAAAAAGAGTACGGCCACAAGCGGAAAACGGCGATTGAAAATGCTGAGGCGATTGTTCTTGAGGAGCCGAAGGTCGAGGAGATGGATGTTGTCTTCCTGATGGACCGCTTCGGTTATGCGAAGACGATCGATACGTCTGCTTACGAGCGGAACAAAGAGGCTGTGCACAACGAGAACAAATATGTGTTCCAGTGCAAAAACACCGATAAGATCTGCGTCTTTACGGATCTTGGCATGATGCACAGCATCAAAGTAATGGACATCCCGTATGGAAGATTCCGTGACAAGGGAACGCCGATCGACAACCTTGGAAATTACAGCAGCCAGAAGGAGCAGATGATTTACGTCGATGCACTGGAAAATATCAAGAACAATAAGCTGCTGTTCGTCAGCGCGGCCGGTATGGTAAAACTTGTCGATGGATCCGAGTTTGATGTCGTAAAACGAACGATCGCGCGACGAAGCTTTCATCCGAGGAGGACCGTCTGATTCTTGCCGAGGTCTGCCAGGAGCAGGAGTATGTGGTTCTGCAGACGAAAAACGGTGTCTTCCTGCGCTTCCTTACGAGTGAAGTGCCGGAGAAGAAAAAAGCAGCCGTTGGTGTGCGTGGTATCCGTATGGCAGAGGACGACGCGGTAGAGCATGCGTATCTGCTGGCAAGCCGGATGGATTACACGATCACGTATCACGACAAAGAGATTTCTCTGACAGCGAAGATTAAGCTGGCAAAACGAGACACCAAGGGAACAAAGATCCGGTATAACGCAGAGTTTTGTTTATAACCATGAGAAGCACGCTCCGCGGGTTTTTCGAGAGATCACTTGGCAATAAAAGGACACCTGCCCGATACCAGAACGGTACGGGGCAGGTGTCCTTTTCGCATAATTTTTTAGTTATTTGAAAAACTGTGGGAAGTCTTTCTTGGAGTTCTTCTTTCAATGGCAACGTACGGACGATGATGACCGACATATTTATAAGCCGGACGGATGATCTTTCCTTCGTTGACAAGCTCTTCGATCCGGTGTGCGGACCAGCCGGAGATACGGGAGATAGCAAAGATCGGGGTGTAGAGCTCTTTTGGAAGGCCAAGCATTGCGTAGACGAAACCGCTGTAGAAATCAACATTTGCACAGACTGGTTTGAGCAGACGGCGCTTTTGGGCGATACACTCGCCGGCAATGCGTTCTACAGACTCATAGAGAGCAAATTCTTTCTCGCGGTGCTTCTCAGCGGAAAGCTTCTTTGCATATTCTTTCAGAATCACACAACGTGGATCGGACAGGGTATAAACAGCATGGCCCATACCATAGACAAGACCAGTTCCATCGAATGCTTCACGATCAAGCATTTTGGTCAGGTAGGTGCGCAGTTCGTTTTCGTCTTCCCAGTTTGTAACATTCTCTTCAATATTTTCAAACATCTCCATAACCTTCAAGTTGGCACCGCCGTGGCGCGGTCCTTTTTAAGGAACTTAAAGAAGCCGCAACAGCAGAGTAGGTATCGGTTCCGGAGGAGGAGACAACGTGTGTCGTAAATGTTGAGTTATTTCCGCCGCCGTGGTCTGCGTGAAGAATTAACGCAACATCGAGAACCTTTGCCTCCAGAGCAGTGTAATCTCCATCCGGGTGAAGCATCTGCAGAATGTTTTCAGCCATCGACAGCTCCGGTTTCGGATTTCGGATGATCAGGTTCTGGTTTTCGTGGTAGTGGCGGTATGCATGGTACCGTAAACGGCGATCAGCGGCATTTTGGCGATCAGACTCAAAGCCTGGCGGAGGACGTTCGGAATGGAAATGTCATCCGGCTTTTCGTCGTAGGAATACAGGGTCAGCACACAGCGCTGCAGAGTATTCATCATGTTTTTGCTGGTTGCCTTCATGACAACGTCGCGGACAAAAGTGTCCGGCAGCTCGCGGTAGATACTTAAAATTTCGTTGAAATCATTTAACTGCGGTTCTGTCGGAAGAGAACCGAACAGAAGAAGATAGGTAATCTCTTCAAAACCGAAGCGTCGTCCTTCCATACCTTTGATCAGATCTGCGACGTTATAGCCCTGAAAATAGAGACGGCCATCGGTCGGAACTTTTTCGCCGGTGCGCTCATCAATATCGAAGCCGATAACATCGGAAATTTCGGTCAGGCCGGTGAGAACACCTTTACCAGTGGAATCACGCAGTCCCCGTTTTACATCGTACTCAGTGTATAAAGATAAATCAATCTTTCCGGAATCTTTCGTATACTCTACAAGCTGACTGAGCTTGTCTTCCAGATTATCGTATTGCATGGTCATGACAACAGCCCCTTTCTTCCTTTAGTTAAAAACTATACTTACTTTTTTGGCGGTTGTCAATGCTTTTCTTTCAAAATACATTAATTTTTATAAGGAAAAGGGATGGTTTTCCTTAATTTTTGAAAGTAAGGACAAAGTTTATGCATAAAATTTGCGTCAGGGATGTGAAAACAACAAGGATGAAAACGGCAGGAAATCAGTGGGGCGGAACAAATTCTAGAAAAAGATTCATAAATTTCAAAAAAATGCTTGCAATTTCAAAAAAATACGGTATAATAATGATTGTGTCATTCAGGAAATGAATTTCACAGGCCGAAATAGCTCAGCCGGTAGAGCACTTCACTCGTAATGAAGGGGTCGTCAGTTCGAATCTGATTTTCGGCTTATTCTTTAGAAACCCGCAGGACGTAAGGTTCTGCGGGTTTTCTGGTATCATGAGAAATATGACAGAAATACGAACGCCCTTTACAGGAAAAAGATCTGCTGCAAAGGGCGTTTGCTGTTATAAGTTTCAGGAAGATCAGTTCGTACAGCATATCCTGACGGAGCTTTCAGCCGGACACTTCAAAGAGCACATCAGCTGTTGCCATTTTCCTGTGCTGCCACCCGTGCGTCGCGTTCCCGGCGGGAAAAGACGCAGCCGCAGTAGTCCTGGCGGTAGAGGCCGTATTCGTGGGAAAGTTCGATGGAACGCTGGTAGCCGCCCCGTTTCTTGAAATCTGAATTGAGATATGGGATCCCGTATTCGGCGGCAAGCCGTTCTCCGATTTCATTCAGCTTTTCCGCGTTTTTCAGCGGCTGATGGAGAGGGTTGTTGTAAAATAGTCGAGTTTGAGCTGCTTTGCCATTTCGGCCGCTTCGCGGAGCCGTATTTCATAGCAGACAAAACAGCGCTCGCCGCCCTCCGGCACATTTTCCATCCCGCGTGTCAGCTCATAGAACCGGTCAGAATCGTACGGACCGGGGCAGAAGGAAATCGGATGCACGGCGGGAAGAGAATGGATCAGACGCTGCTGTTCCTCCACGCGGTGCTCGTACTCCGTCGGCGGATAGATGTTGGGATTATAGTAAAAGAGCGTAATGGAAAAATACTGCGACAGATATTCCAGCACGTAACTGCTGCACGGCGCACAGCAGCTGTGCAGCAGCAAGGTCGGAACTTCACCGTGAAGTCCTGCAATCTTCGCATCCAGCTCCTTCTGGTAATTTCTTTTATTGGCCATAATGTATCTTCAAACCTCCTGGTATCTTTCAATCCTTTCTATTATAGCCTCAGCGCGGCTGGGATGCAAGCTGCATATGATATCTTATAGATAGAGGAGGATGCAAAAAAATGGATGATCAAATCCTGTCATTAGAGCATATATCACTGTCCTATCACACCATGAAAGGAGAAACACCGGCGCTGTGCGATCTGACCTTTTCGGTAAAACCGGGGGAATTTGTTGCTCTTGTCGGACCGAGCGGCTGCGGAAAGAGCACGATCCTGAACTTGATTTCCGGTCTTTTAAAGCCGGAGGCGGGAACGTCTGCTGAGCCGCGGACGGCCGATCACGGAGGCGGATCTCCATATCGGCTACATGCTGCAGAGAGACCATCTGTTTGAATGGCGGACCATCTACAGCAACGTTCTGCTGGGCCTTGAGATTTCGCGCACGCTGACCCCCGAGCGGAAAGAAAAAGTCGGGGAGATGATGGAGACATACGGCCTGAAATCCTTTTCCAATGCCCGTCCGTCCGAACTTTCCGGCGGTATGCGGCAGAGGGCGGCACTGATCCGTACACTGGCGATGGAGCCGGATCTTCTGCTGCTTGACGAGCCGTTCTCCGCTCTCGACTACCAGACGAGGCTGAACGTCTGTGATGATATCGGAAAGATCATCAAAAAAGAGGGAAAGACAGCAATTCTCGTGACACACGATATTTCGGAGGCCATCAGCATGGCGGACCGTGTGATTGTTCTGGCGGCACGGCCGGCGTATGTGAAAAAAAAAAGATTCCGATCCAGTTTGCGATGGAGGAGCGCACGCCGATGAAAGCGCGCAGTGCGCCGGAATTTAAAACGTATTTCAATGCCATCTGGAAGGAGCTGAATGAAAATGCGTGAGCAGGCAAAAACGCCGGAGAGCAGCTTTCAGAGGGCGTATCTCCGACAGAAAAAAAGAGAACGGGAGCAGGTGCGGGTGTTTCGGGCTTTGCTTCTCGTCAGTTTTCTGGTATTATGGGAGGTGGCGGCGGATCTGAGATGGATCGATCCGTTTATCTTTTCCAGCCCTGTGCGGGTGGGAAAACGTTCGTGACCCTGCTGACGGAGCAGAACCTTCTGCGCCATATCGGGATCACGGTGTATGAGACGGGAATCAGCTTTCTGCTCGTCTCGGCACTTGGCATGGCGTTCGCTGTGCTTTTGTGGCTCTTTCCGCGCTTTTCTGCGGTGATGGAGCCGTACCTGGTAGTCCTGAACAGCCTGCCGAAATCGGCGCTCGCCCCGCTTCTCATTGTGTGGATGGGGCAAACGTGAAAACGATCATCACGGCCGGCATTTCCGTTGCGATATTCGGCTCGGTGATCAGCATTTACAGCAGCTTTCAGAGTGTGGAGCCGGATATGCTCCGCCTGATTGCAACACTCGGCGGAACGAAGAAGGATATGCTGTTCCGCGTTGTGCTGCCGTGGTCGTTTCCGGGGCTGCTCGCCGTGTGGAAGGTCAACATCGGCCTGTGCCTCGTCGGTGTTGTAATCGGAGAGTTTATCGGGGCAAGAGAGGGGCTTGGCTATCTGATTATCTACGGCAGTCAGGTGTTCAGATATGCACACGCAAGAGAAGGGATGATGACAGATGATTGGAATCGTATGTCTGGAAGAACGAAGAGGAATGCAGTTTGGCGGACGACGCGTTTCGCGGGACCGCGTGGTAACGGAAAAAATCTGCGAACTGTGTGAGGGGAAAACGCTCTGGATGAATCCGGCTTCGGAAAAGCTGTTCGCGGAGCAGAAGGAGAGTGGGAAGGTAACACTTCAGGCGGCGGCAGATTTTCTGGAGCAGGCAGGCGAAGGAGAATACTGCTTTGTGGAGAATACGGGACTGCAGGCTGTGGAAGCGAAGATAGAGAAAATCATCGTTTTCTGGTGGAACCGGCATTATCCGTCTGACCGGAAATTCGACCTGGATCTTTCCAAATGGAATAAAGTGTCCGAGGAGGAGTTTGCAGGCTATTCCCATGAGAAAATAACGAAAGAGGTATATGAGAAATGAAAAAACCAAGAAAACAGCTTCTGCTGCTGGCGGCGCTTCTTGTTCTGATACTGACCGGCTGTGAGGCGCAGGATCTTCTCTCGACGGAGAGAGCAGATTCCGGTTCGGAGGTTACGGCCGCTTATACGATGACGGAATCCCAGATTACCGATCAGGCACCGACGGCTGTTTCAGTTCTTGATGTTCCGGAGTTTTCCAGTGAACCGTATGTCGTTTTAAACGGAAATGAGCCGGATTTTACCGATGAGGAAAAGACGACCGAGTCGTACGAGCATTACAGCGATCTGGACAGCCTGGGACGGTGCGGCGTGGCAGAGGCGAATATCGGCCAGGATCTGATGCCGACGGAGAAGCGCGGCGCGATCGGCCAGGTAAAGCCGACGGGCTGGCATACGGTAAAATACGATCAGGTGGAAGGTAAATATCTGTACAACCGCTGCCATCTGATCGGATACCAGCTGACCGGTGAGAATGCAAACGAGAAGAATCTGATCACTGGAACACGTTATCTGAATGTCGAGGGCATGCTGCCGTTTGAAAACATGGTTGCCGACTACGTCAAAGAGACCGGAAACCATGTGCTGTACCGCGTTACACCAATTTTTACCGGGACAACCTTGTAGCGGACGGTGTGGAGATGGAGGCACTTTCCATGGAAGATGACGGCGAGGGCATTTCCTTCCATATCTTCGCATACAACAATCAGCGGGCATCTCAATTAATTATGCAACGGGAGACAGCACGTTAAGCGAAAGCAGCGGAACGATGACGGATCAGCAGGAATATGTCATGAACACATCCAGCATGAAATTCCACCTGCCGTCATGCTCCAGCGTCAGCTCGATTAAGGATGAAAACAAGGCGACATATCAGGGACCGCGCGAGGACCTGATTGCCGAAGGCTATGAGCCGTGCGGACGGTGCAATCCGTAAAAGAAATTACAAAAAGAGGGTCGGAACTTTCCGGTCCTTTTTTCTATATAGTAAAGAGAAGCATCTGGAAAGTGAGACAGGAGATGGAAGAGGAGAAGCTGCGTGCGGTTTATTATGCAAGGTGCAGCACCGAGGAGGAAAACCAGAAGGATGCGCTGGTAAGGCAGGCGGCGGAGGCAGAAGAGGCAATCCGGGCAAGAGGATGGAGCTTGTGGATGCCTACGTGGAGAGCCGCTCCGGTACGAGCCGGAAGGCAGACGGGAATATAACCGCCTGTACGAGGATCTCGAGCAGAACCGGTTTGATGTCGTCGTAATCAAGTCGCAGGACCGCCTGATGCGGAACACGCGGGACTGGTATCTGTTCGCAGACCGCTTAAACTGCGCCGGAAAGCGGCTGTATTTTTATCTGGAGAACACATTCTATTCGCCGGAAGACGCGCTTCTGACCGGCATTAAGGCGATTCTGGCGGAGGAGTACAGCCGGGAGCTGAGCAAGAAGATGAATCTGGCGCACCAGAAACGGCAGCAGAATAATGGAAAGCCGGTGCTGACCTCAAAAAGTTATGGTTACCGGCGGACGGCAGACGGAGCGATTGAGATCATCCGGAGGAGGCCGCAGTGAAGCGCCGTATGTACGAACTCTGTGCAGACGGTCTCGGCGGACGGAAAATTGCGGCGGTTCTGGCAGCGGAGGCGTCCGCAGCCGCGCCGGAAAACCATTCTCTGGAACAGACATTATCCGCATGGTGCGGAATCCCATGAATAAAGGCACCGTAGTCATGAACAAGAAGCATTACGATTTTAACACCGGAAAAACGCTCCCTACACCGCCGGGCGGGCAGTACGTCTATGCGGGGAAAATTCCTGCTATCGTCTCTGAAGAGCTCTGGATAGCGGCAAATCGGGCGGCTGACGAGCGTCTCTGTCGCAAAAAGGTGGGCAAATCTGTTCAGACTTGACTGGGTAATCCTGTCCATCCTGATCCTCTGCCTCGTTGCGGCAGGATTGTACGGCATCTTGGGCTGGCTGGAAAAAAACTACACAAAACGCCGAAATTCGGGAAAGTAGGTGATTTGACTTGCAAAGGAAGGTTGAATGCTTGTATAATAATGCATGATAATTTAAAAACTTACAGGAAAAGAGGAATGAAAATGGCACAGTTATGGGGCGGACGGTTCACAAAAGAGACCGACAAGTTAGTGTATAATTTTAATGCATCCATCAGCTTTGATCAGAAATTCTATAAACAGGACATCAAAGGCAGCATGGCACATGTAAAGATGCTGGCAAAACAGGGCATCCTGACAGAAGAGGAGAGAGACCAGATTCTTGCAGGACTGGAGGGGATTCTTGCCGATGTAGAGAGCGGAAAACTGGAAATCACCAGCGAATATGAGGATATCCACAGCTTCGTGGAGGCAAACCTGATCGACCGCATCGGAGACGCCGGAAAGAAGCTGCACACCGGAAGAAGCCGCAATGACCAGGTAGCCCTCGATATGAAACTTTATGTCCGCGATGAGATCACCGAGATTGATGCACTCGTCAAAGAGGTGCTGGTAACACTCGAAAAAATCATGGAAGAGAACATTCACACCTATATGCCGGGATTCACCCATCTGCAGAAAGCACAGCCGATCACACTGGCACATCACATGGGCGCATATTTTGAAATGTTCCGCCGCGACAGAGGCCGCCTTGCAGACATCTACAAGAGAATGAATTACTGTCCGCTCGGTTCCGGTGCGCTGGCTGGAACGACGTATCCGTTGGACCGCGCTTACACCGCAGAGCTGCTCGGCTTTGACGGCCCGACCTTAAACAGCATGGATTCCGTATCCGACCGTGACTATGTCATTGAGCTCCTCAGTGCTCTTTCTACGATTATGATGCATCTTTCCCGCTTCTCCGAGGAGATCATCATCTGGAATACCAATGAGTACCAGTTTGTGGACATCGACGACGCATACAGCACCGGAAGCAGTATCATGCCGCAGAAAAAGAATCCGGATATCGCAGAGCTTGTTCGAGGAAAAACAGGCCGCGTTTACGCAGCTCTGATGTCAATGCTCACCACTATGAAGGGAATCCCGCTGGCGTACAACAAAGATATGCAGGAGGATAAAGAGCTGACCTTCGATGCCATCGACACCGTAAAAGGATGCCTGGCTCTGTTCAATGGCATGCTTTCTACCATGCACTTCAAAAAAGACCGCATGGAGAACAGTGCAAAGAACGGTTTCACGAATGCAACGGACGCAGCTGATTACCTTGTTGGAAAAGGCGTTCCGTTCCGCGATGCACATGGCATTGTCGGTCGTCTCGTTCTGTACTGCATTGACAAAGGAATCTCCCTTGATGATATGAAACTCGAAGAGTACAAAGCGATCAGCCCGGTCTTCGAGGATGATATTTATGATGCCATCAGCATGAAGAACTGCGTAGAACGACGCAACACGATCGGTGCGCCGGGAGCAGATGCGATGCTGGCTGTCATCGAGCAGAATAAAAAATATTTACAGGAAAATTGAAAAAACAGTTGCAATTTTGAAAAAATTGGTATAGTATGACATGAGACGCACAAATGTACGCCACAGAAGAACAAGGAGATGAAACCAATGGAGCAGAAATTGAGAGTAGGAATTTTAGGAGCAACCGGTATGGTAGGTCAGAGATTTATTTCTCTGCTGGAGAACCATCCGTGGTTTGAAGTTGTGACCCTGGCAGCAAGTCCGAGAAGTGCCGGAAAAACATACGAGGAAGCAGTCGGCGGACGCTGGAAAATGGATACTCCAATGCCGGAAGCAGTGAAAAAGCTCGTTGTGATGAATGTAAATGATGTAGAGCATGTGGCATCTACCGTAGATTTTGTATTTTCCGCAGTTGATATGTCGAAAGACGAGATCAAAGCGATTGAAGAAGCATATGCAAAGACCGAGACACCGGTTGTTTCCAACAACAGCGCACACCGCTGGACACCGGATGTGCCGATGGTAGTGCCGGAAATCAACCCGGAACATTTCGATGTCATCGAGTTCCAGAAAAAACGTCTGGGCACCAAGAGAGGATTTATTGCGGTAAAACCGAACTGCTCCATCCAGAGTTATGCGCCGGTTTTAACTGCATGGAAAGAGTTTGAGCCGTATGAGGTTGTTGCAACCACATATCAGGCAATTTCCGGAGCAGGAAAAACCTTCAAAGACTGGCCGGAGATGGAAGGCAACATCATCCCGTTCATCGGCGGCGAGGAAGAGAAGAGCGAGCAGGAGCCGCTTCGTATCTGGGGTAAAATCGAGAACGGCGTGATCGTAAAAGCAACCGAGCCGAAGATCACCTGCCAGTGCATCCGTGTACCGGTATTAAACGGACACACCGCAGCTGTTTTCGTTAAGTTCCGCAAGAAACCAACGAAAGAGCAGCTCATCGAGAAACTGGAGAACTTCAAAGGCCTTCCGCAGGAACTGAACCTCCCAAGCGCACCGAAACAGTTCATCCGCTACATGACCGAGGATAACCGTCCGCAGGTAACCCTGGATGTCAACTACGAGAACGGCATGGGAATCAACGTAGGCCGTTTAAGAGAGGATTCCATCTACGACTGGAAATTCGTAGGTCTGTCCCACAACACGGTCCGCGGCGCAGCAGGCGGAGCAGTACTTTGTGCAGAGACACTGGTTGCAAAGAAGTTTATCGCTGCAAAATAATGCTTAGAATGATATAAAAAACGCCTCTGAAACGTTTTGTGTTCAGAGGCGTTTTTTGTGCATGGATCAAAAGAATATAGTTTGCAGGATATCGAAAGCAGCAAAAAAGAAGCGCCATACGGAAAATCCCGCGGCGCTTCTTTTCTGCTCAAATAATTCTATTTACGCAAGGTTTGGCTAATCTTAGAATTTGCCAGCTTTTGCTGCCTCTTCAACAGCAACAGCTACAGCAACAGTCATACCAACCATTGGGTTGTTTCCTGCGCCGATGAGACCCATCATTTCTACGTGAGCCGGTACAGAAGAAGAACCTGCAAACTGAGCGTCAGAATGCATACGTCCCATAGTATCGGTCATACCGTAGGAAGCAGGACCTGCTGCCATGTTGTCCGGGTGAAGAGTACGTCCTGTACCACCGCCGGAAGCAACGGAGAAGTATTTTTTACCAGCTTCGATACGCTCTTTTTTGTAGGTACCTGCAACTGGATGCTGGAAACGAGTCGGGTTAGTGGAGTTTCCGGTGATGGAAACGTCAACGTTCTCTTTCCACATGATAGCAACGCCTTCGCGAACGTCGTTAGCGCCGTAGCAGTTAACTTTCGCACGCGGTCCATCGGAGTATGCTTTTCTGAATACTTCTTTCAGTTCTCCAGTGTAGTAGTCATACTCAGTCTCTACATAAGTAAAGCCGTTGATACGAGCGATGATCTGAGCAGCGTCTTTTCCAAGACCGTTCAGGATAACACGCAGAGGTTTCTGACGTACTTTGTTTGCTTTTTCAGCGATACCGATAGCACCCTCAGCAGCTGCGAAGGACTCATGTCCAGCCAGGAATGCGAAGCACTCGGTGTCCTCTTCCAGAAGCATTTTACCAAGGTTACCATGGCCAAGACCAACTTTACGCTGATCTGCTACAGAACCCGGGATACAGAAGGACTGAAGTCCCTCACCGATTGCTGCAGCAGCTTCAGAAGCTTTGCGGCATCCTTTTTTGATTGCGATTGCTGCGCCTACAGTGTAAGCCCATTTTGCATTCTCGAAGCAGATTGGCTGAATGCCTTCGATCATTTTGTATACATCAAGGCCAGCAGCTTTTGTAACTTCTGCAGCTTCTTCGATGGAGTTGATTCCGTACTCAGCAAGCTTAGCCAGAATCTGTTTCTCTCTTCTTTCATATGATTCAAATAAAGCCATTTTCCTATCCTCCTAAATTATCTGATTACTCTTTTCTCGGGTCAACGATCTTAACAGCATCAGCAACACGTCCGTACTGTCCGCTTGCTTTTTCGAAAGCTGTGTTTGCATCATCGCCGGCTTTGATGAAGTCCATCATCTTTCCGAAGTTGATGAATTTGTAACCGATAATCTCATCATCTGCATCCAGAGCGATACCTGTTACATAACCGTCGGTCATCTCCAGGTAACGAGGTCCTTTTGCAAGAGTTCCGTACATGGTACCAACCTGGGAACGAAGTCCTTTACCAAGGTCTTCCAGGCCTGCGCCTACAACCAGTCCGTCCTCGGAGAATGCACTCTGGCTTCTTCCGTAAACGATCTGCAGGAAGAGCTCTCTCATAGCAGTATTGATAGCATCACACACAAGGTCAGTATTCAGTGCCTCAAGGATGGTAAGTCCTGGCAGAATCTCAGATGCCATAGCTGCAGAATGAGTCATTCCTGAACATCCGATGGTCTCAACGAGAGCTTCCTGGATAACGCCCTCTTTTACGTTCAGAGTCAGTTTGCAGGTACCCTGCTGCGGTGCGCACCAGCCAATACCGTGAGTGAATCCGGAAATGTCTTTGATTTCTTTTGCTTTTACCCATTTTGCTTCCTCCGGAATCGGAGCTGCACCGTGATGCACGCCCTGGGCAACCGGACACATCATTCTACTTCGTGTGAATAAGTCATTGTTAAACTCCTTTCAAATATGTACTTATTTGAGCTTTTGTCTTTCGAACGGACTGTTTCCAGCCTGTTCACAGACCTATGGTTATTGTCTCACAAAATTGGTCATTCGTCCAGCATATTTTGATAAAAAATTGCAAAGACCACCGGAAAACGATAAAATTTCCGGCGGTCTTTTAAATCAATCGGTTTGGTTTTCTCTCGATAAAAGAGAATTTTTTTAATTATCAGATTTTTTTGACAATTTCTTTCGCATTCTTAAAAATATGACCTGACGGGATCACACCGCGAACACAGGAGAGTGGATAAATGTTGGAATTTCTTCCGACAACCGTTCCCGGGTTCAATACGCTGTTACAGCCGACCTCAACTTCATCGCCGAGCATCGCACCGAATTTTTTCAGTCCGGTTTCGATCTGTTCATCTGCGCCTTTGACAACAACGAGCTTCTTATCGGATTTTACATTGGAAGTAATGGAACCGGCACCCATATGGGCTTTGTATCCAAGAACAGAGTCGCCGACATAGTTGTAATGCGGAACCTGTACTTTATTAAAGAGAATGACATTTTTCAGTTCGGTGGAGTTTCCAACGACAGCGCCTTCGCCGACGATGGCGTTTCCGCGGATAAAGGCACACTGACGGATCTCAGCGCCTTTTCCAATGATGCATGGGCCGTTAATGGAAGCGGTCGGTGCGATCACGGCATCTTTTGCGATCCAGACATTTTCGCCGCGTTTTTTCGTATTCTGCCGGATCGAGTGTTTCGCCGAGTTCAAGAATAAAATCTTTAATGAGCGGAAGCACTTCCCATGGATACGTTTTGCCTTCAAAGATTTTTGCGGCAATGGTCTGGGTTAAATCATAAAGTTCAGAAATGGTTGCATCTTTCATGCGTGATTCATCCTTTCTTGTTTTAGTTCCTGTTTATCTTACCACATTTCAGGAGTTCTGTGCGCCTTTTTTCCGGCGGTGGAATAGGACTTTGCTGAGGAGTCTTCTGCAGCGGTACGTTTCCCGGTACGGGAGCGCGTGGAAGAGGCTTTTTTGTAATACGGCGCGGACGCATCAAAGCTGCTCTTTAGCTGGAACTGATTCCGCAGCTGCTTCACATTTACCGTGTGGCGTGTCACAAAGTTTTCCAGTTTTCCCATATATTCCTCGGAGGTAATGGAGCCTTCCGCTACATAGGTAAGTCCCTTTTCCCAGCTTGCCGTCAGCTCCGGATTCAGAAGCGGGCGGATCGACTGGTGTACGACGTCGTAGATCATTTCGCCAAGCTGTGTCGGGTGATAACCTGCGTCTTTTTGTTCAGAGCAAGATATTTGATAAAGACAAGCTTTTTCAGAATCTCAGCACGCGTCGCACTCGTTCCGATGCCGCTTCCCTTAATCTGTTCGCGCAGCTCCTCGTCTTCAATGAGCTGTCCGGCATTTTCCATTGCAAGGATCATCGAACCGGAGGTGTAGCGTTTTGGCGGAGAGGTTTCTCCTTCCTTGATAGAAAGGCCGAGAAGATTCAGCTCGCTGCCTTTCTGCAGCTGGGACAGCGCTGCAAGAAAAGAGGGATCGCAAGTCGTCTCGTCCTCCTTTCTGCCCTCGTCGTCCTCCTCTTTCTTACGGAAGAAAGAATACTGCATGGCTTTTAAATAGCCCTCCTGCACGAGAACGCGGAAGTTGGAGAAAAACTGCTCGCCGCCGATTTCGGTGACAAGAGCAACTTTCTGATAGACGCCGGCGGATAGAAGATACCGAGAAAACGGCGGACAATTGTCTCATAAACTTTTGCGGAGAGTTCCGAGAGGTTCCGCAGATTGTTAAGGCCCTGTCCGGTCGGAATGATCGCATAGTGATCGGTAATCTGTTTATCGTTTGTATAGCGGGTGGAACCAATCTTTTTCCAGCTTTCACCCTGCGAAATTTCATTTGCAAGGCCGCTGCAGATACCGTACTGCTGCAGGCCGCGCAGGTTTTTGCTGATTTCCCTGGCAACGGCAGAAGAAAGCACACGGGCATCGGTTCGCGGATAGGTAACCAGCTTTTTCTCGTAAAGCTCCTGAACAACTTTCAGCGTTTCATCCGGACTGATTTTGAAAAAGCGGGCACAGTCGTTTTGCAGCTCCGCAAGGTTGTAAAGCAGTGGCGCATTTTTATTTTCCTTTTTTCGCTCCATTTTCAGGACATGCGGGATCAGAGGATTCTGCATGCTTAATTCCTCGATCAGTTTCTGTGCGTCCTCTTTTTTCTGGAAGCCGTTCTCCTTATAGAGAAGCGGAGAGTTGAAGTAGCGGCTGCCTTTTACGGCGCGCCATTCCCCCTCAAAATTGCGTCCATTTAAGGAAAGACCGGCGATGACACGGTAGAATGGTGTTTTCACAAAGCTACGGATTTCGCGCTCCCGGCGTACGACCATGCCGAGCACACATGTCATAACACGGCCGACGGAAATAGACTGATATTTAGTGCCGAGATACGATGCGACAGCGCTTCCGTATTTGAGCGAGAGAAGACGGGAAAAGTTAATGCCCATCAGGTAATCTTCTTTGGCGCGGAGATAAGCGGATGCCGAAAGATTGTCGTATTCACTTTCGTCCTTCGCTTCGCGGATACCGCGCAGGATTTCTTCTTCTGTCTGCGAGTCGATCCAGACACGCTTCTGTTTCTTGTCTTTGATACCGGCCATCTGCGCGACGAGACGATAGATGTATTCTCCCTCACGCCCGGAGTCGGTACAGACATAAATGGTTTCAATATCCTCCCGGTGGAGCAGGTTACTCACAATGGTGAACTGCTTTTTTACTTCCGGGATAATTTCATATTTGAAGTTTTCAGGCAAAAAAGGCAGGGTCTCGAGACTCCACCTTTTTAACGCAGGATCATATTTTTCCGGATAGCTCATCGTAACCAGGTGACCGACGCACCAGGTTACGACGGACTGATCCGACTCTAAGTATCCATCCCTGCGCTGCATATTCTGTTTTAACGCTTTTGCGAACTCCTGAGCAACGCTCGGTTTTTCCGCAATGTATAAAGATTTTGTCATTTATCTGCACTCATCATTCGAAGCGGCCAGGCAAGGAGCACACCGCCTCCTATTGCGTTTCCTATAGTTACAATGACCATACTTTTCAATGCGGCAGTCAGAGAAATGCCGCCTGGGACCAGAAGTGCAGCGGTAACAAAGGTGGCCATATTGGCAACGCAGTGTTCAAAACCGGCAACAACGAATCCGGTGATGCAAAGTATAATCATGAAAAATTTGGCAACTTCATTTTTGCATTTCATGCCGCAGGCAACGGCAAGGCAGACGAAGAAGTTGCAGAGAATGGCACGGAAAAACATTTCTCCGGCAGGAATGGAAAGTTTATTTCCAATAAATCCTGCGTAATAATCGGCGGTACCGGAAGCACCTGCCAGTACGAAAATTACGGAGAGAATCAGGCATCCGACAAAGTTTCCGATGTAGCTTACCAGCCATACTTTTCCAACCTGTGCCCAGGAGACTTTTTTGTCATAGGCCCCAAATGCCATAACAAGATTGTTTCCGGTGAAAAGCTCTGCACCGATAAAAACGATCAGCAGAACCGCAATGGCAAACACAATACCGCCAAGCAGTTTTCCCCAGGCAGGATCTGTACTCTGGAACGTATTGCCTACCACGTTGGAGAAAATCATGGCAACCACGATAAAGAAACCGGCCATGACTGCACGGAGAAAGTATTTCCCCGGGTGTCTTTCAGCAGCCTTGCTTTGTTTACGGCTGCCTCTGAAAATTTTTGTACGTCATCATAAGGCATAGAATAACTCCTTTCTTATGTCCCGTAGGATGGACATATCCCCTCTCTTTTTGTCCGGGGGATGGTCTTTTTTTTCCGAAGCAGCTTGCAAATGCTTCGGATTTCGCGCTTTCAACTTTGGCTATTATAGCATTTCCCGGAAAGATTCGCAATGAAGGAGGAAGAAAAAAGTATATTTCCACAGAAATGTCAGAAAATAAGGGGTAAAACGACAGATTGTATGATGAACTCAGAGGGATTGAAACAAGGATTGAAAGCTTTTTTTATGTTCTGTTTTACAAAGATCTCGGACACAGTGAAATTGTAAACCATGATGATCCGGCGTTTGTGAAACTGGTTTATCATCTGCACTGATGTTCATTCTTAGCAAAAACCTCATCTGCTGTTTTCATACAAAAGATAAAACGGCAGGTGAGGTTTTTGTAATGGGCCTCTGGAAAGGATAAACTAAAGCCGTATAGTATCCATTACACCGGATTTTTTCCGGTATTCTAAAGGAGTCATATGATACTGTTTTTTGAATAAACTCTGAAAATGAGGCTGGCTGGAAAAGCAGAGATAACTGCTGATTTCAGCCAGACTTTTTGTACTGTAGGTTAAAAGCATTTTAGCTTCTTCTAATTTACATCTTGTAATGAAAGCACCTATGGTAAAGCCGAGCTCAGTTTTGAATTTTTTCATCGTGTAGGAAGTACTTTTCTGAATGGAATCCGAGACATCATTCACAGAGATGGATTCGTTTGTATGTGTACGGATAAAATTCATACAGGTATAAACTTCTCTTGAGATTCCAGCAGGGATTTTGGTTTCACCTGCCTGCTGACAAAAATCCAGAATCATGGAGTATTGCAGTGCCTGGATTTTTTCCAGTGACTGCAGTGCCTCGCATTCCTGAATATAAAGATCCAGAAGCTGATATGTTTTTTCAATATCTACTCCTCCCGGAATGGCACCAAGAACAGCGGTTTTGATTGCTGTCACGATAAAAAAGATTTTTGGCATGGTCGAATCGGGGTTTTTGCAAGTCTGCCTTCTTCTAATTGTAATGTATTATTCTTCAAAAAATTCTGCGAAGCATTTACATTTCCGTTTTGAACAAACTGAAAAGTTCGCATTCAAACTGGTAAGTGTTATGCATCTTTTTATTTTCCATATTTTCTGTAATGGATTTCAAATGCTGCTGGCTCTGCCGCAATTGCTGGGGTGCACGCTGTCCCAATAATTTCAACACACTGATTTCCTTGTGGTTCACACATTGATGCAGGAAAACAAGATGCTGACAAAATTGGATATGTGATAACCGGGGAATGGAGGCGAGAGCCTCAGCGATTACTTCCTTGTACTTCAGGGGCGTGGCAGAGTCATGCATATAACTGCGGACGAGCTCATCTGTCACAGGAACGGAAAAAACCGGGCCTAAGATGATATATTCACCAGTAGTTTCAATTTGGACAGAGCCATATACAATGTCGGGAGATGCAAAACGAAATTCGGGATTATAATCGGATGGATAAAGCGGATAAGGGCTCTCGGTTGAGATGTGGAGCTGTTCTGATAAAGCAGAGTAAATAGCTCCTGCTTCAGTAATTAGATTCGTAGGAATTCCTGTAACGGCATAGTAATTTTTACAAAAAGTAACATAATTCATATGATATTCTCCTGGTATCTGTGGGATGCAGTGGATCAAATTTTCGTTTGAAAGTTTCTGCAAAGCAATTCACGATTCCTTCACTTCCAAATTTAAAGTATAAAATGGAAAAAGAAAAATAACAATACGAAAACATATAATTTTGTATGTTTTTATGTAATATCTTTCCTTTCATTTTTGATAAAGTGCGATTAGAAAAAAGGAAAGGCGGATCATACGTATGAGACAACCGATTAAAATTAATAAAACGAATCCAAATAAAGGTGTTCTCGATTATTCTTATCTTTTGGATGCACCAGCTGGAAAACATGGATTTGTAACGACAAGGAATGGCCATTTTTATTTTGAAGATGGTGTAAGGGCAAAATTTCTTGGGTTTAATGTGGCTGCAAGATCAAATACCCCGGATCATGAAACCGCAGAGAAACTGGCGGAACGTTTTGCGAGCCTGGGCGTGAATGTGATTCGGCTCCATGCAGCAGATGCCCCAGTCAGCGAAGAACCACGCAGCTGGTCCAGCTGTAAAGAAGCTCCACTTTTAGATTATGAAAAAGGAAACGGGAGAGAATTTCATCCGGAAGGTCTGGATCGATTTGACTATTTTGTCGCAAAATTGAAAGAGCGGGGTATTTACCTTCACATTGATCTTATCGTTGCAAGAGATTTTGTAGAAGGAGATGGACTGGACTACCCAGGAAATGCGGGAAGCTGCATCAAACGTTTTCCCATGTACAATAAACGGATGATAGAGCTGCAAAAAGAATATGCCAGAAAGATTCTCTGTCATGTGAATCCTTATACAGGTCTTGCACTGATTGATGATCCGGCAGTTATCACGGTTCAGATCAATAATGAAGATTCTGCTATTAAAGGAACGATGGACACGGATCAGCGGGAAGAGATGCAGCCATATCGGGATGAGGTACAAAATCGTTTTAACAGCTTCCTCTTGATGAAATATGGAACAAGAGAGCGTCTGAAAGAAGCATGGACATTTGAAGGAAAATGTGCGCTTAGCGAGGAAGAAGATCCTGAGAAAGGAACTGTGCAGGGAACCGCAGGTAATTTCTATCAGCCGGAATGCGACCCTTTGGGAAAATGGGAAGAAAATGAAAGTCCGGCCCGCTATGCTGATTTTATGGAATTTGGCATTACGATGAATCGTAATTTTATCAGGATATGAAAGATTATCTTCATTCCCTTGGAGTAAAAGTTCCGATCGTGACAAGCAATCTGGTTGCCGGTGCAGCGGATGTATATGGCCATACCGACGGGGATTTTATGGAAAATAACAGCTATTTTAATCACCCGCTGCTTCCGATTCAGGAGGCAAATACCTATCTGGTTGCAGGGCCGGCCGAATATGTGTCAACGAACCCGCTGACCATGCAGACAGGAGTTGGTTCTATGGCAACAACACTTTTAAATCTTGCTTCCGTTGCCATTGTAAAAGGAAAGCCTTTCATGCTCAGTGAGTGGAACGAATATGGGGAACATCCTTTCCATTCGACAGCATATGTGCACACGGTTGCCTATGCATGCTTGAACGACTGGGACGGACTGATTTTATACAATTATCATACGTCGGAAAAGGCGGACGATCAGCCGGACGATGAAATCTGGAGTGTTTTTGATGTATATAATGATCCGGCGGTTATCTGTCAGTGGGGATTTATGGCATCTGTATTTCTCAAAGGGCTGGTATCGGCGGCTAAAAACCGTGTAGATGTCGTATATACACAGAACGATTTGAAAACACTGCCGAAAATGCACGCAATGCCAACTACTTTTTTACCTTACATCACATGTATGCGAAATGTATTCCTGGACGGAGGGGATACCTATCAGGGAGACGCGGCTGTTGCAGTGAACGCAGGATTTTTGAATGGGGCAGATCTCTCGGAGGCAGAACACGGTGTGTATTATGCATGGTCACCGTATCGTGACGCATGGCGGAAATATAAAGACCACAACAGGCTGAAACAGGCAGCGAAGAATGCAGAAGAGATACGAGAAGGCGTGTATTTGGGAGCACAGGCACTTGTCTTTGATGAAATTCAGAAAATCGCAGGCACAGGAGATTATCGTGAATTTGCTGCAATTCTTGACCGGGCAATGAAAGAATGGAAGATACTTTCGGAGGAATGTGGTCTGGTAGATGGAAAACTGATTTCTGATACAAAAGAGCTGGTGTTTGATCCGGCACATGCCCGGTTCGTAATTCATACACCGTATTGCGGATATTTCAGTGGAAGCCCAGCAGAAAGTCTGCGGCTGTCTGAAAAAATTGCGATCCAGTCAGAAAATGAGCGGATTACGCTGGCACTTCTTCCAGTGGGAAAGGAAAAACTGGAGCAGGCAGAGGAATTTGTGATCACTGCGATGGGAACAACGGGAATGGACAAGACAACGTATCAGGAAGGTGCACAGATGATGGGCTTTCCGTTTACTGCAGTACACTTTCAGGGAAAATTATATGCCGAAACGCTGGAAGGAAGAATCTACGTAAAAGCTAAGGAGGCCGTTCTTACAGCATTAGATCCGACGGGAAATGAAATTGGAAGAATAGAAGGAAAAGAGACAGAAAAAGGAGTATGTTTTCTTCTGTCAGGCAATCTTCCAAGTGTTCAATATAATTTAAAAATAAAAAAAGAATGCCCAAATATATAATATTAAATTGCTATATGTAATAAAAGAAACAAAATACTTGATAGAATACAAGTATAAAACAGCGGCTGTAAAAAACGATGGGAGAAAAGATAATGGGAAAAAAGAAACAAAAAGTCCTCTATGATGCAGACGGGGCAAGAAGAGTTATGAGAAAAAGAGATTATATGGCTGATATGGGAGGCCAGTTAGCGATAGGCGTGATGGCCAATCTGGTTGGCCAGCTTACTTACTTTTATACAGATAAAGTCGGCATGGCGGTAGGCGGAGTCGGAATTGCGATGATGATCGCTAAGATTATAGATGCACTGACGGACGTTCTGGTGGGAAATATGATTGACCACTCCAAAGGTGGGAATAAGAAATATTACTCCTGGATGCTGAAAATGGCGATTCCTGCAGCAGTCATCATCATTATGATGTTTACGGTCCCGATTCAGGCAGGACAGACAGCGGCATTGATTTATGTACTGGTTACCAATCTTCTTTTAACAGCAGTTATTTATACTATGATTGCCACACCGTTTTCAGCGGTTATGATTGTGCGTACCCACAGCCAGAGTGAGCGAAGCAATATGGGGCTGTTCCGTGCAGTTGGAAACTACGGTGCCGGAACAATCATTGCTATTATCACAATTCCGGTAACCAATATGCTGGGTGGTACACAGAGTGCATGGATCAAATATGGTGTTGCGCTTGCACTTGGCGTTTTATTACTTTTCCTGATCTGCTACAACAATGGAAGAAAAGCAAAATTTGCTTCGGATTATGAAAGCGAATCGGAAAACGCATCAGAAACAGCACCGACAGAAACAGAAGAAGAGGAAGCAGTTCCATTTAAAGATGCTATAAAAATGTTATTGCAGAATAAATACTGGGTGATCGTTCTTCTGTTCAATTTGATTACCAATATTACCGCTGCAGTGGCAGCAGCCTCGGGTACATACTATGCAAAATGGATTTTTGGCAACGATAATCTTGTTGCAGTCATAGGAGCGGCAGGTATGCTGGCAACGGTAATCGGATTTGTGGTTTCCAAGCCGATCATTTCGAAGCTGGGTGTTACAAAAACAATTCAGCTTGGGTTAATGGGAGCTGCCATTCCATCCCTGATCCGCTGCTTTATTCCGGAAAACTTTATGGTTTATGCAGCAACCAGCCTTGTGGCGAGCTTTATCCAGATTCCACTGATGTGTCTGTACGGCGTATTAACAGCAATGACGGTAGATTATAACGAATGGAAATATGGAAAGAAATTAGTTGCAATGTCGGGCGGAGCCATAGGATTTGGAAGTAAAGTGGGAAGCGGCCTTGGATCTGTTATCTTATCCGCATTTCTTGCCATTGGCGGATATCAGGCATCGCTGGAAAGTGCAACTGCTTCCATGCGATATTCGATTTATGGATTTTCCAACTATCTTCCGCTGGTTGTAAACCTGGCTATGTTCCTGATTTTTACCAGATTTGATCTGGAAGAAAAATTACCAAAGATGCGGGAAGAAGTACTTGCGAGAAAAGAGAAAAAATAAACGGAGAAACTACAAGGTCGTACAGGAAAGACTGTACCGACTTTGCAGTTGTCATTCAATTTACAGAAACTGCCAGTGGCAGGCTCTGTAGGTTAAAAATAAGGAGAATTGAAAATGAGCGATACATTATGCAATGAAAAAAAGAAACCTTATACATTTTCAGAAGATGGAAATTCCTGCATTATAACAGAAACCAGAACACCAAGATACTGGTATAATTATCTGTGGAATGAAAATCATTACTGTGCGCAGATTTCCCAGACAGGACATGGGCGCAGCTATTACCTCAGTGAAAAAGCAGATATGTGTATGATGAATCAGGACGATGCAAGATATATCTATCTAAGAGACGAGAAAAGCAAAGAATGCTGGAATATCGGCGAAGGTCCATTAAATGCGGAAGTAGAAAATTATCAGTGCGTACACAGCATTGGATCTTCCAGAATCCAGTCTTCTTATCAGAATATTGCAAGTTCCTGGCGGCTGTTTGTACCGGAAGAAGGATACCAGGAAGTGTGGACTTTGAAAATAAAAAATACAGGGGAAAGACAAGCGCCATCTCAGCATATTTTCAGCAGTCAGCTTTTATCTGGAGGGCTTTTCTTATCCGCGATATTATGAAATGTATCGTTGTATGGAAACAGATTATGATGAAAAGTTAAAGGGTGTATATTGCAGATCCACACATCCTTTCGCACCGCACAAAAGATACAACGCATTTCTGGCAGCATCAGAGCCGGCATACGCATATGATGGAAATCTGGAAGCATTTTGCGGGACAACCAGTACCATAACAAGGCTGGATGCATCAGCAAGCGCGCTCTTCCAGAGACCGGACATTGTCGTAAAGGGAAAAGACTGTACAAATTCCAAAGCGGCCCTTTTTATTCTGGGCGGTGTGCTGCAGCATAAAATGGTGCTACAGCCAGGAGAAGAAAAAGAATTACAGTTTGTATTTGGAATCAGTGAATCACTTGAAGAGGCAAGGGCGGTATCGGAAAAGTTTTCCAATTCTGCAGTTGTGGAAAAGGAACTTGAAAAAGCAGAAACGCATTATCTGGAAAAATATCGTTCGCTGACCGTGGAAACGCCGGATGAAAAAATCAATCACATGATGAATAACTGGGTGAAAAAACAGGTGGATTTTTGCATTGTCGGGAAAAAAGGAGTCCGCGATAATCTTCAGATTGCAGTTGGCCTGTTAAACTATCGGCAGGAAACAGCAAAAAAAGAGATTCTGGAATGTCTTCGCCATCAGTTTCGGGATGGTCATGGAGTTCTTACGTGGTATCCTTATGATGATACCCGGTATTCCGATCAGCCGTTCTGGATCATATGGGCTGTCTGCCAGCTGATAAAAGAAACGGGAGACTTTTCTATCCTGGATCTGGAGATTGAATGGCAGGATGGAGGGAAGGCGGCTGTTCTGGATCATGTAAAAGCGGCTGTGAATCGATTGCTGCAGGATAAAGGAAAGCATGGACTGGTACGGATTTATTTTGCGGACTGGAATGATGCGCTCAATGTTACAACGGATGAATATGCGGAATCCGTAATGCTTTCCCATCAGTTCTGCCTGGCACTGAAGGAATTAGAAGCATTACTGAAGAAAAAAGGCGATCAGGTATATGCCGGAAAAATAGCAGAGGAATATCGTATCTTACGAAACAGCATTAATGCATATGCATGGGATGGAGCGTGGTACATGCGGGCGTAAGTGATGTGGAGAATATTGGTTCCAAAAACAGCGAAGGAAGCAAAATTTATCTGAACGCGCAGACATGGGCTGTTTTAGGAGATGTTGCAGATGCAGAGAAATTACCAAAGATATTAAAAGCAGTGGATTCCATGGAGCATGATTTTGGATTTCCGTTAAATCTTCCGCCGTATCAGAAGTATTCGCCAAATGTAGGGAGAATGTCCGGCATGCTGCCAGGATTGTTTGAAAATGGTGGTGTATACTGTCATGCTACAGGGTTTAAAATTCTGATGGACTGCAAGGTGGGGAGAGGAAGCAAAGCATTCGAAACACTGAAAAAAATTATGCCGGACAGTGATAAAAATCCATCCATGCAATCCGGAGCAGAACCATATGTTTTTACAAACTGTTATTCTACCAATCCCGGATATTATGGAAAATCCTACCAGTCCTGGACAACGGGAACTTCTGCGTGGTGCATGATGGGAGTGTACGAAGGAATCCTCGGAATCAAACGGGATTACGATGGACTGCGGATCGATCCGTGTCTGCCGAAAGAATGGGAAAAGGCAGAAGTGACCAGACATTTTCGAGGTGCTGATTATCATGTAATCATCGAAAATCCAGATCATCTGGAAAAAGGAGTGCTTGAAATTAAGACAGATGGAGCAGTTTGCGATATGTCCGACAAAGCAGATGGGTTTGTGCTGCCTGATTTCAAGGATGGAAAATGCATGAAGTCCATGTTATATTGCGTAAATAGACAAAAGAGGCTTGTTTAGGAAGACATCAGCAGAAAGAAAGGAAAAGAGATGAAAAAAAAGTATTTTTCAGGAACTTGTGGAAGAATCAATTGTTCTTTTGAAAAATGAAGAGCAGATCTTGCCATTAAAAGAAAAAAAGGTGGCTTTTTTGGGACGGGCACAGATAGAAACCATTTTTTCGGGAAACGGTTCGGGAGCATCCAAATCCCTTGCAAACAAGAATCTCTTATGTGAATGTGAAAAAAGAGGAATCTGTGCAGAAGCAGGGTTAAAACAATTTTATACCAGCCATCAAAAAAACGAATCGGAAAAGTTTGTGATTGACGGTATTGATATCACAAATGTAGAAAATATGAACTGTGGTTTTATGTATGAGATCTTTGGAAAATATCAGCCGATGTGGACAGAGTATCACATTCCGGAGCAGCTGATGCAGAAAGCCAGGGGGTTTACCGATACCGCTGTTTTTGTGCTGGGAAGGAATGCCGGTGGGGAAGAATGTGACAGACACATCGAAGGTGATTATGAACTTACCGAATCCGAAAAAGAACTGCTGGAACAGGTGTGCTGTGTTTTTCCATATGTGATCGTTGTACTGAATATTAATGGAATGATCGATATGCAGTGGGTGAACGCCTATTCCGCAATCAAGGCCGTGGTGTTTCTGGGAATTCCGGGCGAAGAAGGCTGCGGAGCATTAGCTGATATTCTGACGGGGGCTGTGAATCCATCTGGCAAATTAAGTTTTTCCATGGCAGAGTCTTTCAAAGACTACCCGACAGCAGAAAATTTCACCTGGAATAAAGAACAGGAAGATGAAATTTTAACTTACGAAAATTATGGACTGGATGCAAAGGCAAATGGAAGTACAGGATATACGAAAAGCCCGGTAACGGTGTATCAGGAAGACATTTATCTGGGGTATCGCTATTTTGATACCTTTCGGAAACAGGTATTGTACCCCTTTGGATATGGAATGTCTTACACATCGTTTACGATTCTTCCGAAAGAGATGAAACAGGAAAAAGAAGAGCTGGAATTTATTACGGAGGTAACAAATTCCGGAAATTATGCAGGAAAAGAAACGATACAGCTTTATTTGTCCTGTTCTGGTACAGAGTCGGAAAAACCGGAAAAAGAATTAAAAGGCTTTGCAAAAACGAGACTTCTTGCTCCGGGGGAGAAGCAGAATATTTCGATTCGAATATCCATGCAGGATCTGGCAGGATATGTTGAGACATCTGCATCATATATCCTGGAAAAGGGAAAATATCAGTTTTTTATCGGAAATTCATCCCGTGAGACAATTTTTGCAGGAGAAATCCAGATAAGAGAAGATTACATAATTAAAAAATGTGTGAATCGTCTTTGCGTACAAAACTGCAATGTAGAGCATTTGCAGGTACTATCTGCAAGAGAAGGACGAAAAAAGGTCCGAATGCATGAAAAGAAAAAAGAAGAGACCGATGGTTTAAAAGAGCAGGAAAGATATGATCTTTTACGGGATGAAATGGAACAAGTAAAAAATTTCAGTATCGAACAGCTGGCTGCATTGTGTGTGGGGTATGGACCTGGGATTCCATTTGCAGCGTTCAGCAAACAGGAACAGCCGGAAACTATATTGGATGGTCAGGGAAATCCACTGACCAAAAACGATCATCCAGTCGGAGCAAAAGGATATGTCTCCCCGCTATGCCAGAAAAAGGTATTCATTCCATTTTTTATAAAGATGGACCGGCAGGTGTGGGAACGGGGGCCTGGCCAACGGCTATGCTGATTTCCTGCGCATTCAATAAAGAACTGTGGGAAGCGTTTGGAAATGCGGTTGGCGCAGAGTGCGAAAAGAAAGCGGTTGACGTATGGCTGGCACCAGCAGTCAATCTGCACCGGAATCCGCTTTGCGGGCGAAATTTTGAATATTTTTCGGAGGATCCTTATCTGACCGGAATCTGTGCGGTCCAGATTACAAAGGGCGTTCAGGAAAATCATCCTGTCCGCGTCTGCCCCAAACATTTTGCCGTGAATGAACAGGAAACGTATCGAAGAGGAAGTGCGAAGAAGCGGTACGATGCGGTAGATCCATCCTTACGGAACGTGCATTGCGGGAACTTTATCTGAAACCTTTTGAAATGTTGGTTCGAGATGCCGGAGTATCTTTTATTATGACATCGTTTAATAAAATTAATGGGGTTCTTGCAGCTGGAAATCGAGATTTGTGTACGCATATTTTACGGGAAGAATGGAACTTTGATGGTGTTGTCGTTACTGACTGGGGCGATATGGATATTGTCGCAGATGGCGGCGATGCTGTGGCAGCGGGAAATGATATCGTGATGCCGGGTGGCCCGCCGGTGATCCGGCAGATTTTGCAGGCCTATCAGGAGAGACGGATTACCAGAAAAGATCTGGAAAGGAGTGTTGCAAGATTGTTACATGTTCTGAAGTTATTTGAGAAAGGGGAGCGTATTTAAATGAAATCATATAGGGATTATTCACTGGGTGCTAAAGAAAGAGCCTCTCTTCTGCTCAAAGAAATGAGCCTTGATGAAAAGATGGCACAGATTAACTGTGTTTTTCCTTTTGATCAGGATGCCTATAACTTTGAAAAAATTCAGCAGGAGACAAAATACGGAATGGGAGAAGTAAGCACGCTGGAAATGCGCAGGATGGAGACACTTGATGAAGTGGCTGCATGGCAGAGAAAAGTGCAGAAGATTGTGATGGAAAACAGTGCCCATCGAATACCGGCAATCTTTCATATGGAAGGATTGTGCGGGGCCTTCATTCAGGACTCCACCAGTTTTCCGTCTGGGATTGGCAGGGGAGCAAGCTTTGATCCCAAGCTGGAAGAACAGATTGCAGAAATTGTGAGTAGACAGGAAACGGCCTGTGGCATTACCCATATACTGGCACCGGTTCTGGATGTAGCAAGAGATCCGCGTATGGGCCGTTTTGGAGAAAGTTATGGAGAAGATGCTTCCCTTGTAAGTGCGATGGGGGCAGCGTATACGAAAGGAATACAAAAGAATACAGTTGCTTCAAGAAAAGCAGAAAGTGTGGCAAAACATTTTGTGGCTTTTCATAATTCGCAGGGTGGAATTCATGGAACACACAGCGAAACGCCGACGCGACTTTTAGAAGAAGTGTTTGCAAAACCTTTCCAGGCAGCAATCACAGAGTCAGATCTGAAAGGTATTATGCCTTGTTATTGCTCTGTGAATGGAGAAGATGTATCTGCTTCTTATAACATGCTTACGAAACTGCTTCGGGAAAAAATGGGATTTGACGGCATGTGCATCAGCGATTACGGTGCAGTGGGAAATGCGCATAGTGTACATCATATTGGAGAAACATTTGAAGAAGCCGGTGCGATGTGTCTTCATGCGGGAATGGATATCGAGATGCCGTCCTGTACTGGCTATAATGAGAAATTAAAAGAGATGTTTTCAAGTGGAAAACTGGATATCCATATTTTGGATACAGCGGTTTTGCGGGTTCTGGAGGGAAAATTCAGAATGGGCTTATTTGAAAATCCCTATGCGCTGGAAGGGAAAGAGCTTCATGCTCTTGTAATGCAGGAAGCAGACAGGAACACTTCCCTGCGGTCGGCCAGAGAATCCATGGTACTGCTGAAAAATGACGGCGTATTGCCGATTGCGGCAAAAGGGAAAAAAATCGCGGTGATCGGACCGCATGCCGGGTATGCCAGAAAAATGTTTGGTGGATACACACATATGTGCATGATGGAGTCTACCTATGCGATTGCCAATTCTATTGCAGGTGTAAGCGGAGTTGTACAGGCAGATGCAGATGAGATTATTACGGTTCCGGGAACCAATATTCAATCTGATGAGACAGAGCAGTTTGATCAGATCCTGAAAAGACAGAAACCGCAATGCAGAAATCTGTATGAAGAATTCCAAATCCGCTTTCCGGAAAGTGAGATTTTATATGCATATGGCTATCCGATTGCAGGAAACGACGAAAGTCATTTTGAAGAAGCGCTGCAGGCAGCAAAGCAGGCAGACATTGTGATACTGACGCTTGGCGGTAAGCACGGAACGTGTTCCATGGCATCAATGGAGAAGGAATTGACAGTACTGATATTAACCTTCCAAAATGTCAGGATGCATTTATTCGCAAGGCTGCGCAGCTTGGAAAACCATTGGTTGGCGTTCACTTTGATGGAAGACCGATTTCCAGTGATGCTGCAGGGGAATATTTAGATGCTATTCTGGAAGCATGGAGTCCATCGGAAACAGGAGCAGAAGCAGTAGTTGATATTTTAACCGGAATATATAATCCGGGAGGAAAACTTCCGGTTACCGTTGCTTATGGAGTGGGACAGCTGCCGGTTTATTACAATCATCCATATGGTTCCTCCTGGGATCAGAGCGGCAGTATCGGTTTTGCCAATTATGTGAATATGCCGCACAGACCGAGATATTATTTTGGATACGGACTGTCGTATACAACATTTACATATTCGGATTTACATATCTCGATGGGAAATGAAAAGGCAGCAGATACGGTTCAGATCTCCTGCGCTGTTGAGAACACGGGAAGCTGTGAAGGAGATGAGGTCGTCCAGCTTTATTTACGAGATGAATATGCCAGCCTGACAAGACCAGTAAAAGAACTGGCAGGTTTTAAGCGCATTCACCTGCGAAAGGGCGAAAAGAAAACGGTATGCTTTGAGGTGAAAACGGATCAAATGGCTTTTCTGGACATTGATATGCACTGGAAAGTGGAAAAAGGACGATATGCAGTAGAGGTCGGAAGTTCTTCAGAAGATATTCGTTTAAGAGGAAGCTACTGTGTGAAAGAAAATAAATGGGTTGCGGGAAGAAATAGAGCGTTTTGGGCAAGTGCCGCAGCGAAATAAAAAGAACAGAACCGGATGCCATTTTATACAAAGCGGCATTCGGTTCTGTTCTTGCGGTATTCCCGTGGGGAGCAGTTCATTTTTTCACGGAAACATTTTCCGAAATAGGACTGCTGGCTGAAGCCGGTCTGCAGGACGATCTGTCTGATGGGAAGTGTGGTTTCTGTTATCTCCGTGATTTGTTTTCTATGTTTTGGCAATATTTTAATAATTTTTGCAGATATTTTCATATTATTTTTTCGATATAATAAGTATACGTGTTGTAAAAAGGATTGTAAAGGTAGTCCAAATGGACAATAATAGTTTATCACATACAACGTGGAATTGTAAGTACCATATGAACCAGAGCAGGAAAACCTGCCGTCGCTGATCACACTTGAAAAAATATGTGCAGCTTTGGGCGTGACATTATCGCAGTTTTTTCGAGAAGATAATTCAGAGAATCTGACAGAAAAACAGAAAGAAGTTCTAGGGATATGGAATGATCTGAGTACAAATGAGCAGGAAACAGTAATGTCAATGCTGCGTGGACTTCGGAAGTAAGAGAACAGTTCGAGTATATGTATCGGCTGTTCTTTTTTTGTTTTTGAACGTTAAAATGTTAATTTTTTTCTTGTGTATAGTAGAACACTAAAGTATAATAAAATCAGTTTTTTACATAAGATTAAAGCTATAATAAGGAAATTGGCAAACCAGATGAAAGTCTGGGACGCAAAGCTACAGGGCCTTTAAAATGGCAGCCAGTTGCATAAAATGAGGTGCACTGTCTGTCTGACGGTGCTTTTTTACGGTGTTATTTCATAGACGTAACAATAATGATTTTATCAGGAAAGAATGAGGAAAATAAAAGTATGAAAAAGGCAAAACGTTGTCTGATAGCAGTGGTGTCAGGTGTACTTGTAGCATCTGCTGTCTTGTCTGGATGTGGACAGTCAAAGAAAGAAGTATCTATAAATGATGATCATCTTACCGTTTATCTGTGGGAAAATCGTTTGATGAAAAATATTGCACCCTATATCCATGAACAGTTTCCAGATCAGGATATTGAATTTATTATAGGTAACAATGATACCGATTTATACAGTTATTTTAAAGAACATGATGAATTACCGGATATTATAACAGTACGTCGATTTTCTGGAACAGATGCACAGGACTTACAGCCTTATCTTATGGATTTTGCTTCTTATGATGTTGTTTCCAAGTATTATTCTTATGCGGTGCAATATTATAAGAATGCGGAGGATGAAATCCAGTGGCTGCCAATCTGTGGTATTCCGCAGACGATCATTGCCAACAAAACACTGTTTGATCAGTATGGCGTAAAGATTCCAGAAAATTATGAGGAATATGTACAGGCATGTCAGCAGTTTTATGATAATGGCATAAAACCGTATTCCATGGATCTTGGGGAAGACTGGTCTAATAATGAAATCATCCAGGCTGCAGCAATCGGTGAGTTTACAAGCCTGGATGGTATTGAATGGCGAAACGGTGCAGAGACTGCAGCGGATGAAGTAAAGTTTGATGATGTATTATGGAAACGTATTTTTTCAGAAACCAGTCAGTTTCTTAAGGACTCGCATTTTGGTAAAGAAGATATCAATATTGATATCAATACAGGAACCCAGATGTTTGTCGAAGGAAAATCAGCAATGTTTCATGGACATCCGACGGTTATGCAGCAGCTGCAGAAACAGATGGATGCGGAGCTGATCCGTATTCCTTACTTTTCACAGACATCGGATGAATCCTATGTGTACATGACTCCGTCCTTAAACATTGCATTTAACAAAAACCTGGAAAAAGATCGGGAGAAACTGGATACTGCGCTGGATGTGCTGGATTGTATGATTTCAGAAGAGGGGCAAAAGCTGATTGCGGATGGAAGCGGTGTTATTTCATTGAATACAGATGTTCCAACCATGATGCAGGATGTGCCTGGACTGGAAGAGGAAATTAATCATAATGCTGTTTATATCCGATATTCCGCCCAAAAATCATTTGATGCAAGTCTTGAGGCTGTTCACGGATTACTGTCAGGGGAAATGGATGAAACACAGGCTTATGATACTTTTCGCAGTGTAATGAATCGTAAAGATCCAGAAGAAAAAGCAACGGTGAATTTTGAAAATGAATATTCCATTTCACTGAACGATAGAAATGGCCGTGATGCAGCATCTTCCATTTTAACTACGATCAGAGAAGAAAATGATGCACAGCTGGCTCTGGCACCATATTATTATTTCACTTCTTCTATGTACAAAGGAGAATGCACCAGCAGCCGGGTTGGCATGATGACAGCGAAGAGTTCAGATACACCATTATATGTTGCAAAAATCAATGGTAAACAGGTTTGTGAACTCGTGGAAAATTATCTCGCCGATGCTGATGAGAATTTTTATGTAACCAATAAATACGAATTACCAATTGCATCCGGTATGAAAATGATCGTCAGTCAAGAGGAAAGTGGATTTTCGTTAAAGGACTTAACAGTTAATGATAAGAAAATAGACAAAGAAAAGGAATACTCGATTCTTCTTACAGACACCACAATGTCCGTTTTGAAAAAAACAAATCCGAAATGTGAGATTGAGCAGCTTAAAGATACAACATTATCAAGTGCATGGACCGAAGCAATGTCAAATGGACAGCAGCCGTCAGCACCGGAAGACTATATAGAGGTTGAACAGTAAAAGTGGAGATAGAACAAGCGGTAAATAAAAGAAAAAAAATAACAAGGCTGTTGCTTATACTACTTATGATTCTTTTAAGCTTAGTTTGTATCAAGTATCTTATAAGTAAGTCTAATAAGTATATCAGCGAAAATGGAAAAAGCAGTATGGGAGCTGTTGTTGAACAGATACAGCAGACCTATGATCTTCAGGTGAGTGGATACTACAGCCAGCTGCAGTTGGTTGAGGAATTCTTACTTCATGAGAGGGAACTGTCTCTTGAAACGGATACGAACAAAAATTTCTTTGAAGCATGGGAAAAAGAATCGGAAAGTACTCTTATATTCCTTCAGGAAAATGGTCAGGCAATATCAGCAGGTGGAACAAAAATGCGGATTGATATGCCAAGTAAACTTCTGCTGGACTTAAAGAACGGATACAATATTGGAAAACTGGTGCGTCTTGATTATGATCAGAAGAAAAAAGACGGTTATCTGGTTGCGATTCCATGTCAGAAATACACGATCAATGGAGAAACTTATACGGCAATTGGAACTGTGTATGATCATTCGAAACTGGATTCCATGTTAAAATTGAAAGGTTATCATGGAAAAGCATATTTGTTCATGCTGGATCATGACGGAAATATTACGTATACGAACCAGAGTGGAGATAAATACCTGCGTAATTATTCTTTGTTAAAACATTTAAAAGGGGAACAGGCTATTACAGAAGAAGAGGCTGATTTGTTCAAAAAGAAGTTTGATAACAGAGAATCCGGAGTTGCACTTTTGGGAAAACAGAACCCCTATTATCTGGGTATTGCCCGATAGAAAGCAACAACACCATTTTGGTGTGCATTGTGGCTAAGGGAGTTGTGGACAATGTGCTGATGGATTACCAGAAAACGGTGTTGTTTACAACAATACTCATGGCAGGTTTTATACTTTTACTTTTTGCCGGATTATTCTACAGTATTTCCAGACTTAGTCTTGCAGATCAAAAAGCAGAATATGAAAAAAAGAAATAATGAACTTCATTTACAAACAATGAAGGAAATGGAAGTAGTCAATCAAAAACTGAAAAAGGCAAAGAACGTTGCAACAGAGGCTTTACAGACAGCTGAAAAT
>ENA-OQAN01000069-OQAN01000069.1-human-gut-metagenome-genome-assembly--contig:-NODE-69-length-51490-cov-3.521134_pt1 | contig 51490 bp, 55 predicted proteins | sample MGYA00242735_ERZ504527 | MGnify/ENA primary metagenome ERZ504527 (study PRJEB26092, sample SAMD00036230) | human gut metagenome | host: Homo sapiens | study: EMG produced TPA metagenomics assembly of... | reverse complement strand
AAGTCGGGCTGGATGCCTGCGATTTCAATGTGATTCTGGATGCAGAGCATGAGAACCATGATCACGATATGGCGTATCTGCACGGGATGGGGCGGAAGTGCATGACCATCCACATGATCACGAGCATCATCATGACCACGAGCATGCGCACAGCCATGACCACGATCACACAGGGAGCATCATCACCATCATGAGCACCGCGGGCTGCCGGAGATTCTTGCGATTATCCGCAGCGGCGGTCTGACACCGGGAGCAAGAGCGCTGGCGGAGCGGATTTTCCAGATTCTTGCCGAAGCGGAAGCAAAAGCCCATGGCGTTCCGCTTGATCAGGTGCATTTCCATGAGGTGGGAGCTGTCGATTCCATCGTTGATATTGTGGCTGCCGCTGTCTGCCTGGATAACCTGGCGCCGGATGAAGTCATCGTGACGGGTCTCAGCGAGGGAAGCGGCTTTGTCAGATGCCAGCACGGCATGATCCGGTTCCGGTACCGGCTGTTTTAAATATCGTACAGGCACATGGCCTGACCCTCGTTCCGACCGGAATCCAGGGTGAACTGGTTACACCGACCGGAGCAGCCATTGTTGCGGCAATCCGTACCAAAGAGACACTGCCGGCATCCTTCAAATGTACCAGAACAGGTCTTGGCGCCGGAAAACGGACGTATGAGCGCCCGTCACTGCTGCGTGCAATGATGCTCGAAACAGAAGAAAACGACGAGAAAGATACGATCTGGAAGCTGGAGTGCAACATTGATGACTGCACCGGCGAGGCGCTCGGCTACTGCATGGGAAAACTGCTGCGATCAGGCGCAAGAGATGTCCATTACATCCCGGTCTATATGAAGAAAAACCGCCCGGCTTACCAGCTGGATGTAATCTGTGATGATAAAACGCGGGAGACGTTGGAAAATATCATATTCGCCGAGACCACCACAATCGGCATCCGCCGCTGCCGGATGGAGCGCACCGTGATGAAACGCGAGTTTGCGACAATCGCAACCGAGTACGGCCATGTGACAGTCAAGATCTGCCGCCACGGCGAGATCGAAAAAATTTACCCAGAGTACGAGAGTGCCGCAGTAATTGCAGAAAAAAGCGGCATGCCGGTCGGCGAGGCTGGTGCGTGGATCGTACAGAAATATAAAGAAGGAAACAAAAAAGCATGAGATATTTAAAACCACATTTTTACGACCAGTTTGTATGCACCGCCGGAGATGCCGGATACGTGCTGTGCCGGCTGGCAGATCGTGATCGACGAGGATTCCCTGGAGCGGTATGGAAATGAGAAGAGTGAGTTTGGAAAGCGCCTGCGCAATTCGATCGACTGGGAGGAAGAGTGTTTTTACCAGAACAACCGCCGCTGTGCCTTTCTGAATGATGAAAATCTCTGCGATCTTTACAAGGAACTGGGGCCGGATTCCTTATGTGACACCTGCCGCCTTTACCCGCGCCATACGGAGGAGTACGAGGGTCTGCGTGAATTATCCCTGTCCCTTTCCTGCCCGGAAGCTGCACGGATTATCCTGTCCTGCAAAGAGCCGGTGCGTTTTCTGGAGGAGGAGACCGACGAGGAGGATGATTTTGAAGAGTTTGACTTCATGATGTTCTCCCAGCTGGAAGACACGAGAGATGTTTTGTTCCGGATTCTGCAGAACCGCGAACTGCCGCTGCAGGAGCGCATGACGGCGGCAGAGCAGCTCGCAGAACAGTATCAGATCTGTATGGAGGAGCAGCGGGAGTATGATATCGATGACCTGCTTCGGAAGTATGAAAAGCATCTGGAAGAGGGAACCTTAAGCGAGTGCGTGGCGGAGAGCCTTGCGGAAAAAGGTGTGGATGCTGCATCCTTTCATGCATATGACCGCCAGGTGAAGGAACTTGCCGTTCTCCGCGGTCTCGAGCGTCTTCGTCCGGAATGGGATACTGTGCTTGACGGCACAGAAAAAGCGCTGTATCAGAACGGAGAAACCGCTTATCAGGCCATCTGTGAAGAATTCCATCGCACCTGGGGCGCTGCAGGTGAACGCCGTGCAGAGTGGGAAAACATCGGTGAGCAGCTTTTGATGTTTTTCGTCTACACCTATTTCTGCGGCGCCGTCTATGACGATATGGTCTGTTCCAAAATGGAACTCGCGCTGTTCTCTGTCCGTTGGATTCAGGAAATCCTGGTTGCACGGTGGCTGGAAAATGGAAAAACGCTTTCCATGCACGACATCGAGGAGCTTTCCTGGAGATACGCGCGCGAGGTCGAGCATTCCGACGATAATCTGAATGCTCTTGAGGACTGGCTCTTTGAAACCTATGCGCCGGAAGGATGCGTACTGGAAGAGGAATAGCCCTGATATCCGAGGAGTTCCCTGTACATTTTCCCCGATCTGTGCTGGGATAAAGATGTTGTACAGAAAGAAAAGAGGGAAATTCCCGCCGTTCCAGCTTCTGCAGGTTGCCGCAAGTTACCTGGCGAGCGCTGCGGAAAGAACATGGGCTTCGGAAAAAATCTTTTTGATTTCTCCGCCATCGTCATTTCCCTTGCGATCGGCCTCATCGGAGCCGGCCGCCCGGTAGGAATCGGAATCGGCACTGTTATAGCCATGGTCTGCACAGGAAGAGTCATCACGGCATTCAATCATTTCGCAAAAAAGAAAATAGAAGAAATCACCATCGCCTGAGTGATCCATGCCCCTGTCGAAAAACCTTGAGTTTTCGGTGGGGGTTTGTTATAATAAAAGGACAGCGAAAGAAAAATTTTTTGATTTGTCATAAGGCGTTTGTTTGCGTTATGAGAAGTGCGAAGGAGGAAGTGGCAAATGAACTTAGTTATTACGATGAGCCGCCGGTTTGGTACTGGGGCGAGTATTATTGCGAAAGAACTTTCCGAGAGACTGCATATCCCGGTATATGATAAGGACGATGTAGAGCACGGCATGCGTGAAAATGCCTTTGAATCTGAGGCGGATGCGATCCGCGAGCTGGCGAAACAGCCGTGTATTATCATTGGACGGTGTGCTTCGGAGTTTCTGAAAGATAAAAGCAACGTCATCAATATTTATGTCTGCGCGGACAAAGAGGACCGGATCAAACGTATCATGAAGCTGTTTTCCCTGACAAGAGAGGCGGCTGAGGTGATGCTGGAAGAGACAGACAAGCAGCGTGCCGAGTATTATTATAAAAATACCGGAAAGACATGGGGCGATGTCAATAACTACCATATGATCCTGAATACCTCGGATCTTGGCATCGAGAACTGTGCCGATATTCTGATGCGGTATTTTGAAATGAAAGATTATATCTAAGAGATATTTAAAAAGAAATACATAAAAATCAGGTGCTTCCCGAAAAAGAGAAGCACCTGATTTTTTGTGCGGTTTAGTAAGCCTGATACGTATTGCCATAACTCCGGCTGGAGAAGTAATTCTGTTTCAGAACCAGGAACAGTTCGGCATCGGTTGCATATTTGTACGGATACAGATAGAAAATACCGACAAGATTGCAGGTGATTCCGGAAAGAATATACCATCCGATAAAGGAGAGATCAAGAATAAATGTATTCATCTTTTCACCGTTCATCATTTCACGGCTGATGCGGAATGCTTCTTCGGTCGAAAGTTCCGGGTAGTCGGCGAGAAGATAAGGAACCATGCGGTATTCATAAGCTTTCACAATTCCAGGAATCAGAAGAAGCAGCGACCAGAGGAATATATAAAGATTTTTTAAAAACAGAGTCCACACAGTTTTTCCATAGTAGCCGTTCTGGAATCCGAACAGTATGTTGCCAAGTCCCGCTTTTTCCATCGAGTTTTCAATGAAAAACCTCGAGCCTCCTACCTCAAATGGTGCAAGAACAAAAATACGGATCAGAATAAAGGCAAGACCAATGACAAGAAGTACAATGCCGCTGAAGACAGTAAAAACAAATTTAACCGGTCCAAGCGGGGTGAATCTTTCTGCAAAGGATTCCACATTGAAGTTATCGGAAGAAATCGTAAATCCAGATATACCGACCGAGTTAGTCTGATTGCTGTCATTGTTGGAATTTCCAGAATTAGAAGTACCGCTTCCGACCAGCAGAGTCAGAATCAAGGCGGCTACCACACAGATCCAGTAATTGCGTAAAAATGCGGCTTTTCCGCGGGTTTTCAGTTCCTCTCGAGTCCACATAAAAAAGACCTCCCTCTTAATGTAAGTGTAAACAGCAGACAATTCTGCCAAGTCACGATTATCTTACCATGGGCAGGTGAAACATCAAGACAGCTTAAGGAAAGTTTAAGAAATTGGCAGAAAGATTAAAGTGGAAATGTGCATTCTTAAATAAAGATTTTACTTGTGAAGCGGGGATGAATGTGCTATAATCTCTCCGGTGCGTCAGAACGCAGCGGGGCCGGGTTTCTCCGGGGTGCGTTCTGAAAAAAAGAAACCTGTACGTTGAATTGACAAAGAGAGCGAGGAATTTACGTGTATCTGACAAAGGACGAGTTTCTGCAGAAATTTGGAATTCTGCCGCAGGAATTTGAAGAAGCAGATATTTCCTGGGAAGAACTGCTGGAAATTGCGGATGATTATGAACGGCACCGGCCGACGCTGGAAAAGATCCGAAAAGAATTTGTGGCAGAATTTCTGCAGGACAAGGAAAAAGAGATCGGACTGCAGTCGTACCACAGCCGCCTGAAGGACACCGAACATCTGGTGGAAAAGCTGGTGCGTAAGCGTCTGGAAAATTATGCAAAATACCGGAAAATGGATTCGACAAACTATATGCGTTACGTGACAGATCTGATCGGAATCCGGGGACTTTTGCTGTATCGGGAGGACTGGGTAAACTTCCATAAATACATTACGCACTGGTTTAAAAATGATCCGGAGAAATACATCCGTGATTACGGCCGTGACTACGACCAGAACGCATCGGGCTATATGGCAGAGCCGCCGAAAGTCCATACAAGACTTGGCGATTACGCCGATATTTATGTGAACTGGATTCCGGAGGAGAACATTCTGGACCGGAAACATTACCGTGCGGTGCATTACATTGTCGTTTACCGCGGCGTCTACATTGAAATTCAGATTAAGACGCTGTTCGAGGAGGGCTGGGGAGAGATTGACCACAGTATTCTTTATCCGCAGCGCAAGGGAAACGCCATGCTGACAGAGTTTTCCGAGCTGCTGAACCGTCTGGCGGGCATGGGAGATGAGATGGGATCGTTCTACCGCCGTCTCCAGGTTGTGCCGGATGAGAAGTTCCAGAGCAAGGAAACGATTGTGCGCAAGCGTGAATTAAAACCGCAGGTCAAGGCAGCGGTGGAAAAACGCGATCTGAACGAAATTCATACGATGGATGATGCCGTCTGGAGCATACTGAAAGAATAAAACTGCTTTTCAGACATGGGAAAGGATAAAAAATGGATGGAAGAAACACGGGCCGCATGGGCTTCTCTCATGCAGCAGAGGACTCTGCGGAGAATATGATGGCGGCAGTCAAAGCCGGAAAAATCCGAAAACATCTGATGGGAAATACCTCGCCGATCCGCTACGGAACAATGGAAAAACGCGAGATGACCGAATATACCGACTTTATCCGGACGAAACTCTGCTATGAAATCCTGAATCTGCCCGGGGAGGAAAAATGAATACAATAGAAAAAATATACACAAACTACGACGGACTTCTGGAAGAATTTTCCGAGGAAGTAATCCAGAGCCGTTACGCTGTTTTTTACGAAGAAATCGAGGAATTTGCCAAGAGTCTCGGCATCCGCGAGAAAATCCAGATCAGCGAGTCGCTGTTGAGCCATGCAGTGCTGGACTATTTCACGGATATTTCCCGTCTGAAACATTTTCATCAGGCAAAGCATATCAATTCATTGAAAGTGATCTCCTATGAGACCTACTGGCTGCTGCGGAGAAAACCGATCCAGATCCTGGTGGAGGATGAGACATCGGATGCGATGGCATTTCTGAACGAAAAGTTCGTCTTTTCCCGGATTGCCAAATATCTGATGGGCGACGGAAAACGGGTGATTTTAAGTCCGGAGACGAAAAAAGGCTTTCTGAATTATCTCGATTCGCTGTTTTATTACCTGAAATACCGCAATTACGATGCGGAAATGCTCGAGATGATGCTGATGGGCTTCAAAGCGGGTGTTCTCGTGGCGGATGATTTAAAGGAGCAGGAGTCCTAAAAAACGGGCGGAAGCGGAATACAACAAAATAAGATGAAGATCGAAAGAACCGGACGGACCGTAAGGCTGCTGTCGGGTTCTTTTTTGTGCGGTGCTGCATAAAGTGCAGAGAAAACATTGCGATGCATGGACAGAAAACTGTTTAACAATGGAGGGACGGGAACTGCTTTCCTTTGGAACTTTGTACAGGGAGGAATGGATATGGCCACGCTCGAAAAAATCAATGCATTTCTAAAAGCGGTGAATGCAGCCGCCTGGGGACCGCCGCTTCTTTTTCTGCTGCTTGGGACAGGCATTTTTCTGACCATCCAGCTTCGCGCGCTACCCATTCGACGGTTGTTCTTTGCGCTTCGTACAGCATTCGGCCGTGAGGCGAGGTACAGCGGGGAGAAAACAGAAGCGGGAGTTTCGCCGTTCGCATCGCTGATGACGGAACTTGCGGCGGAGATCGGGACGGGCAATATCGTGGGGGTTGCCTCCGCAATGGCGCTTGGAGGACCGGGAGCACTGGGATGGATGATGCTGGCGGCGGTTGTGGGACTTGCTTTGAAATTTTCTGAGAGTTTTCTCTCGGTGCAGTACCGGATGCAAAGAAAAGACGGAACATACTGCGGCGGTCCGATGGTGACGCTGACCAGAGCATTTCCGGGGGAGCGGCTGGCGAAGATGCTGGCTGTGTTTTTTGCCGGAAGCACCGTGCTGGTATCTCTCGGAATGGGCAATATGACGCAGGCAAACTCGATTGCGCTGGCGATGCAGGATACGTTTGGCGTGGCAAGAGAAAAAAGCGCGTTGGTGCTGACGATTCTTCTTCTGCTCGTGGTGACAGGCGGACTGCGTTCCATTGCAAAAGCGGCGGAGGTGCTGGTACCGGGAATGGCACTCTTTTATCTGGGCGGGGCAGGAATGGTAATCGGTCTGCACGCCGGAGAGCTTCCGCGGACACTGCTTGCGATAGTACGGGACGCGTTTTCTTTCCGGGCGGTATCGGGAGGAGCGGTGGGTGCGGGAATTTCCCTGCTGCCGCCGGCCTTGCGGTATGGAATTTCCCGCGGTGTGTTTTCGAATGAAGCAGGGCTTGGAGCAGGAGGAATCAGTGCTGCGGCGGCACAGACCGACGATCCCGTGCGGCAGGGGTACATCAGCATGACAGGTGTGTTCGTTGATACCATGGTGATCTGTCTTGTGACCGGCCTTGCCGTTGGAGTGACCGGGGCGGCAGAGGGGATACTGGAGGCGGAAAAAGCGGATGGAGCGGCGATGGTAATTCAGCCTTTGAAAGTGTGTTCGGACCGGCGGGAGGCTATGTTGTCGCGGTCGGGATTCTGCTGTTCGCATTTGCAACGATGGCCGGCTGGGCATACCAGGGGGAGCAGGCGTTTCTCTGGCTGGTGAAAAAGGATAGCTTCGGAATGGTTTACCGTGTTTTCTTCTGCTTTGCAGCGTTTGCCGGGTGCGTCTGCATGGCGGAAACGGTCTGGAATTTTGCGGAGCTTGCCAATGCCTGCATGGCGGTGCCGAATCTGCTCTGTGTGCTGCGGCTCTGGAAGGAAGTAAAAGAGGAGGCATTCCGGTTTGAAAGCAGGATAAAAAAAGCAGAACAAAAGAAAGATAGAAATACATGAGAAACCGTATTTCCGGTCCTCAGGCAGATTTCGATGCGAGCTGATCGAGAGAGCCGAAAGAATATCCCATTTCTTCCCATTTCGTCAGCAGCTCATCGAGAATCTCCGCGTTGGTTGAGGAGGTGTTATGAAGCAGAACGATGGCGCCGGGATGAATGCGTCCGGTCAGCTTTTCGAAAGCCTCATCGTGGGTTGCTGCTGATCCTGGTACCAGTCTACATAGCAAGACTCCAGAAAAACGTCTGGTATCCGAGGTCCTTTGCCATCTGCAGATTCTGTGTGCTGTATTTTCCCTGCGGCGGCCGGTAAAATTTCACCATTTCCTGGCCGGTGGTTTCCTGATAAAGTGTGGAGACTCGGTTCAGTTCTTCGGAGAAGGCTTCCTGCGTGGAAATTTTGGACATATCCGGGTGTGACCAGGTGTGGTTTCCGACGATATGACCTTCTGCCGCCATGCGTTTGACAAGATCCGGCTGGTCGGAGAGAAAATTGCCGACGACAAAGAAAGCCGCGGGTGCCTGATGCTTCTGGAGTGCGTCAAGGATCGCCGGGGTGTTGCCGTTTTCATAGCCGCAGTCAAACGTCAGATAGATGATGTTTTCTTCCGGTGAAGCGGCAAACCAGGCGTTGTAGGCGGCAAGCTCTTCGGATGTGGCATTGCCGACGGGAGTCTTCCCTTTTTCCGGGAAGGAGAGCCCCCAGTTTTCGGCAGCAGAGGAGAGGACGGGCATCGAAACGGAAGAAACAGGTGTCTCCGGCGCAGCAGAGAGAAAAACTGGGGCTGCCTTTCGGAGCGCACGGCAGGTAAAGTGGGACAGAACAGAGCCAAAAAGGAAAGCGGAGCAGAAAAAAGCGGCGGCGATACCGGCTTTTTTCAGAATCCGGCGGGAAAGGGGTGAAAGAGAACGCATAAAATCCCCCTCCAGGACTTTTTGAGACAATATATGTATGGATGAAAGAAAACATGCGGCACACATCGGTTTGACTTTACCTGCAATCTATGTCACAATGGAGGTAGAGTGGATGGAAAGGGCAGAGAAAAACAAGATGACAAAATATGAGGTTTTAAAAAAGTACTTCGGTTACGACTCCTTCCGGGAGGGACAGGAAATGCTGGTGGATGCACTTCTTTCCGGGCAGGATGTGCTCGGCATCATGCCGACCGGCGCGGGAAAATCGCTGTGCTATCAGATTCCGGCGCTTCTGCTGCCGGGGATTACGCTGGTAGTATCTCCTTTGATTTCCCTGATGAAGGATCAGGTATCCACTGAACCAGGCGGGAGTTCACGCTGCATTTCTGAACAGCTCGTTGAGTGCAGCGCAGTACCGGAAGGCACTCGGCTTTGCCATGGAGGACCGGTACAAGATAATTTATGTTGCTCCGGAACGCCTTCTGACACCGGAATTTTTGTACGCGGTGCAGTCGATGGAAATTTCGATGATTAGTGTTGATGAGGCACACTGTATTTCCCAGTGGGGTCAGGATTTCCGCCCAAGCTACCTGAAAATCACAGAGTTTGTCGAGCAGCTTCCCGCACGGCCGGTGATCGGTGCCTTTACGGCAACGGCAACAAAAGAGGTACGGGATGATATCGAAGCACTGCTGTCTTTGCGTGATCCGGTACGTCTGGTCACAGGCTTTGACCGGAAAAATCTGAAATTTACGGTACAGCAGCCGAAAGATAAATTCGCAGCCGTGGAATCATTCCTTGCAGAGCACGAGGCGGACTGCGGAATTATTTACTGTCTGACCAGAAAAAATGTGGAGGAGGTCTGTGAGAAACTCGAGCAGAAAGGATATTCTGTCACAAGATACCATGCGGGTCTCTCTGACCTGGAACGGAAGGAAAACCAGGAAGATTTTATTTATGACCGGAAGCAGATCATGGTAGCGACAAACGCTTTTGGTATGGGAATCGATAAATCTAATGTGCGGTACGTCATCCATTATAATATGCCGAAAAACATGGAAAGCTATTATCAGGAGGCCGGACGAGCAGGCAGGGACGGCCTTCCGGCGGAATGTATTCTGCTGTATGCGGGACAGGATGTGATCACAAACCAGTTTTTTATCGAAAACATGGCGCAGGAGAGCGAGGATCCCGAGACGACAGCGCTGATCCGTCAGCGGGAGGAGGAACGGCTGAAGAAAATGACGTTTTACTGTTTCACCCATGAGTGCCTCAGAGATTATATCCTGCGGTATTTCGGGGAATACGGTTCCAATTACTGTGGAAACTGTTCCAACTGCCTCTCGGAATTTGAAACGGTGGATGTGACAGCGGCGGCAAAGGCAATCCTTGGCTGTGTGCGGGAATGCCGTCAGCGCTACGGCACGACGGTGATTCTCGATACCCTGCACGGTGCGAATACCGCGAAAATCCGCCAGTACCGCATGGATGAAAACTCCCATTACGGGGAACTGGCAAAAGAGCCGGTCTACCGGCTGCGGCAGATCTTAAATGAACTGCAGGTCCGGGAATATCTCTATGTAACGGCCGACACATACAGCATTGTGCGCCTGTTGCCAAAAGCGGCGGAGCTGCTGGATGAGGACGGCACGATGCTGATGAAGATGGCAAAAGAAGAAAAACGGATTCCGAAAGCCGCAAAAGAGAAGACAAAGACAAAAACCTCGGCAGCGGCAAAGGATCTTTCCAACGAGGAGGCCGCGGTATTCGAAAAACTGCGGGCACTCCGGATGGAGCTTGCAAAGGAGCATAAAGTGCCTCCGTATATTATCTTCTCGGATAAAACACTGATCCAGATGGCGATGGAGAAACCGTCCAACAAAGAGGAAATGCTGGCGGTCTCTGGTGTCGGCGAGAGCAAATTTGAAAAGTACGGGGAACCGTTTCTTGCATGTCTTGCAGAAAGATAAAACAAGTCGTGTAAAAAAAACGGGAAAACAACAGGAAAGGAAGAATACGCTTATGAAAAAAGAAAACGCAGTTATTTTTGGAGTGACCGGTGTTGTAGTTGCCGCCGTGCTGATTGGAGGCGGAATCTATATGAAAACGGAACGGGACCGAAATCTGAATGCAGATACAGCAAGTACTGCAGCGGACAGCAATAGGGCAGAAGAAGTACAGAAAGCCGTATTTCTTGCAGAAGATTCCGGGTTATGGTACCTGGGAGATCTGGAACACGGAAACATCTATGTGACACATACACCGTCCGACACACTTTACGATGAAAATGGAAATGCTATTGATCCGTCCGAGATCAAAAAAGGAGATTTTCTTCAAGTGGAGGGCGACGGTATTATGCTGAACTCCTATCCGGGACAATATCCGGGTATCAGCCGTATTATGAGAATCAGCGGCGGTACGGAGGCGGATGCAGAAAAATTCGATGAGGAACTTTCCCAGATTCTGCCGGAAAAGGATCCATCGGAAATTCCGTTTCTGAATCTGTGCTACACACAGCCAAATGCCCAGGTGACAGCTATGGCAACACAGGGAGGTTATACCTGGTCTTATGTTGATGAGGACGGCAATGGTCAGAACGTCGTTGCGGACAGTGCGTTCATTCTGGAATGGACGGAACTGAGTGATCTGCATACAGCAAATGACGAAGGAAAAACCGATCTGGAGCTTGTCTTCTCGGAGGAGCCGGATTCTGTCACAGCAGAAAGATGGCCGGCCGAAGACCGGGGGCAGAACTTTGGCAATGGTTACCCGGAGGGAGAAAGCGTTTCTGTGGAGCATGCGGAGAGCTGGAGCATTCCGGGAGCCGAGGCGGCTACATCTACGAAGTGGACGCGGTATTCGAAAATGGAACCGTGTCATACGGATTTGAAGTGAAAAAGTAAAAAAAAGAACTTTCTTTTTCCGTGACATTATGCTATTTTTACTGTGAAAACAGAAAAAATGCAATGTGCCATACGGCATAAGCAGCTGACTTTTCAAAAATCAGAATCCGTTTGACCGAGGATGCGAGGAGGAATTTGTATGAAGTTAATTGTTGCTGTATTACGGAAAGAGGACGAGGCAGACACCATTGCCGAGTTGAACAAAAAAGGCTTTTTTGTGACGGAGCTTGCCACGACCGGCGGTTTCCTGAAGGAGAAGAACACAACACTGCTGATCGGAACCGATGATCATAAGCTCGACGCTGTGCTTGCGATCTTAAAACAGGAAGCAGGGCTTCGGAAAACAGTTACCTATGCGGCCACCCCGATGGAAAGCGGAAACTTCTGCCCGGGCGGAAATTACTCTGTTCCGATTGATACCCAGACAGGAGGCTGTACTGTGTTTGTGCTGAACATGGAACAGCTGGAAAAATTCTAAGACTCTAAAAATTTTTAAATTCGGGCATATGATCCCGGTAGTGGAGCGGCAGATGCGTACGCTGACAGTCGGGATTGGAACGCTCTTTGATGGCAATTGCGGTGAAAAATCCTTTCCAGAGTTCTTCGTAAGGGTCCGAAGTGGATTCCGTGAGGGAAAGGCGTTCTATTTCATCCGGAGAAAGACGGGTCAGATAAAAGGGCCGGTCAGCGGGATGCACGACGCAAGCTGCCGGTTATCATCGAGAATCATCAGTTTCTGAGGGAAGCCGGTCAGAAAAATGGGGAGCGACCAGGGTCAGCACATTGGCTTTCGGGGAAATATGCGAGACCAGGATCGGAAAACCGGAGGAAATATTTGCAAAACGGATAAATTCCCGGAACGAATGCGCTTCATTTGTGACCTGACGGGAAACTTCAAAAGCGTGGAATACCGCCGGTTCCTGCAGCATATGCAGGGTATCCTTTCCATAGGAAAAGCCGTAGAGCAGAAAACGATAAATGATGTCGGGAGCGTCGCTTCTCTCGGACATTGCACAGAGATAGACGAGCCGCCAGGCTGCTGCGCCGATCTTCTTTTGAATGGATCGCGTGACGCTGGCGGCTTTTTCTGTGTCCGGCTCAACATGGCAGTAATCGCAGAACAGCTCCAGATTGCCGACTGGTTCCGTCATCAGCCGTACATTGCGGTAGCCGAGACGGGAATTCCAGGCTTCATAGATGCAGGTCAGGATCGACGCAAGATCCGGACTGCAGGTGTAAACAGTCATAATAAAATCCTTTCTGAAATCAATTGATACAGACAACAGCCTTCTGCAAAAAAGCGCAGATACAGCAAAAAGGCTTTTCCGTGAGAAGACGCCCGGGATTATATATGCCCAGGTACGGCAGCATCAAACAGAGAAAGCTGCTGATACTGTTCCGGATGGGAAACCTCCCAGTTGGAGGCGGCTTCCTCTCCCGTGAGCTGCCGGGTCAGAAACTGCTGTTCCAGCCGCATGTGATACATCATTTTTCCCTCGCAGGTGATAAAATATTTGGCGCGTTTCAGCACCACACCGATCTTTTTCAGGTGCTCAAAGGAAAGATGGGAGCTTCTGCGGCTCTTTACAATCCGCATGGCCGATTTCGGCGATGCCGGGAACGCGCAGAAGGTCGCATACTCAGCCGTGTTGATCTCCACCGGAAACAGCTCCATATGGCGCAGTGCCCAGTCGCATTTCGGGTCGAGCTGTGCATGGAAGTTCGGGTGGGCTTCATCGAGCAGTTCATCCGCCTGAAAACCGTAGAAGCGGAGCAGCCAGTCTGCCTGATAAAGGCGGTGTTCCCGAAGAAGCGGCGGCTTGGTTTCACGTGAGGGCAGGGCGGAATCCTCGTTGACCGGAATGTAGGCGGAGTAAAAGACGCGCTTCAGGTCATACTGCTGGTAGAGAAGCTGTGAGGTGGAGAGAAGCTGGTAATCGTTTTCCTTTGTCGCACCGATGATCATCTGCGTGCTCTGGCCGGCAGGAACGAAGGGAGCAGAGCGTTCCTTTTCCGGCAGCGACCGCGCGGAGGAAGAAGAGATCCAGCCCAGATCGGCAGCGGAGGCGGAAATCTGCTTTCGTGTATCGAAAATGGAGTGGGAGAGATAGCGGTTTCCCGAGGAACGCTCTAAAAAAGCATTTTTCCCTGCGGTCAGCCGGTAATCTACAATACCGGACTGGATCTGGCGCATGGGTTTTAAAATCGCTTTCTGTGTCTTCTGCGGGGCCAGTTTCTGCAGCCCTTCTCCGGTCGGGAGTTCCAGATTGACGCTCATGCGGTCGGCGAGATAGCCGGTCTTTTCGATTAGCTCGGCGGGTGCGCCCGGGATAGCTTTGACGTGGATGTAGCCGTTAAAGCGGTAACGATTACGTAAAAGATGCAGAGTGCGGTACATGAGCTCCATCGTATGGGCAGGATTTTTGCAGACGGCGGAACTTAAAAAGAGTCCCTCAATATAGTTTCGGCGATAAAATTCCGTGACGAGTGTACAGACCTCCTCCGGTGTAAACGTGGCGCGCTGCCGGTCATTCCCGGCGCGGTTGACACAGTATTTACAGTCGTAGATACAGTCGTTGCTCTGCAGAATTTTCAACAGAGAGATACAGCGTCCGTCGGAAGAAAAGCTGTGGCAGATACCGCAGGAGACCGAATTGCCGAGATGTCCCTGTTTTCCGGCACGGTTCACACCGCTGGAAGTGCACGCAACGTCGTATTTGGCCGCGTCAGCGAGAAGATTCAGCTTCTCGGAGAGAGAAAGTGTTTGTGATGATAACTGCATGGCAGAAAAATTCCTTTCTATGTCCAAATGAATACGAATAAAAGTAAAACAATAAGATAACAGGTATTTTACGAAAAGAACAACTGTTCGATAAAAGAAGTGTAACACAAATCGAACGAATGTTCAAGAGGAAAAATGAAAATAGTACAAGAAAATACTGGAAGAAAAGAAACAGAATTCGATCCGGAAAAACGTGAACAGGAAACAGCAGGGAAAATTTCTGTTAGAAAAAAGTTATACAAAAACAGCCGCACAGATCGGAAAAACAAATCTGTGCGGCTGTAAGCCAAATTTTATGGAATTGAAACGGAATCAGAGCCGTTTACGTCAGAAGCGCTCCAATTGCCCCGAATACGCCGGAACTTGCAAGCAGCATGATGACGCTTGCGAGGAGAACACCGCCCATGACGGCGAGAACGCTGGTCTTAAAGTCCATATCGAGGATACTTGCGGCCAGTGTGCCGGTCCATGCGCCGGTTCCCGGGAGCGGGATGCCGACGAAGAGCAGCAGGGCGAGCGGAAGTCCGCGACCGGCTTTTGCTTTCAGTTTTTCCCCGCCTTTTTCGCCTTTTTCCAGACACCAGGTGAAGAATTTTCCGATATACTTTTTATCACATCCCCAGACAAGAACCTTTCGAGCGAACAGGAAAATAACCGGAACCGGAAGCATATTTCCGATGACGGCGATCAGATAGGCCGGAAGCGTCGGAATATGGAAAGCTACCGCGTACGGAATCGCACCACGCAGCTCGATGAGCGGAACCATGGAAATCAAAAATACAATCAGATATTTGGTAATCATATACACCTCTCGTTTTTCACAAAATGTTATCGTTTCTTAGTGCAACGCTCTTATTGTAGCGTGATGCCCGCCATTTGTCCAGTATAAAAAGAAAGAAAGGAGCGGGAGTAAAAGAAATCTTAAGAATTTCTGCATTTTTGTATAATTTTATAACCTTCAAAATTTGAATTTTAGAAAACGGTATGTTAGAATGAAGTGTACTGTTTGCAAAAGAACAGCAGAGATGCCCCCAATGACAGGGGGCGTGGACTGAAATAACAAACGAGGAGGACCCACCTATGATTGCACTGATCGACTATGATGCCGGAAATATAAAAAGCGTGGAAAAAGTCTTTCAAAGCCTTGGAAAAGAGGTTGTACTGACCAGGGATCCAGACGTGTTAAAACGCGCAGATCACGTCGTTCTGCCGGGTGTCGGCAGCTTTGGAGATGCGATGGAAAATCTGAACCGCTATCATCTGGTGCCGGTTATTCATGAAATCGTAGAAAAAGGGACTCCGTTTCTTGGAATCTGTCTCGGGCTTCAGGTTCTGTTTGAACGCAGCGAAGAGAGTCCGGGTGTCGCAGGACTTGGATTGTTAAAAGGAGAGATTCTCCGGATTCCGGATAAAGAGGGCTTAAAAATTCCACACATGGGATGGAACTCCCTCCATTTACAGAAGGAAGGAAGATTATTCAAGGGCATCCCACAGGAATCATATGTTTACTTTGTCCATTCCTACTATCTGAAAGCAGAAGAGGAGGAAATTGTAAAAGCAACGACAGAGTACAGTACACACATCCATGCATCCGTGGAAAAAGGAAATCTGTTCGCCTGCCAGTTCCACCCGGAAAAGAGTTCAGATCTTGGACTTGCCATTCTGAAAAACTTTGCGGAAATTGGAGAGGAGGACTAAGCGATGTTTACAAAACGAATTATCCCATGCCTGGATGTAAAAAACGGAAGAGTCGTAAAAGGCGTTAATTTCGTCGATTTAAAAGATGCCGGAGACCCGGTGGAGATTGCAAAAGCGTACGACAAGGCAGGAGCCGATGAAGTTGTGTTCCTTGATATCACAGCCTCCTCCGACCAGAGAGGAACCGTTGTCGATATGGTGCGGAAGGTAGCGGCAAACGTTTTTATTCCGTTCACTGTCGGCGGAGGAATCCGCACTGTGGACGATTTCAAGATGCTGCTCCGAGAGGGGGCCGATAAAATTTCGATTAATTCCTCCGCGATCAACAATCCGCAGCTCATTGGCGATGCGGCGCAGAAATTTGGCAGCCAGTGCGTGGTCGTTGCGATCGATGCGAAGAAGAGAGCTGACGGAAGCGGCTGGAATATCTACAAAAACGGCGGCCGGATCGATGTCGGCATCGACGCCGTCGAGTGGGCGAAAAAAGCCGAGAGCCTCGGAGCCGGAGAAATTCTGCTCACCAGCATGGACTGCGACGGAACAAAGGCGGGATACGATATCGAGCTGACAAGAACGATCGCAGAGAGCGTCGGCATCCCGGTCATCGCATCCGGCGGCGCAGGAACGCTGGAGCATTTTTATGATGCCTTAACCGAAGGAAAAGCCGATGCAGCCCTCGCCGCATCCCTGTTCCACTACAAAGAACTGGAAATTCGTGAAGTCAAAGAATATCTGGCAGGCCGTAATGTGCCGGTCCGCCTGTAAAAGGAAGGAGAAAACGATATGCCGCCTCTTAGCGGAAGCTGGGCAAATGCCCTGAAGGGAGAATTCTCCAAAGACTACTATAAAAAACTGTTTCAGACGGTGGGTGCGGAGTATAAAACTCACACCATTTATCCACCGGCTGATGATATTTTCAATGCGTTCCACTTTACCCCGCTCGAGCAGGTAAAAGTGGTCATCCTGGGCCAGGATCCGTACCATGAGCCGGGACAGGCGCACGGGCTCTGCTTTTCTGTAAAACCGGAGGTAAGTATTCCGCCGTCCCTGGTCAACATTTACAAGGAACTTGAGGACGATCTGGGATGCTATATCCCGAACAACGGATATCTCGAAAAATGGGCACGGCAGGGTGTTTTAATGCTGAACACGGTGCTGACTGTACGTGCGCATCAGGCAAATTCCCACAAGGAAATCGGCTGGGAACAGTTTACCGATGCAGCGATCAAGGTACTCGCAGAGCAGGATCGACCGATGGTCTTTATCCTCTGGGGCCGTCCGGCGCAGCGGAAAAAAGAGATGATCCACAATCCAAAGCATCTGGTGCTGATGTCCGCTCATCCGAGTCCGCTCTCTGCATACCGTGGATTTTTCGGCAGCCATCCGTTTTCCAGAACAAACGAATATCTGGAAGAAAACGGTCTTGCGCCGATTGACTGGCAGATCGAAAATGTAATACGGGAGCAAAAGCATGAGTAAAAAGAAAAATACATTATTGAGAAATACTTCTATTTTAATGGCGGCAACGATTATCTCACGTGTGATCGGTCTTTTATACCGGTCACGCTCGGCGAAACGATTGGAAATGAGGGACTTGGCTATTACAGTACGGCGAGTAATCTGTATACGATTCTGCTTCTGATCTCCTCCTATAGTATTCCGATGGCAGTGTCAAAAATCGTATCCGAACGTCTGGCATTAAAAGAGTACCGAAATGCACATCGCGTGTTCCACGGTGCCCTTCTTTACGCCGTGATCGTAGGTGGAGTTGCTGCACTGGTGGCATTCTTTGGCGGGAAATTCCTTCTGCCGTATAACCAGCAGAATGCACTCCTCGCCCTGCGTGTATTGGCGCCGACGATCTTTTTCTCGGCTGTTCTCGGCGTTCTGCGTGGCTATTTCCAGGCCCACAGCACGATGATGCCGACCTCAATTTCACAGATCATCGAGCAGGTATTCAACGCCGCATTCAGTATTGGCGCCGCCTGGTTCTTCATCCAGCAGTTCGCGACAAACGATACCGAACATGCCAAATTCGGTGCCGCCGGCGGAACCCTCGGAACAGGAGCCGGTGTCCTGGCAGGCCTTTGCTTTATGCTGATCGTTTACGGGGTAAATCGGAAAACGATTCTGCGAAAGGTGGCCAGAGATACACGTCACCGTGAAGAATCCTACCGTGAAATTTTTCAGGTACTTTTTCTGATGGTAACGCCGGTCATTTTCACGACATTCATTTACAACTGCAACGCTTACCTGGACAACTATCTGTTCTTTACCATCCTCGGATGGCACGGCGAAAACCAGAAAGCGCTGAACGCTGCATACGGCGAGTTTTCCAACTATTACGTTACGCTGATTAATGTTCCGCTTGCCATGGCGAGTGCATCCGCATCTGCGATGATGCCGGAGGTGTCTTCCTGTTATGCAACCGGTGACCTTGACGAGGCAAACGACAAAATTCTGGAAACGATCCGCCTGACCATGTTTATTTCCATTCCGGCTGCCGTCGGCCTTGGAGTCCTGGCATTCCCGATTACAGGCGTTTTGTTCCCGTCAAGTTCGAGCCTTTCCGGCAAACTGCTGATGATGGGTGCCGTATCGGTTGTCTTTTCTGCACTGTCTACCATTACCAACAGTGTCCTGCAGTCGATCGGGCAGCAGAAGAAAGCCTTGCACAATGCAGCAATTTCCCTTGGAATGGATCTCGTCGTCCTGGCGCTGATCCTTGCAGTTTTCCCAAAGACAAACATTTATGCCGTTGTCTTTGCAGGAATCCTGTTCTCCCTTAGCATGTGCGTATTGAATAACCTTTCGATCCGCAAACACCTGAATTTCCGCAATGAGTTCAAAAATACCTATGTAAAACCATTGATCGCAGCAGCTATTATGGGTGTTGTAACCTGGATTGTTTATTATGGTCTGTTCGCCATTACGAAGCGTCCATCGATCAGTATGCTGGCCGCAATTCTGATCGCAATCGTCGTATATCTGATTGCTTTTGTGGTTGTAACCGGTACGACGGAAGCAGAAATGCGCCGTATGCCGATGGGAACGAAGCTGGTAAAGGTTCTCCGCATCCTGCGGATTTACCGCTGAAAACAGAAGAGAAAATCCTGCTTTGCGGGATTCTCCGCCTGCGGCGGGCCGCTTTAGCGATAGAATTCCCCGCCGCCGCAGTGCGATCCTGCCCGGAGCTTATAACGGGGAATGTCAACGAAATTTCCTGTTATGTAAAAAAAGCTCCTGTCCGGAAAACAGAAAAAACTGTTCGACAGGAGCTTTTTTAAATATCGGAATAGAAAAATCAGTATGTAACTTCTTATGCGTCTTTCTCTCCGCCAGATTCCTGTTTCAGATTCTTATTTGCGGTAGAAAGCATCAGCTTAATACGGTTCAGCTGGTTCACCTCCGAAGCGCCTGGATCGTAGTCAACGGCCACGATATTTGCCTTCGGATACTCCTTGCGGATCGCCTTAATAACACCTTTACCGACAATATGATTCGGCAGGCACGCAAACGGCTGGATGCAGACGATATTGTAAACGTCGCTGTGAATCAGCTCCATCATCTCGCCTGTCAGGAACCATCCCTCACCTGTCTGGTTACCGCAGGAAACAATCGGAGAAGCATACTTCGCCAGATCCCGTACATCAGCCGGCGGATCAAAGTGTTCGCTCTTCTTGAACTCTGCAACTGCCGCGCTCCGCAGCCAGTTGATCAGCTTAATGCCCGTATTTCCGAGCATCGAAGAGCTCTTCTTGAATCCAAGGTGCTCTACCTTGAAATTCGTATTGTAGAAGCAATAGCAGAAGAAATCGATCAGATCCGGCACAACCGGCTCGGCGCCTTCGCTTTCGAGAAGCTCCGCCAGATGGTTATTGGCCGCCGGAAGGAACTTAACCAGAATCTCGCCGACAATACCGACACGCGGTTTTTTCTCGTTCGTAATCGGAATATGGTCAAAGTCGCGGATCATCGTGCGGCAGATCTGTTTAAACCGGGTATGGCTCAGGTGTTTGGAAGAAATGAAATCAATACAGATTTTCTCCCATTTTTTGTGAATCCGGTCTGTCGTTCCCTTCTTCTGCTCATAAGGACGCATCCGGTAGATACATTTCATCATGATATCACCGAACTCCGCTGCATAGCAGAGACGAATCGCAAGATCCGGTGTAATCTTAAAGCCCGGATTTTCTTCCAGACCGCTTAAGTTAATCGAGATGACCGGAATCTGCGTCATATCGGCCTTCTCCAGTGCACGGCGAATAAATCCGATATAGTTTGATGCACGGCAGCCGCCGCCGGTCTGGCTCATGATGACGGCTACTTTATTCAGGTCATACTTGCCGGAGAGCAGAGCCTGCATAATCTGTCCGACTACCATCAGAGACGGATAGCAGGCATCGTTATTTACGTATTTCAGGCCGACATCAACCGCCTCTTTGTTGTCATTTGGAAGCACTTCCAGATGGTATCCGGCAGCATTGAATGCAGGCTGCAGAATCGAGAAGTGGATCGGTGACATCTGCGGGCAGAGGATCGTGTAATCTTTGCGCATCTCTTTTGTGAAGACCGGCTTCTGGATCGAGGATGGAACAATTTCACGTACCGCCTGTTTGCGGTCATGTGCACGCAGAGCGGCGAGCAGAGAACGGACACGGATTCTGGCAGCGCCGAGGTTGTTGACCTCATCGATCTTCAGGCAGGTATAAATTTTACCGCTTCTGGTCAGAATTTCGTAAACCTGATCGGTTGTAACGGCATCCAGACCGCAGCCGAACGAGTTCAGCTGGATCAGGTCAAGATCATCGCGTGTCTTTACGTAGTTTGCAGCCGCATACAGACGGGTGTGATACATCCACTGGTCATTGACACGAAGCGGGCGCTCGAGCGGTGCAAGATGGGAAACAGAGTCCTCTGTTAAAACGCACAGACCGTAGGAGTTAATCATATCCGGAATACCGTGATGAATTTCCGGATCGATGTGGTACGGTCTTCCGGCAAGTACGATACCTCTGCGGCCGGTTTCTTTCATATACTGCAGCGTCTCTTCACCTTTTTTCTGCATATCACGTCTTGCAGCGGCGAGCTCCTCCCATCCGGCATGGACAGCGGCGCGGACCTCATCCTCCGGCAGGCCGGAAAATTCTTTTGCCAGGCCGTCGGCGAGAACCTTTTCACTCGTAAATGCGAGGAACGGATTGCGGAATGTGATGGAGTCGTCCTGGAGCTCATCCACGTTGTTTTTGATGTTCTCCGCGTAGGAAGTAACGATCGGGCAGTTGTAGTGGTTGATGGCCTCCGGGAACTCGGTACGCTCGTACGGGATACACGGATAGAAGATGAATTTTACGCCGTGGCGTAAGAGCCAGGTCACATGGCCGTGGGCCAGTTTCGCCGGGTAACACTCGGATTCACTCGGGATCGATTCGATGCCGAGCTCATAAATCTTGCGGCTTGAAGTCGGGGAGAGTACCACGCGGTATTTCAGCTGCGTGAAGAAGGTGTACCAGAACGGATAGTTCTCGAACATATTGAGGACTCTCGGAATGCCGACCTCTCCGCGGATTGCTTCATCCTGCGGCAGCGGCTGGTAGCCGAAGATTCGTTTGTATTTGTATTCGAACAGGTTCGGAATATGATCCTTGTTTTTCTCTTTTCCGATTCCGCGCTCACAGCGGTTTCCGCTGATGTACTGACGGCCGCCGGAGAATTTGTTGATGGTCAGACGGCAGCTGTTCGTACAGCCTTTGCAGTTTGCCATCGTGGTCGAGTATTTCAGCTCATTGATCTTTTCGATGGAGAGCATCGTAGTCTCCTGATCTGCCGAATAGCGCTCTCTTGCGATCAGCGCCGCACCGAACGCACCCATAATGCCGGCGATGTCCGGGCGGATGGCTTCGCAGTTGGCGATCCGCTCAAAGCTTCGAAGAACGGCATCGTTGTAGAATGTACCGCCCTGTACGACGATGTGGCGTCCCAGCTCGGTGGCATCGGAAACTTTAATTACCTTATACAATGCGTTTTTGATGACGGAGCAGGCAAGTCCGGCAGAAATATCAGCAACGGATGCGCCTTCTTTCTGCGCCTGTTTTACCTTGGAATTCATAAATACGGTACAGCGGGTACCAAGATCGATCGGGTGTTTTGCGAACAGTGCTTCGTGTGCAAAATCCTGTACACTGTAGTTCAGGGACTGCGCGAAGGTTTCGATAAAGGAACCGCAGCCGGAGGAACATGCTTCATTGAGCTGTACGCTGTCTACAGTGCCGTTTTTGATCTTGATACATTTCATATCCTGACCGCCGATGTCGAGAATACAGTCGACTTCCGGATCGAAGAATGCTGCGGCATAGTAATGAGAAATCGTTTCAACCTCACCCTCGTCCAGCATCAGCGCAGCTTTGATGAGTGCTTCGCCGTAACCGGTGGAACAGGACCAGGCGATCTGTGCGGAATCCGGCAGTTTGGAGTAGATTTCCTGGATCGCGCGGATCGAGGTGCCGAGCGGATTTCCGTGGTTGTTGCTGTAGAAGGAATACAGAAGAGCGCCATCCTCACCAACGAGCGCGGCTTTTGTGGTTGTGGAACCGGCATCGATTCCGAGATAGCAGTTTCCTTCGTAAGTGGAAAGATCAGCCGTTACAACATTGTTGACGCTCTGGCGGGCCAGGAATGCATCGTACTCCTCCTTGTCTTTAAACAGCGGTTCGAGACGGGCAACCTCAAAATCGATGGCTACTTTTTCTTCGAGCCGTTTTTTCAGCGCGAGAAGAGAAACCTCGGTCTTTCCATCTGCATTCATTGCAGAACCGATGGCTGCAAACAGATGAGAGTTGTCCGGCACGATCGCGTGCTCGTCATCCAGTTTTAAGGTGCGGACGAACGCTGTCTTTAATTCCGAGAGGAAGTGCAGCGGGCCGCCAAGGAAGGCAACGTGGCCGCGGATTGGTTTACCGCAGGCAAGACCGGAAATGGTCTGGTTGACGACTGCCTGGAAAATAGAAGCGGCAAGATCCTCTTTTGTTGCACCGTCGTTGATGAGCGGCTGGATATCCGTTTTTGCGAATACACCGCAGCGGGCAGCGATCGGGTAGATGGCCTGGTAATGTTTCGCATACTCATTCAGGCCGGTTGCATCGGTCTGCAGAAGAGAAGCCATCTGGTCGATGAACGAACCGGTACCGCCGGCGCAGATACCGTTCATACGCTGTTCGACATTGCCGCCTTCAAAATAGATGATTTTGGCATCCTCGCCGCCGAGCTCGATGCAACGTCGGTCTGCGGAGCCAGTGCTTTTAACGATGTGGAAACTGCGATAACCTCCTGCGTGAACGGAATGCCAAGATGGTTGGCAAGCGCGAGTCCGCCGGAACCGGTGATGACGGGCTGCAGGGTCAGTTCGCCCAGTTTTTCGTGGGCTTCCCCGAGCAGATGGGCAAGTGTTTCCTGGATGTTTGCAAAATGGCGCTCGTAATCGGCAAAGAGAAGCTGGTTCTCTTCGTTGAGGATCGCAATTTTAACAGTAGTGGAACCGATGTCGATTCCAAGAGTATATTTTTTATCAGTCATGAATCAAACTCCTTTTATAATAAGAAACAATCTCAACACATTATACGACAAAAAATAAGGAAATACAATTGGAAAAAAGGCGATGTCTTATGAAAAAAGTATAAAGTCCTTGTGAAAAATGGAGAAAGCGGGAAAGAAAAAAGAGAAGAAAAAAGAAAATTCAGGCATTGTCAAAAACAGATTTTGCCTGTATACTAGAAATAGTATGCCCTGCATGAAAACAGGAGGCAGGGATCATTGAGAAAGGATGAAAAGCGTTATGTATAAAATTCTGAAAATGGAAGGAAGAGCGAAGCGCGCCCATATGGAAACCGTGCACGGCAATATCGAAACGCCGGTATTCATGAATGTCGGAACTGCAGCAGCAATCAAGGGAGCTGTTTCCACCGAAGATCTCCAGCAGATCGGCACGCAGGTAGAACTTTCCAATACGTATCACCTCCATGTGCGCCCGGGAGATGAAGTCGTAAAGAAGATGGGCGGACTCCACAAATTCATGGTCTGGGACAAACCGATCCTGACCGATTCCGGCGGATTCCAGGTGTTTTCTCTGGCAGGCCTTCGGAAAATCAAGGAGGAGGGTGTCTATTTCCACTCGCACGTAGATGGAAGAAAGATCTTTATGGGACCGGAGGAGAGTATGCAGATCCAGTCCAACCTGGCTTCAACATCGCGATGGCTTTCGACGAGTGCCGTCGAGTGTGGCAGAGCGCCGTTATGTGCAGAACTCTGTCGACCGCACGGCGAGATGGCTGCAGCGATGCAAAAATAAGATGCAGGAGCTGAACCAGCGGGAAGACACGATCAACAAACATCAGCTTCTGTTCGGAATCAACCAGGGTGCGATTTATGAGGATATCCGCATCGACCATGCAAAACGGATTTCCGAGATGAATCTCGATGGCTATGCAGTCGGCGGTCTGGCAGTAGGAGAGAGCCACGAGGAGATGTACCATATTCTCGACGAAGTCGTTCCGTACCTGCCGAAAGACAAACCGACGTATCTGATGGGCGTTGGAACGCCGGCAAACATTCTGGAAGGCGTAGAGCGCGGCATCGATTTCTTCGACTGCGTATATCCGAGCCGGAACGGACGCCACGGCCACGTTTACACAAACCATGGAAAAATGAACCTGTTCAATCAGAAATACGAGCTGGATCCGCGTCCGATCGAGGAAGCTGCCAGTGCCCGGCGTGCCGTCACTACAGCAGAGCCTACATCCGTCATCTGCTGAAAGCAAAAGAGATGCTCGGCATGCGGCTCTGTGTTCTGCACAACCTGTATTTCTACAACAATATGATGACAGAAATCCGGACCGCGCTGGACGAGGGCAATTTTGCTTCCTACAAACGGGCAAAACTCGCAGGATTTGAGGAATACGACAAAAAGTAATCGGGAAAGTATGAAATCTTTGGAAAATATCCGAAAAAGACTTGCCCATCGGTTCCGGATTGTGTATTATGATAGGTGTGTCTAAAGAACGGGATGTACTCTCGAATAACAGGAGGAAAGAAAATGTTTTTAGCAACAACAACAGCAGCAAACAGCGGTGTGATGAGCACTGGTATGTTAATTATGTGGCTGGTCATCATGTTCGGTATGATGTATTTCTTAATGATCCGCCCGCAGAAGAAAGAGCAGAAAAAACTGCAGGCAATGCTGAATGACCTCGCAGTCGGCGATGCAGTCATCACAACAAGCGGTTTCTACGGCGTAGTCATCGATATCACAGACGACGATGTCATCGTAGAGTTCGGAAACAACAAAAACTGCCGTATCCCGATGCGCAAAACAGCCATCACAGAGGTTGAAAAACCGGAGACAGCAGTCGTTGAAGAGAAAACAGAAAAGAAAAAATAATTTCACACGGCGAAAAGCCAGGAAAAACGCAGGTATTCAAAAAGAACGAATGCCTGCGTTTTTTTCGCCCCCGAAACTTCTTCGGCGGAACACGGCGAAAACGGGGAAAAATGCCGCGTATTTTTCTTTTAAATGGCAAAAAAGCAAAAAGATTATTGCGTTTCGTCCGATGCAAAGAAATTTCGTGTTGAAATTACCGGAAAAATGGCGTATAATTTAGAAATGCTATAGACGCAGAGAAAATAGAACGGTTTTTCAGCCGGAAGAAAAGAGGGAGAAAGATATGGAATACCGTATTGGATTAATTCACGGTGACGGAATCGGACCGGAAATTGTAAAGGAAGCAAAAAAAGTTCTGGACGCTGTCTGCGAGAAATATGGACATAAGTTTGAATATACCAACCTTCTGCTGGGCGGAGCCTCCATTGATGTGCACGGCGTGCCGCTGACAGATGAAACCATAGAAGAAGCAAAGAAATGCGACGCTGTCCTGATGGGCTCCATCGGGGGAGATGCAAAAACATCCCCATGGTACAAATTAAGCCCGGACAAGCGCCCGGAGGCAGGACTCTTAAAAATCCGGAAATCGTTAGGTCTGTTTGCAAACCTGCGTCCGGCTTACCTGTATCAGGAATTGAAAGATGCCTGCCCGTTAAAAGAAGAGATCATCGGCGAGGGCTTCGACATGCTGATTATGCGTGAGCTGACCGGCGGCCTGTACTTTGGAGAGCGCAGCACTGTAGAAGAAAACGGCATCCGGAAAGCAACCGATACGCTGACCTACAGCGAGACCGAAATCCGCCGCATTGCAATCCGTGCATTCGACATCGCCATGAAGAGAAAGAAAAAAGTAACGAGTGTAGATAAAGCAAACGTTCTCGATTCCTCCCGTCTGTGGAGATCCGTGGTAGAGGATGTTGCAAAAGATTACCCGGAAGTTACCTTAGAGCATATGCTGGTCGACAACTGTGCGATGCAGATCGTCCACAATCCGTGCCAGTTTGACGTCGTTCTGACCGAGAACATGTTCGGAGATATTCTTTCCGATGAGGCAAGTATGGTAGCAGGCTCGATCGGAATGCTTTCTTCCGCCAGCCTGAACGAGACAAAATTTGGTCTGTACGAGCCAAGCCACGGCTCTGCACCGGACATCGCAGGAAAGAACATCGCAAACCCGATTGCAACGGTTCTGTCCGCAGCCATGATGCTCCGCTATTCCCTGGATCTCGATCAGGAGGCAGAGGCAGTCGAAAATGCTGTACAGAAAATTTTAAAAGACGGATACCGCACCGTAGACATTATGTCTGAGGGATGTACCCAGGTATCTACATCCGAAATGGGAGATCTGCTGGTAAAAGCACTGGCATAAAACTGTAAGATAAGAAAAGAGGAAAAAATCATGAGAAGTGATGCTGTAAAAAAAGGAATCGCACAGGCGCCACAGCGTTCTCTGATGCGTGCGCTGGGTCTGACCGAAGAAGAAATGAAAAAACCGCTCGTAGGAATTGTAAGCTCCTACAATGAGATCGTACCGGGTCATATGAACCTGGATAAAATTACAGAAGCTGTAAAAATGGGCGTTGCCATGGCAGGCGGAACACCGATCGTGTTCCCGGCCATTGCAGTCTGTGACGGTATTGCCATGGGCCACATCGGAATGAAATATTCCCTCGTTACCCGTGACCTGATCGCCGATTCCACCGAGTGTATGGCAATGGCTCACCAGTTTGATGCACTGGTATGTATCCCGAACTGTGATAAGAACGTACCTGGCCTTCTGATGGCAGCAGCAAGAGTCAATGTTCCGACCGTATTTGTCAGCGGCGGTCCGATGCTTGCCGGCCATGTAAAAGGTGAGAAGAGAAGTCTTTCCAGCATGTTCGAGGCGGTTGGATCCTACGCAGCCGGAACTATGACAGAGGAAGATGTTTATGATTTTGAGTGCAATGCATGCCCGACCTGCGGTTCCTGCTCCGGTATGTACACGGCAAACAGCATGAACTGTCTGACCGAGGTTCTCGGCATGGGCTTGAAAGGAAACGGAACGATTCCGGCCGTATATTCCGAGCGTCTGCGCCTGGCCAAGAGAGCCGGTATGCAGGTTATGGAGCTGTTAAAACAGAATATCCGTCCAAGAGACATTATGACAAAAGAAGCATTCTTAAATGCGTTGACCGTCGATATGGCACTTGGATGTTCCACCAACAGTATGCTGCATCTGCCGGCCATCGCGCATGAGGCAGGCGTAGAGCTGAATCCGGAGATGGCAAATGCCATCAGTGAGAAGACCCCGAACCTCTGCCATCTGGCTCCGGCAGGATACCACTACATTGAGGAGCTGAACGAGGCCGGCGGTGTTTATGCCGTTATGAACGAGCTGAATAAACTGGGACTTCTGCACACCGAGTGCATGACCGCAACCGGAAAGACCGTTGGCGAGAATATCAAAGGCTGTGTCAACAAAAACCCGGAGATCATCCGTCCGGTAGAAAATCCATACAGCAAGACCGGCGGTATTGCTGTCCTGAAAGGAAACCTGGCACCGGATACCGCAGTCGTCAAACGTTCTGCCGTTGTACCGGAGATGCAGGTTCACGAAGGACCGGCCAGAGTCTTCGACTGTGAGGAGGATGCCATCGAGGCAATCCGCGGCGGCAAGATTGTGGCAGGCGACGTTGTTGTCATCCGTTATGAGGGACCAAAGGGAGGCCCTGGTATGCGTGAGATGCTGAATCCGACCTCTGCGATTGCAGGTATGGGACTTGGCTCTTCCGTAGCTCTGATTACAGACGGCCGTTTCTCCGGCGCATCCCGCGGTGCATCCATCGGTCATGTCAGCCTGAGGCAGCAGAAGGCGGTCCGATCGCGCTCGTTGAGGAAGGCGACTGATCCGCATCAATATTCCAGAGCACAAGCTGGAGCTTGCCGTATCGGATGAAGAGCTGGCACGCAGAAAAGCTGCATGGACTCCGAGAGAGCCGAAAGTAACCACAGGCTATCTGAAACGCTACGCAAAGATGGTTTCCAGCGCAAATAAGGGAGCCATTCTGGAGTTCTAATAGAAAAAAATCATATCAGCCGTCCGAACGTGCATTTTCATCGGATGGCTGATTTCATACACAAAGCCAAAAGATAAGGAAGGAATCATACAGACATGGAATTAACTGGATCACAGATTGTTATTGAGTGCCTGAAGGAGCAGGGCGTGGACACCGTGTTCGGCTATCCGGGGGGAACGATTTTGAATATCTATGATGAGCTTTACCGTCATCCGGAAATCCACCACATCCTGACCTCCCACGAGCAGGGTGCTGCCCATGCGGCAGACGGGTATGCGCGTGCGACCGGAAAAACAGGCGTATGTATGGCAACAAGCGGCCCTGGTGCGACAAATCTTGTCACTGGAATTGCAACTGCCTACATGGATTCCACCCCGATGGTAGCCATCACCTGCAACGTAGGAAAGGCACTGCTTGGAAAAGACAGCTTTCAGGAGATTGACATTGCAGGCGTTGCGATGCCGATCACAAAATACAGCGTGATCGTAAAAGATATCACGGTTCTCGCAGACACGCTGCGCCGTGCGTTTTCGATTGCAAAGAGCGGAAGACCGGGCCCGGTTCTGGTGGATATCACGAAAGATGTCACGGCGGCAACGTATGAATATGAGCCAAAGACACCGGAAGCAATCGCACCGTCTATCGAAAAAATCACAGAAGAAGGACTGGATCACGTTGTATCTCTGATTCGGGAGTCGAAAAAACCGTATATTTTCGTGGGCGGCGGCAGTATCATCTCCGGCGCGTCCGAGGAAGTGCGCGAACTGGCACACCATATACAGGCGCCGGTCTGCGATACCCTGATGGGAAAAGGCGCTTTCCCGGGAACTGATCAGCTGTACACCGGTATGCTCGGTATGCACGGAACAAAAACATCGAACTATGGCGTGACGAAGTGCGACCTGCTGATCGTGCTCGGTGCAAGATTTTCCGATCGTGTCACCGGAAACGCCGCAAAATTTGCAAACAACGCGAAAATCGTTCAGATCGATGTAGATGCGGCAGAAATCAACAAGAATGTTGTTGTCGAGTCGAGCATCATCGGAGACGTCAAAGAAGTCTTAAAACGCCTGAATGCGAAGCTGGAGCCGATGCATCATGACGAGTGGATTGCCGAAATCGAGGCAATGAAAGAAAAATTCCCGTTAAAGCATGAAGAAGGCCTTACCGGACCGTTTGTGATCGAGGAGATCTATAAGGCAACCGACGGCCAGGCTGTCATCACGACCGATGTCGGACAGCATCAGATGTGGGCGGCGCAGTATTACCGTTATACGAGCCCGAGAACGCTTCTGACCTCCGGCGGTCTTGGAACGATGGGATTCGGTCTTGGAGCAGCCATGGGCGCAAAAATGGGACGCCCGGACAAGGTTGTCATCAACATCGCAGGAGACGGCTGCTTCCGTATGAACATGAACGAGCTGGCAACCCTTTCCAGACATAACATTCCGGTCATTGAGGTTGTTGTCAATAACCACGTGCTCGGTATGGTGCGCCAGTGGCAGACTCTGTTCTACGGAAAGCGGTATTCCAACACGGTTCTGCAGGATCAGGCAGACTTTGTGAAGGTTGCCGAGGCGCTCGGTGTAAAGGGAATCCGTGTGACAAAAAAAGAGGAGATGGGTCCGGCGATCCGTGCAGCAATCGAGAGCGGAAAACCGGCGCTGATCGATGTGTGGATTGACTGTGATGAGAAGGTATTCCCGATGGTTCCGGCCGGAGCACCGATCGAGGATGTTTTCGATGCGGAGGATCTGGCAAAAAAGGAGCAAGAAAAGGATTGACAGATTTCTGACAAAGGGGTATCATAGTTTCAACGTGGTAAAGCAATACCGTATTACCATATGAATTGCAGACTTGTAAGAAAAGATGTAAAGGAAATACATAAGATTACAATGGAAACCACCGGTATAGAAACGGTGGTTTCCAAGTAATATAAAGCAGTAAGAGAAACAGGAGGACAAAAAAATGAGCAGAGTCTATAATTTTTCCGCAGGACCGGCGGTTCTGCCAGAGGAAGTGTTGAAAGAAGCCCAGGAGGAAATGCTGGATTACCGTGGATGCGGCATGTCCGTCATGGAGATGAGCCACCGTTCCAAAGTATTCCAGAACATCATCGATGAGGCAGAAGCAGATCTTCGTGACCTGATGGGAATCCCGTCAAATTACAAAGTTCTGTTTCTTCAGGCGGTGCCTCCCTGCAGTTTTCCATGATTCCGATGAACCTGATGAAAACGGTGTCGCTGATTACATCGTAACGGGCCAGTGGGCAAAGAAAGCATACGCAGAAGCACAGAAATACGGAAAGGCAAACAAAATTGCCTCCTCTGAGGATAAAACATTTTCCTACATCCCGGACTGCAGCGATCTTCCGATCAGCCCGGATGCCGATTATGTTTATATCTGTGAAAACAACACCATTTACGGAACCAAATACAAAAAACTGCCGAATACCAAGGGCAAAACCCTGGTGGCAGATGTCTCCTCCTGTTTCCTCTCCGAACCTGTTAATGTCTCCGATTACGGCATCATCTACGGCGGTGTCCAGAAAAACATCGGACCTGCCGGAATGGTCATCTCCATTGTCCGTGACGATCTGATTACCGACAATGTCCTGCCGGGAACACCGACCATGATGAAATTCAAAACGCATGCAGACGCAGGCTCTCTGTATAACACGCCGAACTGCTACTGCATCTACATGTGCGGCAAAGTGTTCAAATGGCTGAAGAAAATGGGCGGACTGGAAGTCATGAAACAGCGCAACGAAGAAAAAGCAAAACTGCTGTATGATTTCCTGGATCAGAGCAAGCTCTTCAAAGGAACCGTTGTACCGGAAGACCGTTCTCTAATGAACGTTCCGTTTATCACCGGAAATGCAGATCTGGATGCCAAATTCGTCAAAGAGTGCAAAGAAGCCGGACTTGAGAACCTGAAAGGTCACCGTACCGTCGGCGGTATGCGTGCAAGTATCTACAATGCAATGCCGAAAGAAGGTGTAGAAGCACTCGTAGCCTTCATGAAAAAGTTCGAGGAGGAAAATCTCTAATGTTTCAGTATCATTGCTTAAATCCGATTGCAGGCGTAGGCCTTGTAAATTTTAATGAAAACTATCAGCAGAGTGAAAGCCTGGAGGGAGCCGATGCGGTTCTCGTCAGAAGTGCAGCCATGCACGGTATGGAGCTGCCGAAAAGTCTTCTTGCCGTAGCAAGAGCAGGAGCCGGTGTCAACAACATTCCGCTTGCCGACTGCGCAGAGCAGGGTATCGTTGTATTCAACACACCGGGAGCCAATGCAAATGGCGTCAAAGAGCTGGTGCTTGCCGGCATGCTGCTTGCATCCCGCGATATCGCAGGCGGTATTGAGTGGGTGAAGAGCGACAAAGAAGACGGCGACATTGCAAAGACAGCAGAAAAACAGAAAAAGAAATTTGCCGGCTGTGAGATCAGCGGAAAGAAGCTCGGTATCATCGGACTTGGCGCGATCGGTCAGCTTGTAGCAAATGCAGCAACCCATCTTGGCATGGAAGTATACGGATACGATCCGTACATTTCTGTCGATGCGGCATGGAATCTGTCCCGTGACATCCATCACATCCAGAATGTAGAAGATATCTACCGTACCTGCGATTATATCACCATCCATGTTCCGCTGATGGACAGCACAAAAGGTATGATTAACAAGGCAGCGATCGATGAGATGAAAGACGGCGTGGTTCTTCTGAACTATGCAAGAGACCTCCTGGTTGATGAGGATGCTGTTCTGGAAGCATTAAAGGCCGGAAAAATGAAAAAATATGTGACTGACTTTGCAAACCCGAAGGTAGTCGGCGCAGAGGGAACCATCGTTACTCCGCATCTTGGAGCATCGACCAAAGAATCCGAAGATAACTGTGCTGTCATGGCGGTTAAAGAAATCCGTGATTTCCTGGAGAACGGAAACATCAAAAACTCCGTCAACTTCCCGAACTGTGATATGGTGTATGCACAGGAGCAGGCCGTGTGACCATCTGCCATAAGAATATTCCTGGTATGCTGGGTGCATTTACCACCGTTATGGGTAACGCCGGTGTCAACATCAGCGACATGACAAACAAAGGTAAAGGCGATTACGCTTACACAATGATGGATCTGGAAAGCGAAGCAACAGAAGAGATCGTAAAAGCGCTGGAAGCAGTAGACGGCGTATTAAGGGTTCGTATTATTAAATAAAGAAACAGCCATCCGAAAGAAACAAAAAAAGGCGGTATCCGGAAAATGGATGCCGTCTTTTTTTCGATGCCATGCATCCGAAGGAAGCCGCAAGCAGCAGGTGAAAAAGCATAAAAAAGAGAACTGCCGCATCAGAGCAGTTCTCTTTGGAAGAAGTTTAATAGAAAGTGCAGCCGCGTTTTCACAGGTAATATACTGGTCGGTTGTTGCTTTCAGCACATGAAATTCCCTGTTTCCTTCGTAGGAAATGAAGAAGAAAATCAGAGTTCCTCTTTCGTGCAGATCAGATCCGTTTCCAGACGGCTCCGCCGCGTACATCAGCAACTTCAATGCCCTGGGCTTTCAGGTCATCGCGGATTTTATCTGCTTCTGCAAAGTTTTTGGCTTTTTTTGCTCATATCGTTTCAGAACGAGCGCATCAATTTCCGGATCTCCTTCACCGGTAATCTGATAGCCGGACGCGGTGGAAGCAGAAGTTGTCTTTGCAGCCTCCTTTCTCTTCGCATCTGCATGAGCGAGAAGGGAAAGACCGAGTACCTGATCGAAACTGTCGAGAAGCGCCAGCTTTGCAACATCATGCATGTCTGCTTTTAACACATCGTACAGCGTTGTGATGGCAAGCGAGGTGTTGAGGTCGGCATCGAGCGCTTTCTGGAATTTCTCTTTTAAAGCAGTCATAGAAGCTTCCTCGGCCGGTCCGTCTTTCGGGTCTAAAGCGGCGATGCGGGCGATCAGCTTGTCGTAGGCAATTTTGGCGTTGTCCAGGTTTTCCCAGGTGAAGACAAGCGCCTTACGGTAATGGGACTGGAGGCAGAAGAAACGGTAGACGAGAGGATCATAACCTTTTTCCTCAAGAGAGAAACGGTTAAAAACTCACCTTTCGATTTCGACATCTTTCCAGTCGATGTATTCAGGTGATGCACATGGAACCACTGCGGGCACCAGGCGTGGCCAAGGTAGCTTTCGGACTGTGCGATCTCGTTTGTGTGGTGCGGGAATGCATTGTCTACGCCGCCGCAGTGCAGGTCAAGGTATTCGCCATTGTATTTCATGGAGATACCGGAGCACTCGATGTGCCATCCCGGATAACCGACGCCCCACGGGGAATCCCATTTCAAGGCCTGGTTCTCAAATTTGGATTTCGTAAACCAGAGAACGAAATCATTTTTGTTGCGTTTGTTTGTATCTTCCTCTACGCCCTCACGCACACCGACCGCGAGGTCATCCTCGTCGTGATCGTTGAATACGTAGTAGTGGTCGAGACGGCTGGTGTCAAAGTAAACATTTCCGCCGGCAAAGTAAGCGTAGCCGGTGTCCATCAGTTTTTCAATGATTTTGATATATTCGTCAATGCATCCCGTTGCCGGCTGTACGACATCCGGGCGCTTGATGTTCAGCTTTTTGCAATCCGCAAAGAATGCATCGGTGTAATACTGTGCGATTTCCATGACTGTTTTGTGCTCGCGCTTTGCACCTTTGACCATCTTGTCCTCGCCGGTGTCCGCATCGGAGCTTAAATGGCCGACATCGGTGATGTTCATGACACGGTTGACGTCGTAGCCTTCATAGCGGAGTGCCTTTTCCAGGACATCCTCCATAATATAACTGCGCAGGTTTCCGATGTGCGCAAAATGATAAACGGTAGGTCCGCAGGTGTACATTTCTACACGGCCCGGTGTGTGTGTCAGGAATTCAGCTTTTTTATGGGTTGCAGAATTATAAAGATACATAAAAGAAGTCTCCTTTTTTCTTTTCGTGCGGATACGGATGCAGAAGTGATGATACACAAGAAAGCAAAAAAGCGTCTGCTGTATCCGACAAGGATATCAGAGACGCCGCGTGCGGTGCCTGTTTTCCGTGTACTGCACTGGTTCCTTATTAAAATTAATATTAGCAGGATTTTTTTTTGCTGTCAATAGTCCGGAGACTGTCGAAGACAAAAAGTAAAACGCGTTTAATAAGAAGAAACACATTTTTCAGAAATAAAAAGACAGTACTGCAGAACGCAAATGGAAAGAAACAATTATTTGTGTAATTTTTTTTATTCTAAAACCGAAGAATACAGGAAAATAGAAAAACAGCATCAGAACAATACCCAAAAAGAGGAAAATAGAGGATTTTGATGACTTTAAATGCAGTTTATACACTTTTCTCCTGCATCGGATATTGACAAACAGAGAGAGTTCTGGTTATAATGAACCAGTTGTTTTTGGACAAACGGACAAATGTACGGGCATGAGGGATGAAGAAAACAAATCTTGTTGGACGCATCTCCTTTTTGTACTATTCGTTTTGATGTGGTAAAGTGCCAAAATGAAAAACGGTGGAATGGCGAAGCGTTCCGGTAAATGTCCGGATGATGCAAACAACGCGAATCCATGAAAGGAGTTAGGAAGAAATTATGAAAAGAAAAATTGTAAGCGCATTACTTGTTATGAGTATGACTGCAAGCCTGGTTGCCTGTGGAAATTCCGGCAGCGGAAGTTCTGATCCGGCAGATGAGAGTGTAAGCGTAAGCAGCAGCGCATCTTCCGAAAGCGATGCAAGCGCATCTGCAAGCAGTGAGAGCGAAGCCGAGGCAGAGGAGTCCGAAATGCCGGAAGGATACGATGAGACCAGCACAGAGCTCTATAACGAGGCACTGGGCGATTTCAACGATGCACTTGCTACTGCAAAGGAAGCAGAAACGGTGGATGAGAGATATGCCTGATGGCAGTTGCCGAGGGAAAACTGATGGAGTCCGCATGATGTACCCGCTCACCTCAAGAGTGGTACGTACGCGATGTACAGAATGGCTCCGCGCACCAAGGACTATACCCTTTGGGGAAGCGATAAAGACCGTTATCATCAGTATGTTGTAACAACTGACTTTATCAAAGCAGAAGATTACAACGAGATGAGAGCAAAATGGGATGAGCTCAAAGGAACAGGAACCTATGAGAGCTGGGTAAAAGAATATCTGGCAGGAAAAGGTTACACCTTAAAAGACAGCTTCTCCATGCCGTATGCGAGTGATCCGGTAACATGGGACGGACTTGCAACTTCTCGTGCGGCAGATACCGATGCGATCATCAATACCTATGACGGACTGATGGAGTACGATGTAGAGGGAACTCTGCAGCCGGCACTGGCAGAATCCTATGAAGTATCCGATGACGGACTGACCTATACCTTCCACCTTCGTAAAGATGTAAAATGGACCGATTCCCAGGGACGTGAAGTGGATACTGTAAAAGCAGATGACTTCGTGGCTGGAATGCAGCACATGTGTGATGCACAGGGCGGTCTGGAATACCTGGTACAGGGCGTGATCAAAAACGTATCCCAGTACATCAGCGGTGAAGTTACCGATTTCGACGAGGTTGGTGTAAAAGCTGTTGATGACTATACCGTAGAGTACACACTGGAAGAGCCATGCAGCTACTTCATGACCATGCTTGGCTACACCATCTTCATGCCGATGAGCAGAAGCTACTATCAGTCCCAGGGCGGTAAATTTGGTGCTGAGTACGATTCCTCCGCAGCAGATTATCAGTACGGAAAAGATTCCAACTCGATCGCATACTGCGGACCGTACCTGGTAACCAACGCTACAGCGAAAAATACCATCGTATTTAAACTGAGCGATTCTTACTGGAACAAAGACAACGTAAACATTAAAACCCTGACCTGGCTGTTCAATGACCAGTCTGATGTTACCAAAATGTACACAGATGCAAAAGCAGGTACCGTTGACTATGTAAACCTGAACACCTCCACTATGGAGACAGCAAAATCCGAAGGTCTGTACGACCAGTACGCAGTAGTTTCAGATACCGACGCTACTTCCTTCATGGGATTCTACAATATCAACCGTACTGCGACTGCAAATGCCAACGACGGAACAACAGCAAAGAGTACAAAGTCTGACGAAGAAATCCAGAGAACAAACAAAGCACTGCAGAACGTTCACTTCAGAAGAGCGATCAGCTTTGCAGCAGATCGTGGCGCTTACAATGCACAGCAGGTTGGCGAGGATCTGAAGTATACTTCCCTTAGAAATACCTTTACCCCGGGATATTTCGTAAGCCTGTCAAAAGACACTACCATTCAGATCAACGGAACCGACACAACCTTCCCGGCAGGCACCTACTATGGTGAAATCGTACAGAAACAGATCGACGCCGACGGCGTGAAGATCAAAGTATGGGATGCCGAAAACAAGACCAGCGATGGTTTTGATGGATGGTACAATCCGGAAAACGCAGTAGAAGAACTGAATACCGCAATCGAGGAGCTCGCAGAAGACGGTATCACCATCGATGAGAGCAACCCGATCCAGATTGAGTATCCATATCCGTCTGCAGTAGAAGTTTACACCAACAAAGCAAACTCCTACAAGAAATCAGTAGAGGCTGCCCTTGGCGGAAAAGTTGTGATCAATCTGGTTGATGCCGTAGACCTCGATGGATGGTACTATGCAGGATACTATGTAAACTATGGTTATGAACAAAACTACGACGTATATGATGTCTCCGGATGGGTCCGGACTTTGGTGATCCGTGCTCTTATCTGGATACCATGCTTCCGGACTACGAAGGATACATGACCAAATGTTTTGGTATCTTCTAATTTTGGAAAAGGTAAAATTGGAAAGACCAGAACAGTTGAAAGCCAATGAATAAACCGGCAGGGGGATGGGGACAAAAAAAGCCATTCCCCTGTCATATTGTGTTAAGGAATGAGAGAATATGACAAAATATCTTTTTAAGCGTTTGTTGCATGGCCTTGTTTCCGTAGTAATCGTCGTTGGATGCGTTATGACTATGATCTATTCTCTGATGGACCGAAATCTGATTTTCGCACAGGATACCACCTATTCCCATCAGAGCAATAACCAGAAAAAGGTGTACAAATATCAGAAGTGGGAGACATACGGATATCTTGATTATGTAACCTATGCAGATATTTGAACGCTCTCAAAGCAAAAGGCGAAATTGACGAGGATACGAGATCCAAAGCAGTAGCATTCGGAAGAACGAAAGACCAGGATTCAGAACTGGTATCTGAATATGTAAAGGAATTTACAGCTTATTATAAAGCAAAAGGTTACACCGTAAGAAGATACGATGCGATCATGATGGGTAAGAAAAAATATGCCAACGGCGGACAGCAGCAGCTGTTTGCATACAGGGATATTCCACTTGCAACGCGTCTCGGAAAATATTTTTCCGGTTTGATTGACATCGACAGCATTCACGATGCTGCAAAGGTAGAAGGTAAGAGGGGGATTACATTTACCTTACACGATCCGGTATATGGGGGAAAGAAATTTTCACCGGCCATCATGGGAAATGGCACAACACACAAGTACCTGATGTACTTTGACTCAAAATTCCCATATTTCCATCAGAATATAATCACCATAAATTTAGGAAAGTCCTATTCCGTAAATGAGGGTGTGGATGTAGCACTGACCATGACCCGCGCGCAGGGATCCTACGTAAAATCGGAGATTACCTACCAAGCGGTCTGGTGGAATACAGTGCAGACGATCTGCACAGCGCAACGTATATGAGCGAATCTCAGGATGCAAGCGCTGTTCATTCCGATCGGTTCACAGATGACTATACCAACGTGGATACAGTTAAGAGTGGTAAATCAAAAATCGGCTATTCCTTTGTGATCGGTATCATTGCCGTGATTCTTTCCTATCTCATCGCAGTGCCGCTTGGCATTCTGATGGCGAGAAAGAAAGACAAACTGGTTGACCAGCTTGGAACCATCTATATTGTATTCATTATAGCAGTACCTTCACTGGCCTATATCTTCCTGTTTAAGGCAATCGGAGGAAAAATGGGTCTGCCAACCACCTTTGACATGGATTCGAAGAGCAAGCTGATGTATATTCTGCCGATCGTTTCTCTGGCACTGCCGCAGGTGGCAAACCTGATGAAATGGCTGCGTCGATACATGATCGACCAGATGAACTCCGATTACGTAAAATTCGCAAGATCCGGTGGACTGACAGAGGGAGAAATCTTTACGAAACACATTTTGAAGAACGCAGCGATTCCGATCGTGCAGGGTGTTCCGGCGAGCGTACTGTTCGCACTGACCGGCGCCATCATCACCGAGCGTGTGTACGTAGTACCTGGTGCCGGTAATCTGCTGACGGAAGCAATCAGCAAATACGACAATGGTGTTATCGTAGGTGTTACACTGTTCTACGCAGTGCTCTCCGTGATTTCCATCATCCTGGGCGACGTTTTGATGTCCATGGTGGATCCGCGAATCTCATTCTCAACGAAAGACAGGTAGGGACTTATGAATTATGATTTAGATAAATTCGGTCTGTCTGAGGAAGAACTGTTTTCTCCTGTAGATAACAGCTCTCTGGAGTCTGAGAAAATTACGGCTCCGAGATATTCCTACTGGCATTCCGTGTTCCGCGTATTTTTTTAAGAAAAAATCAATATTGCCGTACTTTGCCTCCTGGGTGTGATTCTGCTGATGACGTATGTGTATCCGCTCTTTGTGGAGTACGACCGTTTCGCCAATCTGATGAACGGCGCGACAAAACATCTGTCTCCAGGCAAAGCATTGCAGCAGCTTGGATTCAATATTCACTGGATTTTAGGATCCGGTGCTTCCGGACAGTCGACCTTTGACGCTGTCTGGTTTGGTTCCAGAATTTCAGTTTCCCTGGCATTTATCTGTGCGCTCATCAACCTTTCGATTGGTGTGATTGTCGGATCTGTCTGGGGATTTTCGAAGAAGGTTGATGTCTTCATGATGGAGGTTTACAACATCATCGGAAATATTCCGTATGTACTTCTGATCTCCGTCCTGGTGCTTATCTTTTCTCCGAGCTTCTGGACCATGGTATTTGCACTGACCGTTACCGGATGGCTTGCCATCGCGTACTTTATCCGTACGCAGGTCGTTATCATCCGTGACAGAGAGTATAATCTGGCATCAAAATGTCTTGGAACTTCGATTTTCCGCATTGCGATGAAGAATATTCTCCCGTTTATGACATCTGTCATTGTTACTCTGGCGGCAACTGAGATTCCGTCCTACATCTCTTACGAGGTGTTCCTGGCTTACATCGGTATGGGACTTTCTGACATGTCTCTGGGAAGACTGATCTATGAGGCTGAGGGCGCCATGCTGACACCGGGATGGGGATTCGAATTCTGGAGTCCGGTTGTTGTCGCTTCAATTATCACCGTAGTATTATATGTAGTTGGACAGAACCTTGGAGATGCGTCCGACCCGAGAACACATATGTAGGAAGGAAAGCCGCATGGAAGATAAAAAAGTATTATTATCGATTAAGGACTTACAGGTAAAATTCCGTGTCCGCGGCCGTATCCTGACGGCAATCCGGGGCGTAACGCTGGATATTTACGAGAATGAGTCCATTGCTATCGTAGGAGAATCCGGCGCCGGTAAATCCGTATTCACAAAAGCGTTTGCAGGAATGCTGGACAGCAACGGCTTCATCGATCAGGGAGATATCATTTTTAACGATGCCGAGCTGAGCGATACCGTTGTGCCGCTGAATTCTTATGCGAAAAAGACCATCGCATCCACCTGGGAAAAGCTGAATGACTATTCCAAACTGGAATATGGTTCAGAAGTATTTCTGAAAATGAAGGATCTGGAGCAGGAAAAAGAAGAAAAAATGACACTGAGCGAGGAAGAGCGTGAGAAAGCAGATGCTGAAATCAAGGAACTTGTAATAAAGAGAACCGAACTTTTCAACTATAAGCAGACACTCGATACTTCCAAAGAAAAAGCGAAAGTCAAAGAGACATCCGCGGAGATTTCCAGACTGGATGGAGAGATTAAGGCTCTGCAGAAAGCAAAAGAGGAAAAAATCAAGCTCACAAACAGGCTGCCATGAACGATACGGCATACAATCAGGCGTATGAGGCAAAAATGGCAGAGTACAAAAAAGAGTACGCCGGCCTGACAGCAAAAGAAATTACGGACGAGACGAGAAAGAGAAACGAGGTTCTTGCCAAAGAGATTTATCTTTCCGTTGGACGTTACAAACTGCGTAAAAAGGTTCGCATGATCAAGAAGCTGCACGAGGCATTCAAAGCTGCGATGGAGCGTGGTGTGGATCTGAACGATGAGCAGAAACGAAACGGCGTTTTCGACCAGGCTACTTTCCGTGTGCGCTATCTGGATGAGACACCGGAGCAGCTTCATGGAACCTGTATCATTAACCTGGCAAAAATCCAGGACCCGAATGACTGGGGCCAGATCCGCGGCAAGAAAATTGCAACCGTATTCCAGGATCCGATGACGTCCCTTAACCCGATCATCACAATCGGAAAACAGATTACGTCTGTTATCATGAAGCATCAGCATGTCAGCGAAGTGGAAGCAAGGGCACAGGCGCTTGAGCTGATGGAAAAGGTTGGTATTCCGAACGCAGAGCAGCGTTTCGATGATTATCCGTTCCAGTATTCCGGCGGTATGAGACAGCGTATCGTTATTGCGATTGCACTTTCCTGCCGTCCGAAGATCCTCATCTGCGATGAGCCGACAACTGCGCTGGATGTTACGATTCAGGCGCAGATCCTGAAGCTGATCAAGGACCTTCAGAAAGAGTACAACTATACCATCGTGTTTATTACCCACGACCTTGGTGTCGTAGCGAATATCGCTGACCGTGTTGCCGTTCTGTACGCAGGACAGATCATCGAGTTTGCGAATGTAGAAGAGCTGTTCTACGACCCGCGCCATCCGTACACCTGGGCACTGCTTTCTTCCCTGCCGCAGCTTGCGGAGCGGAATACAAAGCTGTTCTCGATTACCGGTACCCCGCCGTCTCTGTACAACAAGATTATCGGAGACCCGTTCGCACCGCGTAACCAGTACTGTCTGAAAATCGACACACTGGAAGAGCCGCCGATGTTCAAAGTAACGGATACCCATTACGCCAAAACCTGGCTGCTGGATCCGAGAGCACCGAAGACGGAGAAGCCGGAGGCAATTCAGAATATTCACGAAAAATTATTAAAAGCATACAACTTATAGGAGAGTTTGAAAGTGTCTACAAAGCAGGAAAGCAAGACCACTGTTTCGCATCTGCCGGAGCATGGTCCGATTGACGAAAATGGAAGAGAAATCTTACTGCAGGTAAAAAATGTAGATATCACTTTCGGCAAGGGCGATGACGCAGTCAAAGCGGTAAAAAATGCTTCTTTTGACATCTACAAGGGAGAAACCTTCTCCCTCGTAGGCGAGTCCGGTTCCGGAAAGACCACGATCGGCCGTGCGGTCATTCGTGTCAACCCGTGTTCCGCAGGAGAGATCCTGTACAAGGGTGTTAAAATTTCCGGCAAGATTCCGCATTCCCTGGACCGGGAGGTTATCCGAAACATTCAGATGGTATTCCAGGATCCTGCCGCATCGTTAAATGAGCGTGCGACGGTCGATTACATCGTATCCGAGGGTCTTTACAACTTCCATCTGTACGAGAACGAGGCAGACCGTGTGAAAAAGGTAGAGAACATGATCAACGAAGTTGGTCTTCTGCCGGAGCACCTGACCCGTTACCCACATGAGTTTTCCGGCGGACAGCGCCAGCGTATCGGTCTGGCCCGTGCCATGGTTATGGAGCCGGAGCTGGTTGTAGCCGATGAGCCGATCTCCGCACTGGACGTATCGATCCGTGCCCAGGTCCTCAATCTGCTGAAAAAATTTCAGAGAGAAAAACAGGTTACCTATCTGTTTATTGCTCATGACCTTTCCATCGTACGGTTCATTTCCGACCGTATCGGTGTTATCTACAAAGGAAACATCGTAGAGGTTGCGGACGCAGAGGAGCTGTTCAACTTCCCGCTGCACCCGTACACGCATTCCCTGATCTCTGCCATTCCGATTCCGGATCCGCAGCTTGAGAAGAATAAGGTGCTGTACACCTACGACCCGTCCATTCACGATTATTCCGTGGACAAACCGGAGTTCGTGGATATCGGACACAACCACTTTGTATATGGAAATAAAAAAGAGATCGAAGAGTACAAGGCACTCCGTGAAAAGGGAGAGCCGCTGCAGCCGATCACCATCCGAAAGCCTGGCGAGGAAGTAAAAGAGGAGAACCACGAGGTTCATCTTTCCAAGGCAGAAGACGAATTCCTGAAAACTCCGGTTCACGATACCGGAAGCGTCTGGTACAAAGTGCTGTCATTCTTCTTCCCGATCATCGGTATCATCGCAGCGATGGTATACAAAAAGAAACAGTACTATCACAACTACAAAGCATGCAAGCAGGGTGCACTGTACGGATTTGCCGTACTGGCCGTGATTCTCCTGATCTTTATCATTGCATTGATTTTAGTTGCCCTATAGTGGACAGGAAAGAAAAAGTGGCCCGGAACCAGAAAAAAGGTTCCGGTGCCGCTTTTTTTGATTTACGCGAGCAACGAGCCAAAGTCCGTGCTTGCACGAGACCTTGGCGACTGCCGCGATAACTTGAGAAACTCGCGGAGCGTGTTTCTCATAGTTTACAGGAAGCTTCGTTGAACTTTCCTGCAAATTAAAAAGCTTTCCGGGCAGAACGCTTTCTTATGCCGGTTCACAAAAGAGAAGCGTGAGAAGAATTCCGTTCCGATTTTACTTGACGGGAGATGTGTTTTTTGGGACAATAAATCACAGCAAAAAAGAAAATAAAAGGAAAGAGGAGCAACAGAATGGGAAGAACAGTAAAAAATCCGAACAGACGGCTGCCAAAGCCGGTACAGAAGGTCTGGCTCTCCGAAAAAAATGTCGGACGGCGCATCCTGCTTGTAGTACTGCTTCTGGCGATTGGATCCGGTTTTCTGGTGTATGGTTTTATGAACTTTCTTCACGGAGATTCCGGCTGGCGTGAGATCAGTGTAAAGGCAGGCGCGGATTTGAACTGCGGTGAGGATTTTACCTTGAAATATAACGTTGGCGCAAGCGGGGTTTCCGCAGGCGGGGAGGCAAAGGCACTTTCGATGCTTTACACAGATGCGGCGGTGAAAGGCTACCGGCTTTTCAATATAGATGAGAGCTTTGAGGATGTGACAAACCTGTATGATATCAACCAACATCCAAATGAAGTGCTGACGGTAGATCCGGTTTTATACGATGCACTGAAAAAAGTATCCGATGCCAATTGCCGAGAAATTTATCTGGGACCGCTGTATGCGTCCCTGGAAAATCTCTGCGCCAGCAATGATGATGCGGCTGCAGCGCAGTTTGATCCGAACCGGAACGATGCGGCAGCAGAAGAAACGGCAGCAGTTGCTGCCTTTACACAGAACCCGGATGATATTTCACTGGAGCTGTCAGGGGAAAACCAGGTCTGTCTGCATGTGTCAGACGCGTATCAGGCGTATGCCGCAGAGATGGGCTATACCGCATATCTCGACTTTTTCTGGATGAAAAATGCTTTTTTGATTGATTATCTGGCGGATACGATTCGCGGCGAGGGCTATCAGCTCGGCATTATTTCCAGTAAGGACGGTTTCGTGCGCTGTCTCGATGAGACGGGAGAAAAAGAGTACCGGTATCCGCTGTATCATCTTTCCGGGAACGAAATCCAGTCATACGGAACAATGACGTATGAAGGACCGAAAAGCATCGTGTTTTTCCACGCTTACCAGGCGGGCAGCCCGGATGCGTACCGCTATTATCAGTATCAGGACAAAACGATGTGCACGCCGTATCTTAGCGCGGCAGACGGAAAAGACCACACAGCAGCATCCGAACTGATCGTCTATTCCGGTGAATATGGCTGTGCTGATACGCTGCTTGCAGCATTTTCTGATTATCAGCCGAATCGCTTTCCAGGGAGTCCCTGGAAACACTGACTTCACAGAACATTTACAGTATCTGGTTTGAGAACGATGAGATGCAGACGACAGATGAAGATCTTGCCGTAATCGTAGGAAATGAATAAAAAACAAACCAGATTTGCATTGTACAATCGCAGTTAGGATGGTAGAATAAAATCAGAATTTGAAAAATCATTTCCACAATCTGCAAGCCCCACTTCGCGATCTGTTTTGACCTTATCCGGTTGCTGCAGACCGTTTGGGCTGAAAATGGGACTCGCAGCTCACGAAAAGCTTTTTTCAAACACGCTCTGGCATGAATGAGTGCTTTTTTATGCGATTTTGTATGGGGGAAGCAGCAGCGAGAGCACGTAAAATAAAAAAGGAGGGGTTATAATTTTGAAAATGGAAGAAAAATTATACGATTATATGGATTGGGCGGAAATAGAAGCCGTGGTCTATTCCGAGGAAAATCATCCAAGAGACATCTTGGGACCGCGCGTAACGGAGGATGGTGTTTTGATTCAGGCGTTTTTCCCGGGTGCAACCCGTGCAGCCGTACATACGATCCGCGACGGAAAACAGACCGAGATGGTTTGCGAGGATGAGGCGGGATTTTTCGCTGTGCTGCTTCCAGGGAAGAAAATTCCGTCCTATACGCTGATCTACTGGGACGGCGACGGAAACCAGATGGAGCATTACGATCCGTACGCCTATCCGATGCAGTTCACCGAGCAGGAACAGAAACAGTTTGAAAACGGCATCTGTTATTCCATCTATGAGAAGCTGGGTGCACACCCGGTAAAGATCGATGGTATCAGCGGTGTTTACTTCGCTGTCTGGGCACCGAATGCGATCCGTGTCAGTGTTGTCGGGAATTTCAATAACTGGGACGGAAGAGCATATCAGATGAATCTTCTGGAGTCCGGAATCTACGAGCTCTTTATCCCCGGTGTTCGCGCGGGCGACATCTATAAATATGAAATCAAGGCAAAGGGCGGTCTGACGTATCTGAAATCGGATCCATACGCGAATGCAGCACAGCTGCGTCCGAACAATGCGAGTGTTGTGGTTGATCTTGGAAAATATGCCTGGCAGGATGAGAACTGGATGAAGAAGCGTGGTGTCACACAGGGCGACAAAGCGCCGATTTCTGTTTATGAAGTGCATCTTGGCTCCTGGAAAAAACCGGACGATGGCCGTGAATTTTATAACTACCGTGAGATCGCTCCGATGCTGGCTTCTTATGTGAAAGAGCTCGACTACCACCATGTTGAGCTGATGCCGGTGATGGAGCATCCACTCGATGAATCCTGGGGTTATCAGGTAACGGGCTATTACGCACCGACAGCACGATACGGAACGCCGGATGACTTCCGCTATTTTATGGATACGATGCACCAGAACGACATTGGTGTTATTCTCGACTGGGTACCGGCACACTTCCCGCGCGATACCTTCGGACTTTCTGCGTTTGACGGAACGTGTCTGTACGAGCATTTTGACCCGAGACAGGGATCCCATCCACACTGGGGCACGCTGATTTACAATTACGGCAGACCGGAAGTAAAGAACTTCCTGATCGCCAATGCGCTTTTTTGGGCAAAAGAGTACCATGCCGACGGAATCCGTATGGATGCGGTTGCATCGATGCTGTATCTTGATTATGGCAAGCAGGACGGGGAGTGGGTCGCAAATATCTACGGCGGAAATGAGAACCTTGAGGCAATTGAATTTTTAAAACATCTGAACTCCATCTTCAAAAAAGAGTTCCCGGATGCGCTTCTTATCGCAGAGGAATCGACCGCATGGCCGAAGGTGACGGGAGAACTCGACGATGAAGGACTTGGCTTCGACTACAAGTGGAACATGGGCTGGATGAATGATTTTACGGAATATATGAAAAACGATCCGGTATACCGCGGGGCACATCACGATCAGCTGACTTTTTCTATGGTATATGCATACTCGGAGAAATTCATGCTGAGTCTGTCGCACGATGAAGTGGTTCACCTGAAAGGTCTATGTATACCAAAATGCCGGGTACACCGGAGCAGAAAATGGCAAATCTTCGTCTGGCGTACGCTTATCAGATGGTGCATCCCGGAAAGAAGCTTCTCTTTATGGGACAGGAATTCGGACAGGAAAAAGAGTGGAATGAGAAACAGTCCCTGTCCTGGGAGCTTCTTGAGGACAAGGAACATCTGCAGCTAAAAAACTATATGGCGGCACTTCATGCATTCTACAAAGCAAATCCGGCATTGTATCAGCTTGACGAAAAGCCGGAGGGCTTTGAGTGGATCAATGGCATGGAGTGGGAAAAGAATCTTCTGATCTTCCTTCGCAGAACAAGGAAGAAAGAAGACACGCTGCTTGTCGTATGCAACTTCTCGAATGTCGAGTACGATGATTTCCGCATTGGTGTGCCGTATCCAGGAAAGTACAAAGAGATGTTCAACAGCGATGCGGAAAGCTATGGCGGAACAGGCGTCGGAAATCCACGCGTGAAAATGTCGAAAAAGACAGAATGCGACGAACGGAAAAACTCGATTACCGTGAAACTCGCACCGCTTTCTGTTCAGGTATTTTCTTATACGAAGCCGGAGACGGGCGCTGCAAGCAATAAGAGCGCAAAGGCAAAAACTGCAGCGAAGGCGGCAGCAGAGAAGAAAACCGGAAAGAAGGGAAAACCGGCTGGAAAAACGGAAGAAGCAGTAAAAGCAGTAAAAGCAAAGAAAACAACAAAGACTGCCCAAAAAGCAGAGAAAAAGGTATCGGAAAAAACGGTGAAAACCGCAGAGAAAAAGCAGGGAACTACGACTGCGACAGAGAAGGTGGAGAAAGTCGTAAAGCAGGCGATCGACAGCAAACCGGTGAAAACGGTAGAGCAGACGGTGGACAAGCTGGTGAAAGCCGGAAAATCCGCAGCGGCAGAGGCAGCAAAAGCCGTGGAAAAATACCGCGCAGCCGCCGATCCGGAAAAGAAGCCGGCGACAAAGCCGGAAACCAAGTCGGAAGCAAAATCAGAGGCAAAACCAGAGACAAAAACGAAAAAAAGCACAGGCATGAGTGAACTCGGCGAGGAGCTGCAGAGAAAATTCGAGACAGAGGAGAGATAACACATGGTGAATCTGACAGCGGCGGAACGCGTCTATGAATACTGGATCGACAAGGCCTCTTCGGCTGCCGATCTGGTGCTGAAGATCGTGTTTGCAGTAATTCTGTTTCTGGTTGCACGCAAACTGATCCTGTGGCTCTGTGGTCTGATCCGGAAAAACATGCGGCGTTTTCACACGGAGGAGGCGGTGGTCAGTTTCACCGTTTCCATGGTGAAATACAGTCTGAACACGCTGCTGGTGCTGACCATTATCGTTCAGCTCGGTATCGTATCCGAAGCGTCGATCGCAGCAGCTATCGCCTCCGCCGGCGTTGCGTATCCCTGGCATTGCAGGGCGGTCTCTCGAACTTTGCAGGCGGGGTGATGATTCTGCTGCTGAAGCCATTTAAGGTCGGTGACTACATTATATTCCCGGGCGAAGGCCAGGAGGGAACGGTCAAAAAGATTGAGATGTATTACACGACAATCAACAGCATCGACAACCGTACCATCATGATCCCGAACGCCAATCTGACGAACCACACCATCATCAACGTGACGGCGATGGACCGGAGAAAGCTGGAGATCAAAGTCGGCATTTCTTATGAGTCCGATATCAGAAAAGCGAAGGACATCCTGCGCCGCCTCGTTGAGGAGGAGCCGCATTTTCAGTCGGAGGAACAGCAGTTTTTCGTAGATGAGCTGGGCGAGAGCGCGATTACGGTCGGTCTGCGCGCCTGGGTCGCAACGGAAAATTACTGGCCGGTCAAATGGAAAATGAATGAGCGCATCAAAGAAGAGTTTGACGCGGCGGGAATTTCCATCCCGTATAACCAGCTCGATGTCCACATCTGCCCGGAACCGGCGAACAAAAAAGCCGGAAAAGGCGATAAATAAAGGATATTTTGAAAATTAACCCTTGCAATTGCACGGAAAAGGTGCTATAGTAAAGTTGTTAATAAGTGACTGTTAAGGAGTGGACGATTTCGTCCACTCTTTCTTGTGTACAGGGAAATGAAAGAATTTTTCGAAAGTTTCCCTGAATCAAAAAGGTGGTGAGGATTTGAGCAGAAGAGAAGAATACGAACAGAAGGCAGAAGAACTGATCACTCCGATTGTAGAAGCCAATGGTTTTGAACTGGTGGATGTGGAGTATGTCAAAGAGGGCGGTACCTGGTACCTGCGTGCTTACATCGACAAAGAAGGCGGAATTACCGTGGATGACTGCGAAATCGTCAGCCGTGCATTTTCTGACCGGCTGGACGCAGAGACTTTATCGATGACGCCTATATCATGGAGGTCAGCTCCCCGGGCCTTGGACGTCCGCTGAAAAAAGAGAAAGACTATAAGAGAAGCATGGGAAAAGAGCTGGAAATCCGGACATACCGTGCGATCGAGAGAAACCGGGAATTTTACGGAATACTCACCGCATATGATGATAACAGTGTGACCATTTTGGAGGAGGACGGAACAGAGCGCGTCTTCCAGAAAAGCGATATTGCATTGATCCGTTTAGCATTTGATTTCTAAACAGACGCAGATACAGGAGGAAAAGAGAAAAATGAATACAGAATTAATGGAGGCCCTTGAAGTTCTTGAGAAAGAGAAGAATATCAGCAAAGATACCCTGCTTGAGGCAATTGAGCAGTCGCTGATCCAGGCCTGTAAAAACCATTTTGGCAAAGCAGATAATGTAAAGGTAAGCATTAACGCCCAGACTGGTGATTTCAAAGTCGTAGCAGAGAAAACCGTTGTTGATCTGGTACAGGATCCGATCATGGAGATCGCCCTTTCCGATGCAAAACGTGCAGACTCCCGCTATGAACTCGGCGATATCGTTCCGGTAGAAATCAAATCCAAAGAGTTCGGCCGTATTGCAACCCAGAATGCCAAAAACGTCATTCTTCAGAAGATCCGTGAGGAAGAGCGTAAAGTTCTGTTTGATCAGTACTTCGAGAAAGAGCACGATGTGGTTACCGGTGTGGTACAGCGCTATGTAGGACGCAACGTCAGCATCAACCTCGGTAAAGTAGACGCTCTGCTGACCGAGAACGAGCAGGTCAAAGGCGAGAAATTTGAGCGACCCAGCGTGTGAAAGTATACGTTCTGGAAGTAAAGAATACAACCAAGGGACCGAAAGTCATGGTATCCCGTACCCATCCGGAACTCGTAAAACGTCTCTTTGAGTCTGAGGTTTCCGAGGTTGCAGAAGGCATCGTAGAGATCAAGAGCATTGCCCGTGAGGCAGGAAGCCGTACGAAAATGGCAGTATGGTCCAACGATCCGAACGTCGATGCAGTCGGCGCATGCGTCGGTATGAACGGAAGCCGTGTCAACGCGGTTGTCAATGAGCTGAACGGAGAGAAGATCGACATCATTACATGGGATGAGAACCCGGCACTCCTGATCGAGAACGCACTGAGCCCGGCAAAAGTTATCTCCGTTATGGCAGATCCGGATGAGAAGACCGCAAAAGTAATCGTTCCGGATTACCAGCTTTCCCTTGCCATCGGTAAAGAGGGACAGAACGCAAGACTTGCCGCACGTCTGACCGGATTCAAGATCGACATTAAGAGCGAGACCCAGGCACGCGAGGCAGGAGACTTCGACTACGTAGAAGAAGAGGAATACGAGGAAGAGGACAATTACGATGAGTCCGCAGCAGAGGAGGAAACCATCTCTGCAGAAGAAAACTTCGACGAGAATGATGTAGAAACAGCAGAGAAAGCCGGAGACGAAGAGTAATTAAAATAAAAACAAAGGCGGGATGAGCATTTGAGTACAGTTCGTAAAGTGCCGCTGCGTAAATGCATTGGCTGCAATGAAATGAAAAACAAAAAAGAAATGATCCGCGTGGTGAAAACCACCGAAGGAACGATTGTTCCGGACACAACCGGAAGAATGAACGGACGCGGTGCTTATGTCTGCTCTCTGGAATGTCTGGGGAAAGCAATGAAAAACAAAGGACTTTCCCGTTCTCTGAAGGCAGAAATTCCATCAGAGGTTTATGAGCAGTTAAAGGAGGCATTTGCGAAGATTGAACAGTCAAAGTAAAGGATTATCCATGCTGGGCCTTGCATGAAGGCGGGTAAGGTATCGAGCGGCGAATTTGCGACCGAGCAGGCCGTAAAGAGCGGCAGCGCATACCTTGTCATTCTGGCGGAAACGGCGTCGGCCAATACACAGAAGAAATTTCGCAATATGTGTGCATACTATAAAGTGCCATGCATTCTTTTTGGGGACAAAGAGCAGCTTGGAAGAGCCATCGGAAGAGAATACCGTTCTTCCCTTGCCGTATGTGAAGCGCATTTTGCAGAAAAAATAGCAGCATTGTTGGCAGAAGCGTAAGGCGTAAGGCCGGAAAGGTCGGTGGATGGATGCAGGAAACACGAAAACCGCAGAAAGAGGAGAAAAGATCATTGGAAAAGAAAGATACAGAAAATATGGAAATGAAGAAACCGGAAGAGCAGGCAAAACCGAAGAAAAAGAAAATTATTTCCGTTGTGCGTCCGCAGAACGCAACAAGTAAAGAAGCAAAAGAGTTCACAAAGAACCAGGGACAGAAAAAAGACCGTCCGTCCCGCGGAAACGGCCGTCCGGAAGGAAACCGCAATGGAAACGGAAGAAGCGAGGACCGTCCGAACCGTGGAAACGGAAACGGCGGAAATGGAGATCGTCCGAACCGCAATGGAGACCGTCCGCAGGGAGAGCGCCGTTCAACATAACGGAGACCGTCGAACCGCAATGGAGACCGTCCGCAGGAGACGACGCCTGCGTCAAACATAACGGACC
>ENA-OQAN01000068-OQAN01000068.1-human-gut-metagenome-genome-assembly--contig:-NODE-68-length-51684-cov-3.313750_pt1 | contig 51684 bp, 57 predicted proteins | sample MGYA00242735_ERZ504527 | MGnify/ENA primary metagenome ERZ504527 (study PRJEB26092, sample SAMD00036230) | human gut metagenome | host: Homo sapiens | study: EMG produced TPA metagenomics assembly of... | reverse complement strand
TGAAAATCAGGAGATTCTGACGGAACAGGGAGAGCTGCAGCTTACCGACTACGGTGTCTCCGGCATCCCGGTATTCCAGATTTCCCGGTTCGCTGTGCGCGCCTGCATGCAGAAAAAAACGCGTTGAACTTCTCGTAGACTTCTTTCCGGAACTGACGGAATCGGAGCTTACTGCAGAACTTGTCAGACGGCAGGAAATCTGCCCGTATAAAGCGCCAAAAGAGCTTCTGATCGGTCTTCTTCCAGAAAAACTCATTCCGGTTCTGATCGGAAAGAAAAAGACTCCGGAAGAAATGGCAGGCGCCATCAAATCATATCGTTTACAGATCACCGACCAGACCGACTTTGGAAAAGCCCAGGTGTGTGCGGGCGGCATCACGCTCGACCAGCTTACGGATTCTCTGGAATCGGTACAGCACCCTGGTATTTTCTTTGCGGGAGAAGCCCTGGACGTCGACGGCGTCTGCGGCGGCTACAATCTCCAGTGGGCCTGGTCCAGCGGAAGTGCAGCCGGAAGAGCTGCAGCAGGAGAACATGCATGATTCGGATACAGCAATTAAAGCTTCCAGTCACCCACACACAGGAGGAACTGGAACAGAAAATAAGAAAAACACTGAAAATCGGAAAACACGATCTGCAGGAAATTGAGCTCTTACGCCGCTCAATTGATGCCAGAAAGAAATCCGAATTAAAATACGTTTATCAGCTTGATGTAAAAGTAAAAGATGAGAATGCCGTACTGCGGAAGGCGAAAAATAACCAGATCGTAAAAGCGGAGAAAAAGCCATATGTGTTCCCAAAATCTGGAGAACAGACTCTTGTTCACCGGCCGGTTATTATCGGAAGCGGTCCGGCAGGACTTTTTTGTGCCTATGTTCTCGCAAAGCATGGCTACCGTCCGCTCGTTCTGGAGCGCGGCGAATCTGCAGAACAGAGAAAGAAAAGTGTCGATGCGTTCTGGAAAACCGGCGTTCTGAACCCGGAATCGAACGTACAGTTCGGAGAGGGCGGCGCCGGTACGTTTTCGGATGGAAAATTAAACACTTCGGTGAAGGATCCATCCGGCAGAAACCGTGAGGTACTCCGGATCTTCACGGAATGCGGGGCACCGGAAGAAATTCTGTACGATCAGAAACCGCACCTTGGCACCGATCAGCTCATCGGAATTGTGACAATAATGCGGAAAAAGATCGAGGCATGGGGCGGAGAAGTCCGTTTCGGAGCAAAAGTGACGGACTTTGGGATTGAAAACGGCAGACTCACTTCTGTAACCGTCAATGAAACCGAGAAGATTGCCGCGGAGACGGCAGTCCTTGCGATCGGCCACTCTGCACGCGATACCTTCTTTAAACTCTGCGAAAATAGGATCTCCATGGAAGCAAAATCCTTCGCTGTCGGCGTCCGCATTGAGCATCCGCAGAAGATGATCACGCAGGATCAGTACGGACCGGAGGCACCGGATTTCCTTGGGGCAGCACCGTATAAGCTCACCAATCAGTGTGAAAACGGAAGAGGTGTGTACTCATTCTGCATGTGTCCCGGCGGCTATGTTGTCAACGCATCCTCGGAAGCGGAACGCACCTGCGTCAACGGTATGAGTTATTCTGACCGGGAAGGTAAAAATGCGAACAGCGCTATGATTGTCACCGTAACACCGGAAGACTACCGCCCGTACCATGTAGAGGGAACGCCGGACGTACTTGATGGTGTGGCATTCCAGAGAGCGCTTGAACACGCTGCGTGGGAAGCCGGAAAAGGCAAAGTTCCGGTGCAGCTTTTTGGTGATTTCTGTGAAAACAGAGTTTCTACAGCACTTGGAGAGGTAACCCCTTCCATCTGCGGAGAATGGACTTTCGCCAATCTGCGGGAAGTTCTTCCGACGTTTATCGGAGACTCCCTTGTGGAAGGCATTCGTGCATCTGAGCGGAAAATCCACGGCTTTTCCGTCCGGACGCCGTTCTTTCCGGCGTGGAAGCGCGTACCTCGTCACCGGTCCGCATTGTAAGAAATGAAACGCTCGAAGTCCGTCGCTTACCGGTCTTTACCCGTGCGGAGAGGGCGCAGGCTATGCGGGAGGCATCACTTCCGCAGCCATGGACGGATTAAAAACGGCAGAGGAAATTGCAAAAAAATATATGAATTTTTCATAATTCCTATACATCTGCGGAAAGTTGTGCTAGAATGATGGGTGATTCAAACCAATGTATTCCATGAAAATTCCCGGAAGAGTGGTGGGAGGAATACATGAGAAAAAATGGATTACGAAACCTGCCGACGATGGAACAGCCATATGAAAAATGCCTGGAAAACGGCCCGGAAAGCCTTTCCGACGCGGAGCTTCTGGCTGTCATTTTACGATGTGGGGCAAGGGGAAAAACATCCCTGGAGCTCGCAAGAGAAATTCTTTCCCTTCCCGGAAAAGAGGAGGCCTGTTAGGACTCTATCACTGTACAAGACAGGAACTTCTGCAGATCCGCGGAGTCGGGGAAGTAAAAGCGATCCAGCTCCAGTGCATCGGTGAGCTTTCCAAACGAATGGCCGCGGCCGGAGCAAGAAAAGGTCTCTGCTTTCATGATCCGGCTTCCATTGCGGATTATTACATGGAACGTCTCCGCCACGAGGATCAGGAGGTTCTTCTCTGCATGATGCTGGACACAAAAAATCAGCTTCTCGGAGAAAAGGAAATCACAAGAGGAACGGTCAATGCGACGATGATTTCGCCGCGGGAGCTTTTTCTTGCGGCACTGCAGTTCCGTGCGGTTCATATTCTGCTGGTTCACAACCATCCAAGCGGAATCCCGGAACCAAGCGGTGACGATATTACCGTGACACGGCAGATCCGGCGGGCGGGCGAAATGCTCGGCATTACCCTGCTGGATCACATTATTATCGGGGATCACTGTTATACCAGTATGCTGGAACAGGGAATCTGATCCCGAAAATCCGAGGCAGAAATGCCCAAAGGAAGGGAACAAGTTAAAGGAGCACGATGCAGATTCGAAATGTATACGGCATAGACCTTGGCACCAGTACCGTCAAAATCTATGACTGAAGAAAGACACAATCACAAAAGAAAAAAATATGATTGCCATACGCAACCGCGAACAGGTGATTGCCGTTGGAAATTACGCATATGAAATGCACGAGAGAACGCCTTCCAATATCGAGGTAATTACCCCCATGAGCAACGGACGCATTGCGAATGTATTGATGGTAGAAGCCGTTTTGCACACGCTTCTCCATGCTGTACGCGCCACATGGGATACCGCCCGGAGCTGTATTTTTCAGTTCCCTGCGATATGACAGAGATTGAACGGCGTTCTTATTATACGATTGCACATAAGGGAGCCTTAAAAAACTGCCGCATGTATCTTGTGGATAAACCAATCGCGGATGCGCTGGCACTTGGCATTCCGATCAACCGCACGAAGGGTTCCATGATTGTCAACATCGGAGCGCAGAGCACAGAGATTTCTGTTATCGCCAACGCGAGGGTTATTTTTTCCAGAATCATCCCGGTAGGCGGAAAACAGTTCAACGAATCGATATGCAATCTGAACCGCCGCAAAAACAATTTCCAGATTGGCTCCAAAACAGCCAAACGTGTCAAGATTGCGCTGGCGGATCTTGGAACAGACAAAAAAGAGGCGCGGAAGGTGCGCGGCGTAGATGGTGCATCCGGTCTTCCAATGGAAGGGATCATTACTTCTTCCCTCGTAAACGAAGCACTCCTTTCCGGTGTTAATGAGATCGGCGAGGAAATCAAGCATGCGCTGGAGCGTACACCGCCGCAGATCCACGATCATATCCAGAAAGAGGGTATTTACATCACCGGCGGAAGCACAAGGATTCCGAACATTGACCGCTATCTTTCGAGACAGCTCGGCTGTCCGGTGCAGCTTTCCCAGTATTATGACCTCTGTACCATCTGTGGGCTCAAGGAACTGATCACGCACGATGCGCTGCATCGCTGGGCTTACACGGTAAATAAAAAGAAGTAAATCTATCAAAAAGGACCCGCTATGAATAAGAAGAAAAAATTTCAGCTAAAAAGCAAACATTTACTTTTCATCATGACGTTCCTGTGTCTCTCCGGCATTTTAGGCAGTGCAGCAGACAAAATGCCGGTCACGCCGATCCGGGAAGCCGCAGGCTTTGTGATCATCCCGTTTCAGAACGGAATTAACCAGATCGGTGCGTATTTGACAGACTGTCTGACCGGTTTCCAGAACGTCAAAAAACTGTCTGCCGAGAAAGAGGAGCTTGAACAGAAGGTCACGGATCTGACTGAGGAAAACAATCAGCTTGTACAGGAGCAGCAGGAGCTGCAGCGTCTTCAGGAGCTGTATCAGCTGGACCAGTCCTACTCGGAATATGAAAAAGTAGCAGCACAGGTCATCTCAAAGGATCCGGGCAACTGGTATGATACCTTTGTCATCAACAAAGGATCAAATGACGGGATTCAGAAAGATATGAACGTTATTGCAGACGGCGGCCTTGTTGGACTTGTTGAGGAGGTAAGTTCCAATTCCGCTACTGTCCGCTCTATCATTGATGACTCCAGTTCCGTGAGCGCCATGACAGCATCTACCTCAGATACGTGTATTGTATCGGGTGATCTGCGCCTGATCAGCGACGGAAAGCTTGCCTTTTCCCAGCTGAATACAACCGACACGGTAGCTGAGGGCGAAAAGATTGTGACATCGAACATCAGTGATAAATACCTCCGCGGTATTCTGATCGGCTATGTCAGTGAAATCACCGAGGACTCCAATCACCTGACGAAAAAGGGATACATCATTCCTGTTGTGGATTTTCAACATATTCAGGAAGTTCTCGTGATCAAAGAATTAAAACAGCAGGGAGGAGAGTAAATGCGCAGAAAAATCACGCTTGCCTTTCTGATTCTGGCAGCTTTCCTGTTACAGACAACTGTATTTCAGTATTTTCAGATCGCGTCCGTAACGCCGAACCTTCTTCTGATTCTGACGTCCGCCTTTGGGCTGATGCGCGGAAAAAAAGAGGGACTGATGGTCGGGTTTTTCAGCGGTCTGATGATTGATCTGTTCTACGGCAGCCTGTTTGGATTTTACGCACTGCTCTACATGTATATCGGTTATCTGAATGGCTTTTTCTGCAAAGTCTTCTATGACGATGATATTAAGGTACACATTGTACTGGTCGCTGCCAGCGATCTTGTCTACAGTCTGCTGATGTATGTGCTGCAGTTCCTGCTGCGCGTGCGCCTGCACTTTTTCGATTATCTGGCGCATATTATTCTGCCGGAAATGGTATACACGGTAGTGCTCTCCATTCTGCTTTACCGGCTTTTATTTATCATCAACCGTAAACTGACCGAAAATGAAATGGAAGGACAACAGTCGCCATGGCTAAGAAGATAAGAAAACTTTTCCGCAGACTCGGTGAAAACCGCACCCTATTGCTTGGTGTGGTTTTCCTTGCTATGTTTGCCGTCCTGATCGGAAGACTTTTTATCCTGCAGGTGGTGCATGGAGAAGAGTATGCGGATAATTTTGAACTGCAAATCACAAAAACCAGAACCCTTGATAGTACAAGAGGAAATATTTATGACCGGAACGGAAAACTGATCGCTGGAAATAAGGTTTCCTACTCCGTAACCATCGAGGATAACGGAACGTACAACACGACAAAAGAACGTATTCTCTCTCTGAACGCAGAACTCTATCGTCTCTGTAAGCTGATTCGTGCAAACGGAGACTCGATTGACACCAGCACCTTCCCGATTGAAGTGGATGAGAACGGTGCGTTTGTTTTTACAGGTGAAGAGGGAACGACCCGCGACCGTTTCCGTGCAGACATTTATGGACAGAAGAAAATCGACGATATGACGGCAGAACAGAAGAGTTCCAGTGCCGAAACGCTGATGACATTTCTTGCCGGACCGGACGGCTTTGGCCTGGATGCCTATTCTGACGATGAAAAATACGCATATTCTGCCAAAGATTTTGAAGAGTATGGTCTTCCATACCAGACAGACGAATCCGGAAATGCGGTCCTTTCTCTTTCCAATCAGGAGCGTCTGGAAATTCTGGTGATCCGCTATAAGATGAAACAGACGAATTATCAGAAGTATGTCCGCGTGACAGTTGCTTCCGGCGTCAGCAGCAATACAACTGCATCGATTGCAGAGAATGAAGATGTTCTGCAGGGTGTCAGCATTTCGGAAGACTCCGAGCGTGTATATTATGACGGAAAGTATTTTTCCTCTCTGATCGGTTATACGGGCCAGGCGTCCTCAGACGAGCTGACAGAACTGAATGAAGAGCTGAAGAGCCAGGGAAAAGAAGAAACGTATTCCACGGAATCCATCGTCGGAAAATCTGGTCTGGAACAGTATATGGAGACAATCCTTCAGGGAACCGACGGATCAGAAGAGATTATCGTTAATAACGTCGGAAAAGAGCTGGAAACGGTAGAAGGATCCCTGGTTGAGCCAAAACAGGGAAATAACGTCTATCTTTCGATTGATTATGACCTGCAGATTGCGGTATATAAAATTCTGGAACAGAGAATTGCCGGCATTCTGAAACAGTATCTGAGTGATGTAAAATCCGTTGATACCTCAACACTTGCCAATACGGATGCCGTTCCGATTCCAATTTACGATGTATACAATGCACTGATCGAAAACAGCACGATTGATATTTCCCATTTCTCGGCGGCGGATGCCACGGAGCGTGAGCAGCGGATCTATGCACTGTTCCAGCAGAAGCTCCAGCAGGTGCTTGCCGAGATTACGCAGGAACTGACCGTTGAAACAGCAACCGTTTACAACGACCTCAGCGATGAAATGCAGGAATATGAGACCTTCATCGTGGATAAGCTGCTTTCCAGTACGATGGGTATTCTTTCTTCAACAGCAATTGATGAGAAAGACGCCACCTATCAGGCATGGAATGACGGAACGATTTCTCTTCGTGATTATCTGACGTATGCGGCAAGCCAGAACTGGATTGATGTCTCAGCACTGACGCAGGATGATGCCTACCTGGATTCTCAGGAGGTTTATCAGAAGCTGACGGAGGTTATTCTGGACCGTCTGGCAAACAATACAACATTTGCAAAAAAGATGTATCACTATATGCTGCTGCAGGATATGCTCGATGGCTATGATATCTGCAATCTGATGTATGATCAGAACCTTCTGACGAAAGAGGATGACGATTATGCCGCTTATGTTGCAGGAAATATGACACCGTTCCAGCTTCTGTCCGATAAAATCGCCAAACTGGAAATCACCCCGGCACAGCTTGCACTCGATCCGTGTTCCGGTTCTGCTGTCATTACGGACCCGAATACCGGTGCTATTTTAGCCTGTGTTTCCTATCCTGGCTACGACAACAACCGCCTGGCAAACCAGATGGATACCGCATACTGGGCAAAATTGAATACCGATGAATCCAGCCCGCTGTACAACAAAGCAACCCAGCAGAAGACGGCTCCTGGTTCCACCTTTAAACCGCTGATGGCGGTTGCCGGATTAAGCGAAGGCATAATTACTCCGACCAGTACCATCAACTGCAACGGTCTGTTCGGGGAAGGACTTGTCAACGAATCTGACTATGTCCACTGCCATCAGTTGAGCGGCCACGGAGATCTGAACATTGTCGGTGCCATCCAGAACTCCTGCAACGTGTTCTTCTGTACGCTTGGATATCGTCTGGGACTCGATGAGAACGGCACCTTTAAACAGAAGCGCTCTCTGGAAATGATCCAGAAATATGCCGATATGTTTAAGCTGGATGAAAAGACTGGAATCGAAATTTCGGAAACCGATCCGAATGTAACCGATTCCCTCCCGATCCTTCCTCGATTGGTCAGGGTACCAACAACTATACGACGACACAGCTTGCACGCTATGTCACAACGATTGCAAATTCCGGTACGGTTTATAATCTTTCCCTTCTGCAGAAAGCAACGGATTCGGATGGCAATGACATCGATATGGGCGCAGATTTCGGCCCGACGGTAAATTCAGAAATGGATGTTGATTCCAACATCTGGGATCTGGTACACGAAGGCATGCGAAAAGTAATCAGCGTATCCAATGCGACCATTTTCCCGGAATCCTGGCCGGTAGAGCTTTCCGGAAAAACCGGTACCGCGCAGGAAGACCGTACACGTGCAAACCATGGACTGTTTATCGGCTTCTCTCACTATGAGAGCAGAGACGATATTGCTCTTGCCGTCCGCATTCCGTTTGGATATTCTTCTATGAACGCAGAGTTGGTAGCTAAGGATATCTTAGATTATTACTATGGCCTCTCAGAGATATTCTGTCCGGTCAGGCAAACTCCAACGGTGTTGCAAGCGTGAGAGCAGACTAAGGAATTTTTCCGGCAGAAACGAAGCTGGGAAGAAAGCTGCAAAAGAGAAAGGATGCGTTTTTAAACAAAGGTTTGGACGCATCCTGCGGCATGAAAATGCAGAACAGTTTTCAACAAGGAGGTTCCAGATGAGTGAAGTCATTGTAATTACATCAGGAAAAGGCGGCGTCGGAAAGACGACAACCGCAGCAAATATCGGAATCGGGCTGGCACAGCTTGGAAAGAAAGTTGTGATGGTAGATACCGACATCGGTCTTCGAAACCTGGATGTCGTGCTCGGCCTTGAAAACCGGATTGTCTACAATCTTGTGGATGTTGTGGAGGGCAACTGCCGGATGAAGCAGGCGCTAATCCGCGACAAACGGTACGAGCAGCTCTACCTTCTCCCGTCTGCCCAGACGAGGGACAAGACAAGCGTAACGCCCGAGCAGATGAAAAAACTCTGCGATGAATTAAAACAGAGCTTTGATTTTGTTCTTCTTGACTGTCCGGCAGGCATTGAGCAGGGATTTGCAAATGCAGTTGCCGGTGCCAATAAGGCAATTGTTGTGACTACGCCGGAGGTTTCGGCCATCCGGGACGCGGACCGCATCATCGGCCTTCTGGAGGCGCAGGATCTGAGGGATATCTCTCTTGTCATCAATCGTATCCGGCCGGATATGGTAAAACGCGGTGAAATGATGTCGGTGGATGATGTACAGGAAATTCTTGCTGTTCCGCTGCTCGGCATTCTGCCCGATGATGAGCAGGTAGTAATCGCCACCAACCAGGGCGAAGCGATCGCTGGAAGCGGTTCCAAGGCAGGAGAAGCCTTTACGAATATCAGCCACAGGATCCTCGGGGAGAGTGCTCCCTACTTGGATCTTGACAGCAAAAAGGGATTTTTCCGCCGCGTATTCGGGCGATAGGAGGGAACTGGTATGGGTTTATTTTCAGGCAGAAAGCCGCACTCCGGCCTCGTTGCAAAAGAACGTCTGTCCAATCTTTTAATGGCAGAACGTCTGAACTGTTCTCCGGCATCGCTTCAGATGCTGAAAAATGATCTTTCTGCTGCTGCAGGAAAATACCTTACCGTTGAGGCGGATGAAATTTCCGTCACCATTACACAAACAACCCCTGTCATACTGACAGCGAAAATACCATTGAAAAGAAACGAGGAGTATCATGTTAAGACGATATAGCTGAAAAATTATAATTTCCGGCTGGTCATTCTTCTGATTGCCATCAGCATTATTGGTGTGTTTCTGATCGGAAGTGCAGACAGTGCAGACCAGAAAAAAACAGGCCATCGGAGTCGTATTGGGCGTAGTATCATGATTATTGTCTCTTTACTTGACTATAGCTGGCTTCTGAATTTTTACTGGGTTCTTTACATCGGAAATCTGATGATGCTTGGCGTTCTTTATCTCGGCGGTTCTACCGCAAAAAACACGTTTGGTGCGACCCGTTGGATTCAGATCGGAAGCTTTCAGTTTCAGCCGACCGAGCTTTCAAAAATCTTTCTGATCATGTTTTTTGCGATGTTTCTGATGAAGCATGAAGAAGATCTGAATACGGCGAAAACCATTTTTACCGCGATCGGGCTTCTGATTCCGCCGCTCGTTATGATTTACCGTCAGCCGGATTTGAAAAATACGATTACGGTCATGGTTCTGTTCTGCTTTATGATGTATGTGGCGGGCTTAAGCTACAAAGTTATCGCCGTTGTTCTGGTTTCCGGTTCAGCACTGGTACTTGCGCTTCTGCTTGTCATTACGCAGGTGAATTTCCAGCTTCCGGCGGCTCTTGACAAGACGATTGGTTATCAGCTTGGGCGAATTCAGGACTGGTTAAGCGATGATGCCGACAACGCCGACGGCCGTCTCCAGCAGCAGAATTCCATTACAGCCATCGGTTCCGGAAAGCTGACCGGAAAAGGACTCAACAACAATAAAGTTTCTTCCGCAAATAAGGGAAATTTCGTTTCCCAGAACCATAATGACTTTATTTTTGCAGTGGCAGGAGAGGAACTTGGTTTCTTTGGATGCTGCGGAATTATCCTGCTCCTGTTCCTGATTCTCGTCGAATGCATCCGGACTTCCCGGAAAGCAAAAGATCTGTCAGGAACGTTGATCTGCTGCGGTATGGCAGGACTCATTGCCTTTCAGAGCTTTCTGAATATCAGTGTTGCAACCGGAATCCTGCCGAACACCGGTACACCGCTTCCGTTCGTCAGCTATGGACTGACTCCCTTGTAACACTTTACATCGGAATGGGGCTTGTCCTGAATGTCGGACTGCAGAACCGGGATTTTGTAACCAGAAACTATGAATTACTAAGGAGGAAAACCATCAATGAACATCGGATTGATCGCGCATGATGCAAAAAAAACGCTGCTTCAGAACTTGTGTATCGCCTACCGCTCGGTACTTGCCAAGCATACTCTTTACGCAACCGGAACTTCCGGCCGTCTGGTAGAAGAGGCAACCGGACTTAACGTCCGCAAATATCTGGCTGGACACGTTGGAGGCGTTCAGCAGATGGGTTCTCAGATTGAACAGAATGATCTGGATCTTGTGATTTTCCTGCGGGATCCGGAACAGCCGAAACAGCATGAGCCGGATGTCCATCGGATTATCCGTCTCTGCGACGTACACAGCATTCCGCTTGCCACCAATCTTGCAACGGCAGAAATGCTGATCAAATCATTAGACAGAGGAGAAATGGACTGGCGTGAAATCTACCGGAGAAACGACTAATACTACAGAAAAAGAACAGAAACTGCCTGTAACGGAGAAAAACGGGACTGCTCCGGAAAAAACCGAACATATTTTAAACCGCCTGATCATCGGCGCGGGTGTCTGTGTTGCTGTTATTGCGGTTCTGATCGGTGTGAAACTGTACCGTCAGGACCGCCAGATGGACATTACAGAGCCGTTTGCGCGAAGTATGGTGCTCGCCTCCGATCCGCTTTCGGCAGAAAAACGGTTTCAGGCTGAAACGCTCTCTGCCGATCTCTGTGTCGGTGAGACGAGCGTACCGCTGAATGATATCTCGTTTTCTTCACAGGTAAAGGCCGGACTGTTTGATCTGGATCACAAAAAAGTATTGTTCGCGCAGAATATGTATGATCAGGTCTACCCAGCCAGCATCACGAAGATCATGACGGCTCTCCTTGCCATGGAATACAACCAGCCGGATACGCAGGTAACGATCACAGAAGAGGATCTTGCGCTGGAAGATGGATCCCAGATGAGTGGACTGGCCGTGGGCGATACGGTAACGATGGATCAGCTTTTCCATGCATTGTTGATTTATTCTGCCAACGATGCTGCTATGGCGATTGCCCGCCAGGTAGGCGGAAGTGTAGAGAATTTCGTTCAGATGATGAACGATAAGGCAGCTTCCCTTGCCATGACCGGTACGCATTTTGCAAACCCGCACGGTCTTCACAATGAGAATCATTACACTACTGCATATGATGTTTATCTGATGCTGTATGCTGCCTATCAGCATACGGAATTCCAGAATACGATGTCAATGTCTTCCTACACGCTGAACATGACGCATGCGGACGGTACGGCGGGAACGATCTATTTAAGCTCCACGGACAAATATCTGACCGGAGAGAAAAACGCACCGGAAAACGTGACGGTGCTCGGCGGAAAAACCGGAACGACCGATGAGGCCGGTTCCTGCCTGGCACTGGTATCCCAGAATGCATACGGAGAACCGTTTATCTCTGTCATTCTTCATGCATCAACAAAAGTGGAACTGTACGAGGACATGAACACTCTTCTTTCCAATATCAACTCCTGACGTAATCTTTTTGCAATCCCCCGGACGGCGTTTTTTCTGCCTCTCCGGGAGATTGTCGTATCCGTTCAGAAAAACAGAGCTCCTTTCCCTGCGAATTAGAAGATTTTTCAGAATTTTTTCATTTTACCATTGAAAACGTTGGTGAATTGTACTATAATTAAACCATGAACTTAAAGGTTTTTGGTGAAAATATCTTATTCTAATCTAAGGAGGAAACTGCTATGGTTCAATTAATTGTAGGCAAGAAGGGAAAAGGCAAAACAAAACAGCTGTTAGACAAAGTAAATGCAGAGGTAAAAACCGCAAACGGAAATATCGTGTATATTGACAAGAGCACAAAGCACATGTTTGAATTAAACAACAAAGTACGTCTGATTTCCGCAACCGACTATCCTCTGAAAAACAGTGATGAATTTATCGGATTTATCTGCGGTATCGTTTCTCAGGACCACGATCTCGCAAGCGTTTATCTCGACAGCTTCCTGAAAGTAGCAAAACTGGAAGGAGAGGACATCACAGATTGTGTTGAACAGCTGGAAGGCATTGGCAAGCAGTATAACATTACCTTCGTATTAAGTGTCTCCATGGATAAAGAAGAGCTTCCGGAAGGCATGCAGGATAAGATTATCGTTGCACTGTAACCAAAACTGTATTATAATAATTGCATAGCGACAAAACCAAAGGACGGCGCTTACGGCACCGTCCTTTTAGCGCATGGATTAAACAATAAAAGGAGCATACATTTTGTCTAAGCAGAAAAAGAACAGCCGCCGGCATTCGAGAATCCGTTTCCCTTTTCCAGCGTTGAATATTGGAAATATCATCTTTGGAGCCCTTTTTTTCTATATGGCAGTTTCACTTTTCTTTTACCTGACCGCCGATCATATCAAATCTTTTCAGGTTGTGCAGGGAACTTTATCCCGGAATGATACCTATACCGCATTCGCCATGCGGACAGAGAGCGTGCAGCTTTCCTCCGGCAGCGGATATGTTCAGTTCTATACCCCAAATGCATCGAAAATCAGCCGCGGAAGCGCTGTTTATGGGATTTCCGCAACAGAAAATGCCGATACCTCTGGTATTTCGGCAGATGCGGCAACGAGAACGTCGCTTCGTTCCTCGCTCGCACGTTTTTCTTCTGATTATGATTCCAGTTCCTTTTCCGGCATTTATCAGCTGAAAACAGAACTTTCCGCAAAGCTGCTTGCCGCTGCCGCTGAAAATGGAGATTCCTCATCACAGACGATATTTTATGCAGATCAGACGGTGTTGTCGTCTACGGCAGTGATGGATATGAAAGCTATACGGAGGACAGCCTTACGCCGGAGCTTTTCTCTACGAAAGCCTCTGTGGTTTCCTTTGATTCCGGCGCGCAGACGGAGCCTGGAAATGCAGTATACCGTCTGGTGACAGATGAGCAGTGGGAAATTGCCGTTCCGGTGACGAATAAGCAGGTCGTTACACTTTCCAATTTCAGTACGATAAAAGTTAAATTTCTGAAAGACGGAAAAACACAGACGGGAACACTGAATCTAAAGTCCATTAACGATCAGAACTATGCTGTCATTTCGTTTACAAGCGGGATGATCCGTTATGCGGAAGACCGTTTTCTTTCAGTAGAGCTGGTCACAAACACTGGAAGCGGACTGAAAATTCCAAATACCGCCATCACGGAAAAAGATTTTTATAAAATCCCGGCGCAGATGCTCGTACAGGGAGGGGACAGCAATTCTTCCGGTTTCCTGCGGGAAAAGACCGATAAAAAAGGAAATGTCATGCTGGATGATAACGGACAGCCGGTGACAGAATTTGTAAACGCCACGATCTATGAGCAGGTCAATGATGAAAATGATAATCCGGTCGAATATTACGTCGACATGGCCGCTTTTAACGATGGAGATATACTTCGTGCACAGGATTCCGCCACAACGTATCAGATTGGAGAAACGGTTCCGCTGCAGGGTGTTTACTGCATCAACAAAGGATATGCTGTATTCCGCAAAATTCAGATCATTGATCAGAATGCGGAGTATTCTATCATAAAAAAACAAACGCAATACGGCATTTCGCAGTATGATTATATTGTGGAAAATGCATCCACCGTCAGTGAAGAAGATATTGTGCATTAAATACTGGAGGTTAGAAAGATATGCTGAAAGAGAACTATGAAGAAGTCCAGAAGAAAATTACAGAAGCCTGCAAAAGAGCCGGACGGAATCGGGAGGAAGTTACCCTGATTGCGGTCAGCAAGACAAAACCGGTCGAAATGCTTTCCGAAATCTATGATCTTGGCGAACGCAATTTCGGTGAAAACAAAGTGCAGGAGCTGACAGAAAAAGAGGAAGTGCTGCCAAAGGATATCCAATGGCACATGATCGGTCATCTGCAGCGGAATAAAGTAAAATACATTGCAGGAAAAGTTGCCCTGATTCATTCTGTCGATTCTCTTCGTCTGGCAAAAACGATCAGTGAGGAAGCGGTAAAGCACAACTGCGAAATCCCGATCCTGATCGAGGTAAACGTTGCCGGCGAGGAAAGCAAGTTTGGTGTTTCCGTAGAGGAAACCCTTCCATTGATTGAAGAAATCGCAAAACTTCCGGCAATTCATGTGGAGGGACTTATGACCATTGCACCGTATGTGGAAGATCCAGAAGAAAATCGTCCGGTTTTTCGCAAATTAAAGGAATTAAGTGTTGACATTGCCGCCAAAAACATTAATAATGTACGTATGGCCATTTTGAGCATGGGCATGACCGGCGATTACGAAGTAGCAGTAGAAGAAGGCGCCACTTTAGTACGGGTTGGAACCGGAGTCTTTGGCGAACGGGATTACAGTAAAAGATAACAGGAAGCCTTTCCAAGAAGAGTGACCCCGCGCATTCTGCACGGCTGTCTGGCCAAATGCCACAGGACTAAAAATAGGAGAGTATAAGAATGAGTGTTTTAGACAAATTTCTGGATGCCATCCGGCTGAACGACGATTACGAGGAAGAGGATGCTGATTCGGATAGCTTCTTCGATGAAGAAGACGATGATATAGAAGAAAAACCAAAGAAACGTTTCTTCCGTAAACTGGAGAACGAGGATGAGGACGAAGAGGAAGAGCCGCAGGCGAAACCGGTTCACACTGCACCGCGTAAACAGCCGGCGCCAAAGACCACCGCTTCAAGCCAGGCTGCTGCTGCACGAGCTCCAAAGCCAGCTGCTCCGGTTTCCCCGAAAGTTACTCCAATGAGAAAGAAAGCAGGTGCATTAAATATGGAAGTATGCGTCATCAAACCGGCTTCCATGGAGATACCCGTGAAATCGCGGATACGCTTCTGGCCGGATGTACCGTTGTCCTTAACTTAGAAGGCATTGATGTGGATATTGCCCAGAGAATCATTGATTTCTGCTGTGGTGCATGCTACTGCATGAGCGGAAGTCTGCAGAAAGTTTCCAGCTATATTTTCATCCTGACACCGTCCAGCGTAGAAATTTCCGGCGACATCCAGGATATCTTAAGCGGAGCTTTTGATCTTCCAAATATCCGTACCGATTATTAAAGAAAATTATCTTTGCAGTAAATTAAAATGGATCCACTGGATCAATTATTGATTTACTTAGTAACAAAGGAAAAGCATCAGATGCAGGATTCTGATGCTTTTTTCATGAAAGAACATACAGGAGGCATAAATTATGAAAACACTTACCGTTAAAAGAGAAGGCACATCTACTGAATTTTCTTATGAAATTGTCTGGGACGCAGCTACGAACGCCTCGCCGGCTGTGTGGAGAACTTAAAACTCCCTGCAAAAAAGGCCTGCATTGTCACAGACAGCACGGTTTCAGAACTGTATCTGGAAGAGGTAAAAAATGTACTGTCCCCGCTGTTTGAGACCGTAACCGCATTTGTTTTCCCGGCTGGTGAAGCAAGCAAAAATCTGGATACCGTCAAAGATCTGTACACGCATCTGATTGAAAACCACTTTGAGAGAAAAGACATTTTATTCGCACTCGGCGGCGGTGTCGTTGGGGATCTGACCGGCTATGCGGCGGCAACGTATCTGCGCGGCATTGATTTCATCCAGCTTCCGACGACACTGCTTGCACAGGTAGATCCAGCGTTGGAGGAAAAACGGGCGTCGATTTCGACCAGTACAAAAATATGGTCGGTGCATTCCATCATCCACGTCTTGTCTATATGAACATGGCAACCTTAAAATCCCTGAACGGCGAACAGTTTGCCTGCGGTATGGGAGAAGTCCTGAAAACAGGTCTGATCCGCGATGAAAAATTCTACATCTGGACCATCAATCACATGTCTGAGATCGAAGAGCGGATTGAGCCGGTATTAACGAAAATGATTCAGAAATGCTGCGATATCAAACGCCAGGTTGTAGAAAATGACCCAACAGAACAGGGAGAGCGTGCCGTTTTAAATCTTGGCCATACGATCGGTCATGCCATTGAAAAGCTCAAAAACTTCGAACTGCTCCATGGCCAGTGCGTTGCACTTGGAACCGTTGCTGCTGCCTATATTTCCTACAAGAGAAGTTATCTCTCCGATGAAGAGTTTTACGAGATTCGTGATATGAACGTCGGTTTCTATCTGCCAATCACCGTGGACGCCTGAAATCGGAAGATATTCTGGCTGCAACAAAATCGGACAAGAAAATGGAACAGGGTACAATCAAATTCATCCTTCTGGAGTCTGTCGGCCATGCTGTGGTGGACCGCACGGTTACAGATGAAGAAATGCTGGAAGCTATCAATTCTATTAATGGAGATCTGATCGATGAAGAGTAAAAAACTTTCTCCGCTGGCCGTTTATCTGGTTTGCGCGGCAGCGATTGTCCTTCTGCTTGCAGCAGATCAGTATACAAAATCACTGGCAGTGCAGTATCTGAAGGACCAGCCGTCGATCGAGCTCATTCCAGGGGTTTTGGAGCTGTTTTATCTGGAAAACCGCGGTATGGCATTCGGACTTCTGCAGGATCAGTACTGGCTGTTTGCTATGATGACGGTATTGTTTCTGATCGTCATGGTGATCGTCTTTTACAAGCTTCCAAAGACACGCCGCTTTTTACCGCTTTTTGCCGTGCTGACTGTTCTGACGGCTGGTGCGGTCGGAAATTTTTACGATCGTTTTCTGAATCACTATGTCGTTGATTTCATCTACGTTTCGCTGATCAACTTTCCGGTTTTTAACGTAGCTGATATTTATGTCACCGTATCGGTCGCTGTCTTTTTACTGCTGTATCTGTTGTACTACAAGGACGAAGACTTCGCATTTCTGCATAAAAACGCCAAAAAGGAGGAGTCCGATGGCTGAAGAAGAACGGATTTTGGAAGTTACACCGGATTTTGACGGAAAACGGATTGATCAGTGCCTGGCCGCATCTTTTTCGGACTGTTCCCGTTCTTTTCTGCAGAAGCTTTTAAAAGACGGAAAGGTTTCGATCAACGGAAAAACGCAGAAAGCAAGCAGTAAGGTTGCCGCCGGTGATGCCGTTCTGGTGCTTCTGCCGGAACCGGAAGAACTGAACGTGGAGCCAGAAAACATTCCGCTTGATATTCTGTACGAGGATGATGATCTTCTGGTCGTCAATAAGCCCAAGGGGATGGTCGTACATCCGGCGGCAGGCCACAGCAGCGGAACACTGGTCAATGCGGTTCTGTATCACTGCCGCGGAAATCTCTCCGGCATCAACGGCGTTCTGCGCCCCGGAATCGTCCACAGAATCGATATGGACACAACGGGTGCCCTGGTTATCTGTAAGAGCGATTTCGCCCACCAGAGCCTCGCAGAACAGCTCTCTGTACATTCCATTACCCGAAAGTACCGGGCAATTGTCCATGGGAATCTGAAAGAGGACGAGGGAACCGTGCGCGGTGCAATCGGCCGCCATCCGACAGACCGGAAAAGATGGCGATTAATGAACGGAACGGAAAACCGGCGGTCACACATTACCGTGTGCTGGAACGCTTTGGAAATTATACGTATATTGAATGCCAGCTGGAAACCGGCCGGACGCATCAGATTCGTGTCCATATGGCAAGTATCGGGCATCCGCTGCTTGGCGATGCGGTTTATGGCCCGAAGAAATGCCCGGTGAAAAACCTGCAGGGACAGACGCTGCATGCGATGGTACTTGGATTTATCCATCCACGGACCGGTGCCTATATGGAGTTTGAGGCGCCGCTTCCGGAATATTTTTCCAATCTGTTGCTGCAGTTTCGAAAAAATATCTGAAACTGCTTAAAAAGAATGATATTTCAAAAAGTATATAGTTAATTTGTATAAGTTTTTTCAAAATGTTCTGTACTTTCTGTGAATTCTGTAGTATACTAGATGTAACGAAAAAACGCGAGTTACTACATCTGTGAAAGCAGATTATTGTGACGGAATGGAAAGGAGCGGATTATATGAAAACTATCATAACGATTGGACGTCAGTACGGAAGCGCCGGACATTCCATTGGTAAGATTTTAGCGGATGACCTGGGAATTAAGTACTATGACAAAGAGCTGCTGGAGAGAGCAGCAAAGGACAGCGGATTATGCCAGGAATTGTTCGAAAACCACGATGAAAAACCAACCAACAGCTTTTTATACTCTCTGGTTATGGACAGTTACTCCTTCGGCTATGGATCTACCATGATGGATATGCCGCTGAACCAGAAGGTATTTCTGGCACAGTTTGATGCCATCAAGAAGATTTCGCAGGACGGTCCGTGTGTCATCGTAGGCCGCTGTGCAGATTATGCACTGGAGGAAAATCCGAACGTGCTGAGCATCTTTATTAAAGCAGATATGCAGGATCGCATCCGCCGTATCGCAAAGCTGTATGATCTTTCCGATGCAAAAGCAAAAGACAAGATCACAAAGATCGACAAACAGCGTGCAAGCTACTACAATTACTACACCAGCAAACGCTGGGGCGAGGTAGACAGCTACGACCTGTGCCTGAACAGCAGTGTATTCGGTATCGATGGAACCGTAGATATGATCAAACAGGCAATTGAAGTTAAAGAAGCGGGAATCCGCAAGATTTTCAGCACCTGATCAAAACAGAACATAGGAGAAACGACCCTCCTCTTAAAAATAAGAGGAGGGTCATTTTATGAAAGGATTTTAAAGATGAGAATTGTTATACAACGTGTAAAAAGAGCAAGTGTTTCGGTGGAAGAGAAGGTTGTCGGATCGATTCAGAAAGGTTTTCTGGTTCTGATCGGTGTCGGCCAGGGGGACGATGAAGCAACAGCAGACAAGTATATGAAAAAACTGCTGGGACTGCGTATTTTTGAAGATGAAAATGGAAAGACGAACAAGTCCCTGGCAGATGTGGATGGACAGCTTCTGATGGTTTCACAGTTTACCCTGTATGCCAACTGTAAAAAGGGAAACCGTCCAAGCTTCACGGAAGCAGGCGAGCCGCACAGAGCAGAAGAACTGTATGAATATATGGTCGCGAAAGCACGGGAACAGGTTCCTGTTGTCGAAACGGGAGTGTTCGGGGCTGAGATGGAAGTATCACTGGTGAATGATGGGCCGTTTACGGTGATCTTAGAGGATCTGTGAAACCTGTTTTTGTCTAGAGATAGTGTACCATCATCGTGCTGAATTGTTTGTATTTATACAGTTTACATAAAATGATTATGTGAACTTGTGAAGAGGAGAAAATCTTTTATGCCGCAATTTGACTATCAGCAGCTGTGTCACTTTGTCCTTCCGGAACAGGGGGGACTGTCGGTGGAAACAATTCTAAAACGTTTTCTGCACCTGACACCACGTGAAATCCGCCATGCCAAATATATTCCGGATGGAATTCAGAAAAACGGTGTTTCCTGCCGCACAAATGCAGTCGTCCAGACTGGAGATACGATCACTTTTCGATATGAGCAGAAGTGTCCCCACCTTTCCGAAGATCAGGTTCTGCCGGTATCAGGTGATTCTGCCGGCGTACGGATTCTCTATGAGGACAGTGATCTCTGTGTCGCAGACAAGCCATCCGGTATGGTCTGCCACGCTTCCCACGGCCATTATTCCGATTCCCTGACACATGCTGCCGCATCCCTGTTAAAAACACCGACAGCGCCTTCTGAACTCCGCTGCATCGGCCGTCTTGACAAAGATACATCGGGTCTGGTACTATTTGCAAAGAATCAGCTGGCTGCTGCCAGACTGTCCCGGCAGCGGGAGAGCGGCGCGCTGAAAAAAGAATACCTGGCTCTGGTACACCATCCCTTTTCCGAAGAAACACAAAAAGAAACCATTCGTCTTTCCATGGAGCAAATTCCAGGAGATGACCCTGATTCTTTCGATCCGTCTGGGAAACGTATCACTAAAATGCGTATCTGTAAAGAAGGGAACGGCCTGTGGGCTACTACACACTACGAGGCTGTCCTTCAGGATCCTTTCTGGGCCGTCGTGTGCTGCCGTCTGGAAACCGGCCGCTTGATCTGGAAAATATTCGAACGCACATGTTCGATTAAATATATTTGAAGTATAAGGAGAACATTTTATGGAAGAACAGAAAGAACACAAACGCCGCGTCCGCTACAAAGGCACACATCCGCGGAATTACAATGAGAAATACAAAGAACTGAATCCGGAGAAATATCAGGGGACCATTGAGCATGTGATCCAAAAGGGAAGCACACCGGCCGGCATGCATATCCCGATTCTCGTAGATGAAATCCTCGATTTTCTCAAGATCGAGCCGGGACAGAACGGACTTGATGCAACACTCGGATACGGCGGCCACAGCTCCCGTATGCTTGCATGCCTGCAGGGAAAAGGGCATCTCTGTGCGCTGGATATCGATCCGATCGAGAATGGCAAAAACAAAAGAACGACTGGCCGCGCAGGGGTACGGCCCTGAGATTTTAACGATTCTTCATCAGAATTTTGCCAATATTGATCAGGTTGCTGCCGAATACGGCCCCTTTGACTTCATTCTGGCGGATCTTGGTGTTTCCTCCATGCAGATTGATAATCCGGAGCGCGGCTTTTCCTACAAATATGATGGACCGCTGGATCTTCGCCTGAATCCGGAGGCAGGAATTTCCGCGGCCGAGCGTCTGCGCACGGTTGCACGCGATGAACTGGAAGGCATGCTCATTGAAAATGCCGATGAACCGTATGCAAAAGAAATTTCCCAGGCTGTTACGCGGGCACTTCGGAAAGGAAAGAAAATTGACACTACGTTTGCACTGCGTGATCTGATCGCTGAAGCACTGGATTTTCTTCCGAAAGATGAGAAAAAAGAAGCCATCAAAAAATCCTGCGCCCGCACCTTCCAGGCACTGCGGATCGATGTAAACAACGAATATGAGGTTCTGGAAGCATTCATGGAAAAACTTCCGGATGCTCTTGCTCCGGGCGGCAGAGCGGCAATTCTGACGTTCCATTCCGGCGAAGACCGGCTTGTGAAAAAGTCCATGAAGGGACTGTATCAGATCGGTATTTATTCCGAATATTCAAAAGAAGTCATTCGTCCTTCCAAAGAAGAATGCATCCGCAACAGCCGTGCAAGTTCAACGAAAATGCGCTGGGCAATTAAGGCGGAGTAACTAAAAAAAGCAGGAGAGAAGTCGTCTCCATAAAAAAGAGGAATCAACGAATGGGATATAATCCCTGTTGATTCCTCTTTTGGTTTCTGATATGTTTTTATTCCTCATGCTCCGGCATGGACTCCCGCAGCCGTACCGCTGTGGCAGCCTGACGCGCCTTGCATCGTCCATGGCAGCATAATGTTTCTTCGTCGTATTGACATCCTTATGGCCGAGGACATCCGCAACAAGATAAATATCGCCTGTTTCCTGATACAGCGTCGTACCGTACGTACTACGCAGTTTATGCGGCGTAATTTTCTTCGTTGTCGTCACCTGGGACGCATATTTCTTCACCAGATTTTCCACTGTCTTGACGTTGATCCGTTTTCTCTGCGCCGAATAGAAGAGTGCGTGTTCGTGTCCTGCCACAGGCGTAATACCTGCGCGAACTTCGATATACTTTTTCAGTGCCTCGGCAACTTCATCTCCAAAGTAGACAAACATTTCATTTCCACCTTTTCGAAGCACTTTGATGCCATTGTTTTTAAAATCGACATCCTCAATATCTAACCCGACACATTCCGACACACGGATTCCCGTGCCAAGCAGAAGAGTAATGATTGCAAAATCACGTTCCTTTGTTTTTTCATAGTAGGCCCGCTGATGATTGCTCAGCCCGTCGCCGCAGGATTCAATAAAATCAAGAAGCTCCGCAACCTCATTTGGCTCCAGACGGATAATTTCTTTTTCATGGAGCTTCGGCATATCGATAAGCAGCGTAGGATTTGTCTCAATCAGTTCCTTTTTGAAATAATAGGAATAGAACGTCCGAAGTGCCGACAATTTTCGTTTCAGGCCTTTTTCCCCGTTGGTGGTATAAGATTCCTGGGAACCGATATAAGCCTTTAAATATTCTGTGTATTCCTCAAGATCAAGTGCAGTGACCTGTCAAGCACATCAACGGACATCTGATCCATGGGAATTTTGGCAAGTTCCGGATTTTCTTTCTGCAGATACTGAAAAAAGATCCGAAGGTCATATGCATATTTGATTCGTGTGCTGGTCGATGTCGTTGTGCTGATGCCGCGGAAAAATTCGGAAGTAAAAGAGGGAAGCGTCTTCAGAACCTCGCGGAGCTTCAGTGTATTTTCCATATCGGTTTGTTCGTGATACGTAATTTTTGATTTCATAACTGCAAATGAGCCTTTCTAAACAGAAAAACCGGGAAAATGAAAGAAGTATTTCTTCTATATAACTATTCGGGAAACGCAGGTTTTTCGAATAGTTGAAGAGTTACTTTCAGAAATCACCGGTTTTTCCTCTGAAACCGCCGAATTTTACAGGCCGATTTCTTGTTCGTTTTTTCACAACATTTTTTATTTTCTTCTTTTATTTTTCAGGATAAAAATCTTAATACTCCGATTACCTTTCCTACGATCTGCAGATCATTCACAAGGATCGGATCCATCTCATCGTTTTCCGGCTGCAGGCGGAAATAACCGTCTTCCTTGTAGAATGTTTTTACTGTAGCGGAATCATTGACCAGAGCGACAATTTTTTCTCCATTTTCCGCAGTTGCCTGTTGTTCCACAAGAACAAGGTCACCGTCTAAAATACCTGCATTTACCATGCTTTCGCCCTGTACCTTTAAAAGGAACGTTTCTGCGTTTGGCAGACGGTCTACCGGCATTGGGAAATATCCTTCAATATTCTCTACCGCAAGAATCGGTTCTCCGGCAGCTACTTTGCCGATCAGCGGAATCTGTGCAACCTCACTCTGGGATGCGGTGTCTTCCGATGCAATTCCCTGGATTGCACCAAGGCGGCCGGTATGGAATCCTTCATCGCAGATTTCAATGGCTCTCGGTTTTGTTGCATCTCGTTTGATATAGCCTTTCCGCTCCAGTGTTTCCAGATGTGCATGTACCGAGGATGTAGAACGAAGGGAAACCGCTTCGCAGATCTCACGCACAGACGGCGGGAATCCTCTCTGCAAAATTTCCTGTTTTAAATATTCGAGAATCTGTCTCTGTTTCTCTGTCAGTTTATTTTTGTCTCCAGCCATCGTATGTTCCTCCTGTCGTTTCGTTTTTTATATGAATTAGGGTAGTCCCCTCTTTCTATACGATATTTGCTTAAAATATACCAAATAAATTTTACCATAAATCCCACCGGAACGCAAACAAAAGTTTCGAAAATTTGTTCGTATTTCGCATTGACAAACATACGTTCTTTTATTATAATGAACATATATTCGAAAGAACAAATGTTCACATAGCACAACTACTCTTCTATCACAAATCAAGGGGGAATTTTACATGAGTACCAATGCAAAGAAAAGAAAATCACTGAGAGAAAGACGAAAAATCCAGAGAAGAAAACTGCAGATCCGCGCAGCCGCCGCTCTCCTGTCTCTGGTTGCCGTCACATTTCTTTTAATCTTCCACTTCACGCCGCAGAATACGCAGGCAGACAGTGAGCCGAAAGCTCCAACCTACAAATACTACACCAGTATCCGCGTTTCTTCCAGCGATACACTGTGGGACATCGCCAAAGAATACCGTACAGAAGAATACTCCGATATTTCCAGTTACATTGCTGAGGTCCGTGAGATTAATCACCTGAGTTCCAACCAGATCACGGACGGTATGTATCTCTGCATTCCGTATTACTCCGATGAGTATAAATCATGAAATTCAAGAAATGCTTTACATAATTCGGTTATGTAAACAAAGTAAAAAAACAGCTTCCAAAATGCACGGAACCTTCTAAAACAACATGTTCGGGAAGCATGGTTTATCAAATAAAGAATGAATGTGAAAAGCAGAAACGTCCCGCAAATGAAATTTCTCATCTGCGGGACGTTTCTGCTATCTTATGCTTTTTTTAATCCTCTTCAATATGCTCCTGTCCCTGTGCGATGATTGTCCGTACATGACCATCTGCAAGAGAGTAGAACACCGATTTTCCTTCTCGTCTGCTCTTTACCAGCTTATTCTGCTTCAGAATGCGAAGCTGGTGGGAAATTGCGGACTGTGTCATGTGCAGTGCTTCTGCCAGGTCGCAGACGCATACCTCTGCCTCAAACAGGACAAACAGGATCTGGATCCGCGTGGAATCACCAAATACCTTGAAAAGCTCTGCCAGATCGTAAAGCTCTGTTTCATCTGGCATGGTCTCATTGACAATCTTTACCAGATTTTCATGAACCTCACAGGAGTCACAGCACAGATCAGCTTCTTCCGGATTGATTTTTGCCATTTTGTGTCCTCGTCTTTCTATAGATTTTTCACAAACAGAGCACGAATTGCATTCAGAACCGCCAGAATCATAACTCCGACATCTGCGAAAATTGCCATCCACATGTTAGCGATACCGATGGCTCCCAGAAGCAGGAACAATACTTTGATACCAATTGCAAAATAAATATTCTCATAAACAATGTGAATACATTTTCTGGAAATGTGAATTGCTTTGGAAATCTTGAGCGGATCGTCGTCCATCAGAACGATATCAGCTGCTTCAATTGCTGCGTCGGAACCAAGTGCTCCCATCGCAATACCGATATCGGCACGGGACAGTACCGGTGCATCGTTGATGCCGTCACCTACGAAGGCAAGTTTTTCTTTTTCTGTCTTTGCGGCAAGCAGCTCTTCCACTTTACTTACTTTGTCACCAGGAGCAGTTCGCTATAAACTTCATCAATTCCAAGATCTGCAGCTACCTGATCGGCTATCCGCTTGGAGTCTCCGGTCAGCATAATCGTCTTTTTAATACCGGATTTCCGCAGCGCCTGAATCGCCTCTTTCGCATGCGGTTTGATCATATCACAGATCAGGATATGTCCGGCATACTTGCCGTCTACAGCAACATGGACGATGGTGCCGACGCTGTGGCAGTCGATATAATCAACGCCAAGGCGCTCCATCAGTTTTGCATTTCCGGCAGCGACATTTTTACCGTCTACCTTTGCTGTTACACCGTTTCCGCTGATCTCTTCGATGTCCGTGACACGGCTTCGGTCGATCAGTTTTCCATATGCTCTCTGCAGACTCTTGCTGATCGGATGGCTCGAAGCACACTCAGCAAGTGCTGCGTATTCCAGAACATCTTCCTGACTGATCGTATTGTGGTGAATACCGGCTACTTCAAAGACACCCTGTGTCATGGTACCGGTTTTATCGAATACAACGTATTTGGTCTGGGAAAGTGTTTCCAGATAGTTGGAACCTTTCACCAGGACACCTTCATGGCTTGCGCCGCCGATACCGGCGAAGAAGCTGAGCGGAATACTGATGACCAGTGCACAAGGGCAGCTGATAACTAGGAAGGTCAGCGCACGGTAAATCCATACGCTCCACTCAGGAGCGGCACTTAAAAACAGCATCCGTGCCAGCGGCGGCAGGATTGCCAGCGCCAGCGCACCGTAGCAGACGGCCGGTGTATAGTATTTCGCAAATTTGGAAATAAAGTTCTCGGATCTTGATTTCTTGGAGCTGGAGTTTTCCACAAGGTCCAGAATTTTGGATACGGTGGACTCTCCAAACTCTTTCGTTGTTTTTACTTTAATCAGACCGGACATATTGATACATCCGCTGATGACTTCGTCTCCCTCCCGGGCGTCACGCGGAACACTCTCTCCGGTCAGGGCACTGGTATTCAGTGTGGTGTTTCCTTCTTCGATCACACCATCGATCGGAATCTTTTCACCAGGCTGTACAACGATGATTGTGCCAACCTCAACTTCATCCGGATCAACCTGCTCGAGTTTTCCGTCTACCTCGATATTTGCATAATCCGGGCGGATATCCATCAGTTCGCTGATGTTCCGGCGGCTCTTTCCGACAGCATAGCTCTGGAACAGTTCGCCGATCTGGTAAAACAGCATAACGGCTACGCCTCCGGATACTCGCCAAGCAGAATGGCACCGACCGTTGCAACAGCCATCAGAAAGTTTTCATCAAATACCTGTTTGTTCAGGATTCCCTTCCAGGCCTTTTTCAGGATATCGTATCCGATGACCAGATAAGGAACCATAAAGGTTGCAAATCGCACATAGCCGGTTGTCGGCAGTACCGCGCAGAGAATCAGAAGAACCGATGCAACAATGACGCGGATGAGAACCTTTTTCTGTTTCTTATTCATACATATGCCTCCTTTGTTCTTACCGCCGGATGAAAAAATCCAGCATTTCATCCCAGAGATTTACAGATCCAAATCCGCTGCTCCAGAGAGAAAATACTGGATTTTTCTCGAGCTGAACCGCAGACAGGTTTTAGAATCTATTCTGCTCCAGCTTTTTCTTCCATCCGCCGATGAAAGTTTTTTATTTTAGAGGAAGATCTCGCAGTCATCCTCAACTTTTTTGCAGTTTTTCAGAACATCCTGCATAACGCTCTTTGGATCCTGTCCGTCTTCGAACTCAACGATCATTTGAGCATCATAAAGTTTACGGTAGCATCCTTTACACCTGCTGTGTTTTTTGCAGCCTCTTCCATTTTGTTTGCACAGTTTGCGCAGTCAACATCGATCTTATACGTTTTCTTCATCGCTTTTGATCTCCTTTTTCATTTTCACTGTTCATATGAACATTTATTCATATGTTTGTTTTTATTATAGCACCAGTGATGCAATTGTCAATGGAAAACTGAAAAAAATCAAAAAATCTGCCCGTCGGATTTTTTTGATTCCTGCGGGCAGATAGATCTGTTATTTATTTCTCATAAAGAAACGTTATGTTCTGCTATTTTTCACTTTTCCGAATCACAATCTGTCCGAACCGTGCACATCCGTCCAGAACCTCTATTTTCAGAATGCCTTCTCCTGTAACGGTACCGAGTGTGAACAGTTCGAGTGTGTTCGGTGCTGTTTCATATGCAAAATATGGATGAACATCCGAAGTTACTTTCTCACCGGCAGGAGGCATTACCCCTTCAAAAAGAGTCTCTCCCTGAATAGCTGCCTGTACCTTCACCTTTTTGGCTGCACAGTAAGTTAAAGAAACCGTATAGGTTTCTTTTTCACGGATTGTATAGGAAGCATACTCTCCTGCTCCCAGCTGAAGCTGTACATGATCTCTCGGATGTTTGATCGGACCCGGTGCGGCAAACCCGGCCGGTTCAGGATGATATCCTTTTTCATAAACCAATTCAAACCGGTCATACAGACGATATCCTGCAGCATTCGGAAGATCACTAAGACCACGGTGTGAATCCATCGGCAGCGCGTTGTAGCCGATCGCCGGGATCTCAAAATTGCCCTCTCGAAGCAGATAAGGATGATACTGCGTATTTTCTTTGCATTTATCGACCGCCAGGCATTCCAGGTAGCTGTCCCAGATGGCCTGCGCATGCTCGTAGGACGGTTTTGCAGCTCCATTAATTGCATAATCGGTAATCAGATGCCATTCATCCGGAACATTAAAGTTCAGAATCGAAGCACATCCTGCTCCCTCTACCGTTTTCCAGCACCACAGATTATAACCGGCGTGGTACTCGGCAAGAATCTCATACATCGTTGTCTGCCATGCGTGCTCATTTCTTCCTCCTGTCTCGCCCATCCACAGGCAGATCTTCTGTTCCCGGCAGGTACGGAGAACGCTGGCAAGAGAAGCTACCTCCGGAACAACCATCTCATACGCATGAAGACTGATGCCCCAGTTGTGGTATTCCGGGTCAAACTCATGATCAAAGAAATATGTAAGAGAGGAAAACTGTGTACCATTCAGCAAAAATAAGTGTTTCTGGTCGATCTTTCTGCAGCGGCGGATCATTTTCTCGTAAAAATAGACCAGCTTCGGTGTCAGCTCCTCGCGGCGCGGCGTCATGGAGATCGGCTCGTTGATACAGTCATATGCGCCGATGATCCAGCGGTCTTTGTATCTTCTCATAAACTCTTCCATCAGAAGAAACATCCGCTCCATCGATTCTTCATCGTCATACAGATGCTGTCCATTGTCCACGCCGTCATCACACGGAATTCCGGACTGGCCTGCCGTTGCCGCATGGAAATCTACGACAGCATAAACCTGATACGTCTCACACCAGTCGAGAACATCATTCAGCATGGCAAAGGAATCTTCATTATACGTAATCCCCGGCTCCTCATACAGAAAGCTTCCTGCGCGGATCGGCAGACGCACGGAATTGTAACCGCGTCTGGAGAGAAGTGCAATATCCTCCTCCGTCAGATACAGCCGTCTCCAGCGTTTCCAGAACTCCTCCGCATATTTCGTTCCGCAGGTCTCCCGTAGAATCTGGTCCATACTTCTTCCACGGTCCATGCGTCCCATCGGCGCATATTTTCCAGGCTCGAACAGTCCAAAGCCGCTCTGGGTGCCGAGCATAAATCCTTCCGGATTATCCCAGTTTCCCATGCCCCAGCCGCGGAGAATCACCTCTTCTCCGAAATCATTCACAATAATACCGTCCTGATTGTGCAAAAATCCCCTTACACGTTCTTTGTCATAATACCCCATACAAAAATACCACCTTTCCGCAGAAGCCTTCTGGTTCTGCGCTTTTTCTTCTATTATAAAAATTTTGGTTTTCTGTGTCAAGAAATAGATTTTTACTATTTTCAGGGAAAAAACATGATATTTTTTTTAAAATTGCTTGACAAACCGAAAAATGAGACTATAATGCAAAGTGTTCAAAAGAAAAAAGGGATCAGAAAAAAGCAATGAGCAGGACAACATTTTTCGGGTGAGCCTTTGCAGAGAACCATCGGCTGGTGCGAGATGGCAGGTATCCCAAAGAACAATCCCCTGTGAGCTGTACAGACGAAACCAGAAATGGAAAGTAGTCCGGACCGGCCTCTCACCGTTAGCAGAGAAGAGATTCACCGGAAAGTGTATCAAATGGTTTCGGGGATCTTGTCTGAGTGATCGACCAAAAGAAACAGCCGATAATTAGAAGTGGTAACGCGGAGCGTTTTTTTGAAAGCTTCGTCTTCTTGCATAAGTCAGGGAGACGAAGCTTTTTTTGTTTCCAAGCATACCAACACAATTGCCTTTTCCCTTTTCTTTTTCCATTTGAAATCCATGTAAACTGGAAATATCATTTTTGAACGAGGAGGAATTTTATTATGAACACGTTGGTTATTGTACTGATCGCCGCCGTATGTCTGATAGCAGGTTATACCTTCTACGGAAGCTGGCTGGCAAAGAAATGGGGCATCGATCCCAAAGCAAAAACACCTGCCGTTGCAAAAAATGACGGTCAGGATTACGTCCCTACCGATGGATGGACCGTATTCGCCCATCAGTTTTCTTCAATCGCAGGTGCAGGCCCTGTCACCGGTGCCATTCAGGCCGCTGTCTTTGGATGGGTTCCCGTCCTTTTATGGATCCTGATCGGCGGTATCTTCTTTGGTGCTGTTACCGATTTCGGTGCGCTGTATGCGAGTGTCAAAAACGAAGGAAAATCCATGGGACTTCTCATTGAGAAATACATCGGCAAAACAGGAAAAAAACTGTTTCTTCTCTTCTGCTGGCTCTTTACACTGATCGTTATCGCCGCCTTTGCAGATATGGTTGCCGGAACATTTAATGCTTACGAAACGGTTGACGGCGTCACAAAGCTTTCTGCCCAGGCAACTGTAAACGGCGCTGCCGGAAGCATCTCCCTTCTGTTTATCGCTTTTGCTATTGTCTTCGGACTGCTCCAGAAAAAACTGCAGTGGAAAGGCTGGAAAGAAATGGTACTCGGCCTTGCCTGCACTGTTGCAGCCTTTGCAATCGGCATGAATGTACCGCTTGTAACAAGCAAAGCAACCTGGACTTATCTGGTATTTGCTACATCTTTCTTGCCGCTGTCCTTCCGATGTGGCTTCTGATGCAGCCGCGTGACTTTATGACAACCTTTATGTTTGCCGGCATGATCCTTGGCGCTGTTGTCGGACTTGTTGTTGCACACCCGAAAATGAATCTTCCAATGTACACCGGTTTCCACAATGCGGCATCCGGAGATCTGTTCCCGATCCTGTTTGTCACCGTTGCCTGTGGTGCTGTTTCCGGATTCCACAGCCTGGTATCGTCTGGAACCTCTTCGAAAACCATTGCGAATGAAAAAGATATGCAGAAAGTCGGATACGGAGCTATGGTTCTGGAGAGCCTGCTTGCCGTCCTCGCCCTCTGCGTTGCCGGTGCTGCTGCTTCTGCAGACGGTACGGCTGCTGTCGGAACGCCATTTGCGATCTTTTCTTCCGGTGTTGCCGGATTTCTGGAAATGTTCGGCATCCCGGTATACGGAGCACAGTGCTTCATGACGATGTGTGTATCGGCGCTGGCACTTACCAGTCTTGACTCCGTTGCACGAATCGGCCGTATGTCCTTCCAGGAACTGTTCACTGTCGATGATATGGAACATGCTGCCGGATGGAGAAAGCTGCTCTGCAATAAATATTTCTCTACCATTGTTACTCTGCTCTGCGGCTACATCCTGACCCAGATCGGATATGCCAATATCTGGCCGCTGTTCGGAAGTGCAAACCAGATGCTGAGTGCACTCGTTCTGATCACGCTCTGTGTCTTCCTGAAAGTCACCGGCCGTGAAAACAGAACCCTGTTCCCGCCGCTCATCATCATGCTCTGTGTCACCTTTACCGCACTGGTAGAGCGTGTCATTGCACTTGTAAAAGCGTATGGAGCAGGAACCGCTGTCTTCCTCGTTGAGGGACTGCAGCTCATCATCGCCATTCTGCTGATGGTTCTTGGTGTCATCATTGTCATCAGCTGTGGAAAAGAACTGTTCCGGAAGAAAGCGGGACAGGAAACGAAATAATATAGATGTTTCTTCGAAGAGCTTCCTAACGCAAAACGCGTCAGACTACAACAAGTCTGACGGCGTTTTACATGCCATAATTTTTTACGAAACAATTGCCGCCTTGGTCGCACCGATAATCGGGGAGCTGACTCCCTTCGCCCATTGCCATGCCAGTGCGGTCATACATTCAGGGCTTCCATTGTTTCCTCAATCGGAGTTTCGTAGTCAAAACGGTGAATGATATACAGATCCAGATAATCTGTTCCCAGCCGTTTCAGTGTACCGTCAATCTCTCTGTGAATGGCTTCTGCCGACAGATTGCCAAAATTTTACTCCGTATAATACTGTGCCTGCGCATTCCAAAGCTCATAGTATTTGCCGTTTGTATCCACAAATCCCCTGTTCCATAAGGTAGCATCCAGATACTTCGGGATCTCCCGGTTGACCGCCATAAAGGTTAAATGCCCCCGGCTGTCCTGCTGTAAAAGTGACATCCTCCACCACCTGTAGAGGTGGTGGAGGATGTCACACTTCATGACCTTATTCCTTCTCCGGAAACATACTCTTCAACAGATGCGTTCCCGCTTCCGTCCGAAATACTTTTCTGCAGAAATTTTCAATCGCCTGTTTTGAATATTCGCTCTCGCCGGCATTGACCAGAAAATCGGCTTCCAGCAGGATCTGGTAATCCATTCCCTCTACATTTGTATAGGTATGATGATGCGTAACCAGCCATGTGATGCGTTCGACATCCAGTTCTCCTGCCGGTACATCTTTGAAAAATTCTGCAACGAGCGGCGCACTTTCCTCTTCCTGATGCTTTCCGCTGGTATTTCCGTATTTTTCCCGACACAGCGGGCAGGCAATATCATGGACAACAGCTGCCATCTCCAGCGTTTCCTGTGTTTTTGGATCCAGTCCTTCCGCCTCGCCGATGTTCTTTGCAAAGGCCCATACCTTCAGAAAATGATAAATATCATGAATATTTCCCTTATAAAAATCTGTCATTTTTTCAATTGCAGCAGCAATTTTCATATCGTGTTTCCTCCTTCGCATCCTGTCTTTCTTCCCATTATATCACATGTTTCACGCATTTGAGTATCAGATTATCATCTGATCTTATCACAAAATATGCAAAAACAGGAGGCAGAACCTGCCTCCTGTAGCTTTTTAACACTATGATGTTCTTTATGCCAGCGGTTTTCCTGTCAGCATCTCATATGCCTGAAGATATTTCTCGATCGTCTTGTCTACGATTTCCTGCGGCAGAGTCCAGTCGTGGTTTCCATCGTTGGCTTTGAGCCAGTCGCGCGCGAACTGTTTGTCAAAAGATGGCTGACCATGGCCTGGTTCATAACCATCTGCAGGCCAGAAGCGGGAGCTGTCCGGAGTCAGCATCTCGTCGCCGATTACGATATTTCCGTTTTCATCAAGACCAAACTCAAATTTTGTGTCTGCAATGATAATGCCTTTGCTTAAAGCATAATCGGCACATTTTTATACAGAGCGATGGTGTAGTCGCGAAGCTTCTCTGCATACTCGGCTCCTTTTCCCGGGAAGTATTTTTCCAGATGGGCGATGCTCTGCTCATAAGAGATATTTTCGTCATGATCTCCGATTTCAGCCTTTGTGGACGGAGTGTAGATTGGCTCAGGAAGCTTGTCAGATTCTTTTAATCCTTCCGGAAGCTCGATGCCACATACTTTTCCTGTTTTCTGATAGCTTGCCCAGCCGCTTCCGGTAATGTAGCCGCGGACAATGCACTCGATAGGAAGCATTTCCAGCTTACGGCACATCATGCTGTTTCCGTCAAATTTCTCCTGCTGGAAAATTCCGGCATGTCTTTTACGTCTACAGAGATCATATGATTCGGAAGGATGTCTTCTGTCAGATCGAACCAGAATTTGGACATCTGGGTCAGAACGGTACCTTTTTTTGTTACCACATTGTTCAGAATGACATCAAAACAGCTAATACGGTCGGTTGCTACCATGATCAGGCTGTCGCCGTTATCATAAATCTCGCGTACCTTACCCTCTTTGATTGGCTTTAATTCTTTCATCATGAATACCTCTTCTTTTCGTATAGGATAGTGAACGGAATTACACCCGATCCGGTGAAATTCCTTTGACACCTTTACCCTACACCACTCCTTATAAATTGTCAAGTATTTATTATTAACGCTACTAAATAAACCCCAAAAGGGATCTTTTATTTCCATTTATAATTCTGCTCCGTTTGTTTCTATCACGTGTTTATACCAGAATGCGGAATCTTTCATAATTCTCTCCTGATTTCTGTAGTCCACATATACGAGTCCAAATCGATATGAGTAACCTTTGGCCCATTCAAAATTATCCATCAAAGACCACTGGAAATATCCTCTGATATCCGCTTCCTCTGCTGCTTTTCTCAGTTCTCGCAAATATCTTGCAAGAAAATCAATTCTGTTTGGATCATGCACTTTTCCATCTAATGAGATCACATCATGGCAGGATAATCCGTTCTCTGTGATGTAAATTGGCTTATGATATCTTTCATATAAAAACTTCGGCCCCCACTGCAGACATTCCGGTGTTACCGGCCATTGGATCGCAGTTTTAGGAAATCCTTCATATCGGCAAACCTCCTGTGGCTTTCCGTCTTCTCCCATACGGACGCATCTTCCATTATAAATATTCTGTCCATAGATATCGATCGGTTCTGAGATCAGACGCATATCTTCTTCTGTGATTTTCGGAAGATATTTTTCATAACGCACCAATCCCTCCTCCGGATAATGTCCTAATAAAACCGGATCAGACCACCAGGATATCTTCCTCTTATTACTCTACTATTCTAATTATTTCCATTCCTCGATTCCCAGATTCTCTATATAATCAGCAAGTTCTCTCGCCATCTCATAGGTTTCTGGAATTCTGAGATGTCCTGGAGTCGCTGCTCCGTTTCTTTTAAAGATACAATGGGAAATTTTACGGTCTCCCATAGAAACCACTACATCGTCAATTGCTTTGTCCCAAGAACTGTCATGCTCAAGCAATGTCGTACAGCAGATGACCGATGCCTTCGGATATACCTGACGCAGTTTTTTTAAAAATTCTGTATAGTGTTCTCTCCAAAGAATTGCTTTCTCACACATATAGTCTTCTGACATGTAATCAAACGGATGATTATCATTCTGGCCAATTGCCACGACAACAACCTGCGGTGTATACTGATTAAAATCCCATTCTGTCAGTTCACCAAATGTTTTATTAAAGCGAATTTTATTCCAGGCACTTTCCATTCCAATCTGCTCCGGCTCATGGAACCAGCCTTGTCCATCCATCAATGCAATTCCGCCCTGTGCGATATCATGAATCTGTGCATTCAGCATACGTGCTGTCATCCAGGCATAGGAATACCAGCTGTTAGAATAACCTCCCTGATGTTCAGGGTCCGTCTTTCCTGTATAATCCACTGCTTCTGTCACTTCTCCTGCTGATACAGAATCTCCGTAAACTTCAATTTTTTTTTGTCGGTGCATCCGGAAGTTCCAATAATTTTGCTCCGTCTTCAATTTCAAATCCAAGGATGTGCATCTCATGGCAGGAATCCTGACGTTTAAAGAAAAGAACATGATGTTCTCCGTTTTCATTCTCAGGAACACGAATCTCTATTTCATTCTCTTTCTCGTTATCCAGATAATAACACGACTGCACTCCATCTAAAATACATCCAAGATAATTCTGCCAATATTCATTTTTGTTTTTTAAGAAAATTTTCAGGTATCTTCCTGTGAATTTAAACTCTGCTGATGTACATGGATAGACCCAAATCGGTTCTTTTGGATTTCTCCAGTCGATCCTTCCGCTATAACGTATTTTTTTATTATCAGGATTAATTCTCATCTTATCCCCTCCATATTTTACAGTAAACTTGCTGCACCGATCATTCCTGCTTCATTTCCAAGTGCTGCTGTCTCAATCTCCGGAAGCCTCTCCTTCAAAAATCTTATGCAATAATTAATGACATCAGATAAAATGGAGTTGTATCCGTTACCTCTTCCGGAAGAATTGTTATATCTACCGTATGAATTTTCTTTTCTCCACTGCACTGCAATGCAGGAAGCAGTCACCTCAAAATGAATAGAATCCCCGGCTTTTTTCCCGATCCATCCATTTTTAAAATGATCAAGATGTCCTGTTTTCTCTTCCATATCTGCATGAAATCCGCAAAGTTTTGGTGAAATTTCACGGATTGTCAGGCGTTTTGCATTCTCGTATGCATTCTCCGTCATTGCCTTCGGAAAAACAGGTTCTTTTTCCTCAACTTCTAATTCTGCTTTCACGCTTTCAAGGAATTTTTCAATTTCTTCTGCAACAAGTTTGTGTCCTTTATCATTTGGATGAAGTCCATCTGGTGTAAGTTCTTCCCTTATATATTCACCAGCCTTCATTCGCTGATAAATCGTATCTCTTGCTTCAACCTTTGCAGCATTCACGAGAAATCTGTAATTTGTTCCGTAAGAATCCAATAGCAGTTGGCCGATTTTTTCTTTTATGCGAAATGGAAACGGAACGTATAGCTGTATCTTCTTGCATACACGATATTCCGGGTGAATATTTTTCGTCCAGCCGGTATCTCCGCCAAGGCCTGCGTGCGCTACATCCAGGATCAGCCAGGTTCCTGTTGTCTGCTCCGGAAGTTCTTCCTCATATGTGGCTTTTCGATATTCTGCTATAGAATAAGGAAGTGCACTGAAATGGAAATCATCACTGCCCACAATCTGAACGGTATGTGTTCCATCCGAAAGAACGGCAAATCGCGTATCCTCATGGCCACCGCATTCGCAAGGTACTACAAACGGAACGTGCTGTTCTGCTACAGAAGATGTGTAAAATCCGGTAAAAGCTGCGTCCTTTCGGTCTGCATACGTCTCCCAGGGACCTTTTCCATACCAGGTGAGCGTATCAAACGCTGCAGGGAAGCGGAACGACTGTCCGACTCTTGCGATGGTCTCAAGACCGCTGTTGTTTGTTACTTCGTTTTTCAGCTCCATTCCCTCACTGCCGATGCGATACAGAGTATGAGCGGTAAAGAGTACTGCGTTGTCCGGCTCCGCGGTATAGGAAGCCTGCACTTCAAGAAGCACCTGATTTCCGGCACTGACAGCCGATACTGACTGTACTTCCTTTTTCAGACGATCCAGACCTTCCGCGCGCCAGATATCATCGTAATCACTTTCATGGGTTCCCTCATCAATACCGGTTGGGGCACGATAAAATTCATCTTTTCCGCCGGTCATAAAAGAAACGCTCTTTGCCTGATATCTGGTAAATTCACCTGTCTTTTTATCAAAGATAATTTCGGTCTCTTCGCCGGTGATGCGAACATGATTTTCATCCTCCGATACGGTCAGTGGTTTCCCGACAATCGTTTTCTCGTCTGCCAGATAAACACCTGAAGTAACCGGAATCTGACGGCGGTATAGTTCTGTTCCCGCCGGTGCATAGAAGGTATCTTGGGCAAGCTCAACGTAATAATTTACATACGCCTCGCCATGCAGTTTCGCCGGAAGCTCCGGAAGCGTCTCTGTTGTTCCGGCTGCCGTGTAAAATGTCGGATAGCTGCCTTTGGCAAGCGTTTCGCCGTTCTGCACAATTTCATAACGCACCTGCAGATGAGAAAGATCGAGGGTATGGTAGCGGTTTGCCAGCACCCATATAGTTTCGCCGGTATATGGATTTTTCACCTGCTCAATCGTAACCGGGGACTGGCCGTTTCTCACCTCATAGGCGCCCGGTTTATAGGAAAGATCGGCAAAGACAACACCATTCAGACACATATCCGGAACCGGATCGGTCACATCCTCTCCGAACGCTCCGCCGTAGCCGTATTTGATATTTCCGTCCTCCTCGTGGATCGCAATCGCCTTGTCCGCGAAATCCCAGATAAAGCCGCCCTGGAAACGCGGGTATTTATTGACATAGTCCCAGAACTCCTTGAAGTTTCCGTTGCTGTTGCTCTTTGCATACGCATATTCGCACATGATGAACGGGCGGAGATCAGAATCGTCTGCCATCACATCCGTAAGCCAGCTCATCGTCGGATACATCGGGCAGATGACGTCGGAAATATTACTCTTTGGGTTGCCGGACTCATACTGAACGTATCTTGTCTTGTCGTATTCGCGGATCCAGCCGTGCATCGCAGCATGATTCGCCCCGGCACCGGATTCATTTCCAAGGGACCACAAGACGATGGAAGGATGGTTTTTATCACGCAGTACCATACGGGTTGCACGCTCCAGATAAGCGGCTGTCCACTCAGCGGATGCACTGAGCTGTCCGCCGTAACCGTGCGTCTCAAGATTTGTCTCATCGACAAGGTAAATGCCAAGCTCGTCACACAGATCATACCATTTCACGGAATTCGGATAATGGCTGGTACGAACAGCGTTGAAATTCAGGCGTTTCATCACAGCAATTTCTTTTCGCATCTGCTCCTCAGAAACGGTACGTCCCGTCTCGGCGCAAAAATCGTGGCGGTCAACACCTCGGATCACAAGGCGTTTGCCATTCAGGGTCAGAACACCGCGGCTGTTGATTTCCACCTGACGGAAGCCGACCTTGCAGCTCTCGATATCAACCGTCTCATTCTCTTTGTTCTGTAGCTCGACAACGAGGGTGTAAAGTGTCGGAGTCTCTGCAGTCCAGAGTGCCGGGTTCTCTACCGGAGCAGTAACGGTTGCGATGAATTTCGGCATCAGATAGAAGCCGCACTCAGCAAACGGTCTCGAATCCATCTCGGTTACTTTGTTCTGTTCTGCATCATACAGCGTCACTTTGGCATGATACTCGCCGTACAGCGGTTTGGAGTTGTCCGGCCAGATCGTGACAGAGAGGGTAGCTTTCGTGTAATCCGGGTGTGTGAACAGTGTCTCTGCCTTATAGTCCAGGATGTGCTGCACCGGTTTCGATACGAGGCGGACATCGCGTAGATACCGGACAGATGCCAGTAATCCTGATCTTCCAGGTAAGTACCGTCACAGTAGCGCATTACCTGTACGGCGAGGGTGTTCGTTCCCTCCTGCACATATTCAGTGATGTCAAATTCCGCGTTCACTTTGCTGTCCTGGGAATACCCCACCTGTTTTCCGTTGACCCAGAGATAGAAGCAGGACTCCACACCGCCGAAATCGATGAGAAGCTGTCGGCCGATATAGTCTGTTGGAACCTCAAAGGTTCTGAAATAGCAGCCAGTCAGATTTTTCTCCGGTACGTACGGCGCATTCAGCTCGTAGGTGCCTTCGGTAATCTCGATCTCAAATGCTTCGCCGTTTGCCTCCCGTTTGAACGGATACAGCATATTGGTGTAAACCGGCTTTCCATATCCCTGCAGTTCCCAGTTGGACGGCACCGGAATCGCATCCCATGCTGCGTGATCGAAATTCTCTTCATAAAATGCTTCCACCGCTTCCGGTGACGGATACATTTTGAATTTCCAGTCTCCGTTCAGATCCATTACAAAGCGGGACGCGTTCCGATTTCCGGCGAGCGCCTGCTCTACCGTCTCATACGCACCGTATGGCGTATGCATCGGATAACGATTTTTCTGCGTTATATACTGATTTTCCCAGTCTCTTGTCTGTCTCATGTTCTTGAAACCCTCCTTGCCTTTGCTTTCGCATTTTCCGACTGTCTCTCTTCTTTTTATCCAGATTGGTGTTCCTTTTTTGCTTTCCTGTGATATAATACATCTGTGGATTTTCAGAAGATTCATGCAGTTATCTTATGATTCAGTATAAAACACTGCACGTGGATGAGAAATAGTTGATCTGGTGTTTCTTTTATCCAAAATGGGAAAGCAAAGGAGAAGTCGTATGATACCGGAATATCTGCTTGCAAAAATAGAAAAGAGCGATGTTATCTATCGCTGTATTGGAAATGAAATGAAGAACGGGATTCTGGCGTGCGGTTTTATGCGGAAAGAGACGGCGGACCGCTCGCAGTATCATTTTTCGAACGAGTATTACAGCTGTTTCGTGCTGCTGCGCGGGAGCGGGGAATATATTGCCGAGGACGGCACCTCCTATCCGCTGCAGGCGGGAAGCCTGGTCCAGCGTCTGCCGGGTGTGCCGCATTCCACACGCGTAGACCCCGATGGGAAATGGCTGGAATTTTTTATCTCGATTGGGAAACCGTTTTTTGATTCTTTCTGCTCGCTTTCGGTTCTGAACCGGGAGCCGGTGCTAAAGGCAGAGCTGCTTCCCGGCGATCTCGAGCGGTATCAGAAGCTTCTGCAGTCGTTAAAGGCCACACCGGACAGTCTGCTGCCTTTGCGGATTCCGGAGATGGAAAAAGAGATTCTGCGAATGTACGGCTACCATGCGCACCGGGTGAATCTGCAGCGGGATCCGATCGAGGCCGCCTGCGATATGCTCTCGCAGAATCTTGATGAAGAAATTTCTCTCGAAGAGCTTGCCCGGTCACTCCAGATCGGTTATGAGACGTTTCGAAAAGTATTTAAAAAACAGACCGGTGTCTCTCCTGCACGGTACCGCACTAGGAAGAAAATGGAGCAGGCCTGTATTCTTCTCGAGGGCGGCGTACCGATGAAGGAAATTGCCGGTCTTGTCGGATATGGCGATGTCTATGCGTTCAGCAAGCAGTTTTCCCGGTTCTTTGGATTCCCACCTGGAAAGTACCGCGCACGTCTTCACACGGATGCGCCGGATTTAGAACAGTTTTAAGATATCGTCCACGGTTTTACGTTTCGGCTTGTCCGGGTTGATGGCACGGTAGCCGACAGCAATGACAGCACCAAGGAGCTCATTCTCCGGAATGGAGAGGGCTTCACGGATAGCTTTCTCATCACGGATTCCCATAATCAGAGTATCAAGGCCGAGTTCTCTTGCGCGCAGGATCAGGTTTTCGTCATGCAGGCCAAGATCGTAATAGCCCCAGCCGTTTCCGACTTCATTGTCCGGTGTTCCGTCCTGCGTGAAGCCGGAGCGGTCTTTTACGAATGCTGTTACGACAAGTGCGGCTCCCTTTGAACTCTTCTGATTGAATTCTGGAAGGCATTTTGCGGAAAATTCTTCGACTTTCTCCGGTGTTACAAGGGCATAGTACCGTGTTGTCTGTGAGTTTTTCCAGGATGGTGCCTGAATCGCTGCCTGTACGATCTCCTGGATCTGCTCTGCGGTTACGTGTTTCTCCGGATCAAACGCGCGGATGCTTCTTCTTTCTTCCAGCAGTTTTGTAAATTCCATGGTGTATATCCTCCTTTTATTTATAAAGCCTCGTAATCTTCCCGTGAAAAACGGTGATACGTCAGGCCGAATTCATTTTCTTCGACACAGTAACAGTATTCATCTACAGACGGGTCTGAAAAAGAAAATACATGGCCCATCTCATGCTCCTCGGATGCGTTTTCTTCCACGGTAGTATGCATTTTCTCTGCATAGGAAGAAAAGCAGTTTCGAACCTGTTCCATTGTGTTTCCAGGCGTTGTGATCACCTGCAGAAGGTTCTGCAGGAGCTCCGGAACAGGGATTTCCCGCTCAATATAAGAGCATCCCTCCTCCGGGATTTCCACACAGTAGCGGTCTTTGACTGCCGAAATAGCGAGCATTCCAAGGCGCGGCTGTACGTTCTTACAGAACGCGGAAAGCGCTTTAGCCAGGTCTTCTGTTTCGTCTAAAGAGAGGGAACGGCGCAGGGACTCCGCCGGGTAGTAGAGCTTCATCGTACCGCCCTCATAGCCGATCTTCACCTGCCATTCCCGAATTGTATCGGTAATATGTTTTTCCAACAGTTTTGCTGTCATGTTTTCTAAGTCACCTCCATTATGCTGCATGTGCAAAAAACACAGTATTATTATCGCACGAATTGGGCATTGTGTGAACACTTAATTTTTTGTTTTTTACAAAAAGAAAAGAATCACTTTTTTACTCCTCGAAACGGCAGAAACCTCCGCCAGAAAAGCTGGAACAGAGGTTTCTGTGATTTCTTATGTCAGAAGAATTTCTCAGTTATTTCGTTCTGAATTACTCTTCGTCTTCGTTTTTCTTTCTGCCGCGGAGTTTGAATCCAAGTCCGCCGGCACCAAGAGATGCAACTGCCATGCTTACCCATCCCCAGATGTTGGTAGCATCACCGGTCTTTGCATTATCGCTCTTCTTGGAAGTAGAAGTATTGGATACTTTATTACTTGCAAGCGGAGTAGATGTTGCTTTCGGGGTGCTTGTCGGGGTCTTCGTCGGCTGCGTCGTAGGTATTGTGGTAGGAGCAGTCGTCGGGGTTGTGGTTGGTGCTGTTGTAGGTGTAACCGTCGGAGTCTCAGTTGGGGTAACCGTCGGAGTCTCGGTCGGGGTTACGGTTGGGGTCTCTGTAGGAGTAGGAGTCGGCTCTTCTGCTGATTTCTTCCAGGTGAAGCTAAGATCCTGATATCCCAGTGAAGAAACTGTAATTTCAAAGGAATCGCCCTCTGCGAACGGTGCTGCATCTGTCTTTAAGGAACCATCCTCATTGAACAGTACAACAGCTCCTCTTCCGCTTGCTGCATATGCTTTTCCATTTACAGTAACAGAGGTAATGTTCTTCAGATAATCTGCAAACTCTTCATCTGTTGCATCCCCGTTCTTAAACAGACCCGGTGTTGTCGTATCTTCGTTAAATGCTGCCGGCATCTCTTCCGTGTAAAGGATAAAGTCTGCGGAAAGATCTGCATATTTACCATTCTTATCGCTGACAGTCAATGTATAAGAACCTTTCTCTGCATTCTTGAAGTACAGAGTATCACCGGACACGGTTCCCGTCAGACCTTCTACTGTATAGACAGCATCGTAATCATCCGGCAGGCCTTCCAGTTTAACAGAAGCATTTCCAGATGTGACAGACGCATTTTCTACAGAAAATTCATATGCAAACTTAACCGGTACATATACATCTGCGTCGACTTCGTAAATTCCCTTGCTGGTGTAATAGGTAATTTTGTTGATGGTCTGTCCCATCATGCTCTTGTAATGTTCCGAGGAGGTCGGGCAGTTATGAACGCTTGTCGTAAATCCAGTGCTCCATGCCAGCTCAGACACTCTCCAGATATTCTCCAGATGACGCATTCCGTAATCGTTGCCCTCTTTTGTGCTGACAACAACACCATATACGGTATCTTCGCCTGCTTTGATGGTATCAGTAAGACCATCCAGATCCAGCTGATAATCACCGTATTTGCTGTTAGTGGAGAGCTCTGCCGTTACATTTTCCAGCTTTGCTGCCTCGGTTCCCTGAACAGCACCAAAGGTTACATTGCCGTCTGCATCTACAGATGCTTCTTTGTAATAAGACGGAACCTCATGTAAAGTGTAATATGCATAGCTTGCATTCTCATACAGTGCATCTTTTCCGGTATACGTTGTGGTGGATGTTTGTCCACGGTTGGTAACGGTGATTTCTACAGAATCCTCATCTGTCACTTTCGTGTATTTGCTCAGATCCATACCCTCTGTTACTTTTACTGGGAAGGTGATACCTGTAATATCGCTTCCGTCTGCATTCACATGGTAAGATCCGCCAGAAAGGGAGGCTGTTCTTGTTTTGTTCTTGGTTGCGGAAGTAAATGCATCTACTGGAATATCGTTATGAACCTCTGCCTGATAGAACTCAGCATACGGAATGTTCATTAATACATACTGGGACTGAAGTGCTTCGATTGCTGCATTCAGATGCTCTGTTGCTTCGTCTACGGTTCCCTGGCTCTGTTTTTTCTCCAATGCTTCTTTTGCTTCTGCCAGTTCTGTCTGCATATTATTCCAGGAAGTTTCCGTGTAAAGATCTTTATTCAGTGCATCTGCCTTTGCAATTGCCTCTTCCAGTGCTGCTGTGCTCTCTACCGGATCAGCTCCTACAATATTCGCTTTGGTTGCTTCAAAAGTGTAGGAAGCATCTGCATAGCCAAGTGCATGAATCGTAATCTTCCAATAACCGGTTCCATCCGTTCCCTCCGGTAAAGTGCAGCGCAGGGAATCGGTAAGGCCAAGCTGGATTCCCATTACTTTATGCATCCAGTTATCTGCTGCGAATTTTGTTCCATACGTTGCTTTTGCATTCGTATAAGTGGAATCATCACCGTAATAAGTCCAGGTTACGGTCTGCAGATTAGCAGCCAGATCGCCGTAATCTCCCGTTAAATCTACGCGAAGGAATTCTCCATAAGAACCATTGGCTTCTTTCACGGTCAGTCCTACGGTCTCAGCATCCGGAGCTGTCTTCAGCGCCTGATCTTTGATTCCGGATTCACTTCCTGTTGTTCTTGCAGAGAAGGAGAAGCTTCCATCTGCATTTTTCACTGCTATCTTCAGACCGTTTGTGTTTTCTGTTACATCTGCAACCAGGCCTGTATAGCTCTGCAGTTTATTTTCAGAAAATCCACCGGAAAGTGTTCCGCCGTTTTCTACCACAACATACTTTTTGCAGAAATCTTCGTAATCATCTTCCGAAACTTTTACAGGCACATATTTCAGACCTTTTACTTCATAATGATCAATCTGGCTCTTATCGTAAGTTACGGTCTCGCCGTTCGTCAGAACTGCCGTGGTTGCTGCGGTATAATATGCTACATCATAGGTTGTGCCATCTTTCATGTAGATAGTCGCTGCGCACTGGAAGCTTCCTCTGTGCAGTCCATGGTTTGTAGTCGCACGGGTTACAACATCAAAAGCGCCTTTATCACTTTCTTCGCGACTGTCAGTTTCATCCGAACCAGCGTCGCTTCCTGCCGCCTGAACTCCTTCTGCTGCCCAATATTCAGCCCAGGTAAGACCTGCATATACATATTTATATGTTGTTTCTTTCTTCTCATAAGTAAAGGAAAGCGTCTTGTAACCTGTTGCAGTTACTTCGATTTCAAATTTATTTCCTTCTGCAAAAGCGGCAGCTGTCAGATCAAGCGTACCGTCTTCTTTGATCAGAATTGTTTTCCGTTTTCCAGTTGCTGCATATTCTTTTCCATTTACTTTTACCGAAGTGATGTTCTTGATATAATCAGCAAAGTCATCTTCTGATGCATTCTCTGCTTTTACAAGCGCCGGAGCACTTCCTTTTTCGTTGTAAGCAGCCGGCATTGCATCTGTATACAGAGTAAAGCTCTGTGTCAGATCTGCATAAACACCTTTTTTATCATGAATCGTCAGAGTATACATTCCTTTTTTCGCATTTGCGGAATAAGAAATGGTATTTCCGTCTACTGCAAATCCATCCAGACCATCTACGGAATATTCTGCATCATAATCAGCCGGAAGTCCGGTTACGGTCATCGTTGTCTTTCCAGCGGAAAGAGAAGCGTCTTCTACGGATACACTTGCCTCAAATTTTGTTGGAACAAAAATATCATTCACTGGAATCGTGTAGATTCCTTTGCTGGTATAATAAGTAACCTTATTGATATGCTGTCCCATCATGCTCTTGTAATGTGCAGAAGAAGTCAGGCATCCATGTACCTGTGTTGTAAATCCAGTTGACCATGCCAGCTCTGTTCCGCGCCAGATATTTTCCACATGACGCATACCATAGTCATTGCCTTCTTTCGTGCTGACAATAACACCATAGATCTGATCGGTTCCAACATCAATCGTGTTCTCCAGTCCGTCGAGATCCAGCTGATAATCTCCATATTTTGATTCAGTCATAAATTCCGGAGATACATTGGTCAGTTCAATTGCAGTTCCAACTGTTTTTCCAAAAGAAAGAGAGCCATCTGCATTTACCGTTGCTTCTTTGTAGTAAGAAGGTACTTCGCTTAATACATAATATGCATAGTCTGAGTTTTCAAATAAGGCGTCTTTTCCAGTGTATGTCTGTGTAGATGTCTGACCACGGTTTGTTACTGTAATACTTACAGAGTCAGAATCTGTTACTTTCTTAAATTTGGAAAGATCCACTCCTGTTACTTTAACCGGGAAGGTAATTCCATTGATTGCACTTCCATCTGCATTGGTATGATAAGAACCACCGGCAAGAGTGGCTGTTCTTGTTTTGCTCTTCGTTGCGGAAGAAAATACATCCACTGGAACAGAGTTGTTTACATCTGCAGCATAAAATTCATCATACGGAATGTTCATCAGAACGTAAGCCACCTGCTCAGTTGGAGTCTCGGTCGGGGTCGCCGTTGGGGTTGCGGTTGGCGTTGCTGTCGGGGTCGCCGTCGGAGTCGGTGCTTTAACAAGGCCTTTTACTGCAGTATTCAGCGCATCTTTCGCGGTATCAACAGCGCTCTGGGATTCTTTTGCAGAAAGAGCAGATTTTGCTGCGGTAAGAGCAGTCTGGACAGCTTTCCAGGAGTCTGCGGTGTAGTCAGCTTCCTTTAATGCTTCGGCATCTGCGATTGCTTTTTCAAGTGCTGTGGTGTCTACTGCTTCTGGAGTCGGGGTTGCTTTTTGGGTTGCTGCAAGAGCCGCGGTTTTTACTGCATTCGAAGTTCTGGTTGCACCCGATACAATATCCCATCCTTCAATGTTTTCAATCGTTGCATCTTTTCCAAGAAGTTTCGTTTTGAATCCTTTGCTGTTTGTAGCTGCTTTTTTAAAATATGTAGCATTTTCTGTATTGTATCCAGAACCAGGTGTTACTGCAATATCAGAAAACTTACCGTCTGCAACTGTGATTTTGACATTAACGTCATATTCATCCCATGCATTCTCATCCTCATCGTCTTCTGCAGTTCTGGTAACATGAGCCGTAGACTCATAAGTGCCATCTGCCAGCACGCCACTTGTAGCATCCGCCAGTGCGGTTCCCGGGAGCAGGCTCATGGTCATGGAAGCTGCCATTACGGCTGCTAATGATTTTTTCTGAAGTTCTTTTCTTTTGATCATAACTTCCTCCTTTTTCCTTTTCCACAGTTTTGCAGGAAAAAACAGGGGCAAAACTGTCCTTCATTATTATATTAGTTTTAACTAATCAATAATTGTTTTAACTAACCGTAGATTATTCTACTAATTTTTAATCGTTTTGTCTAACTCTTAACTGATTATTTTTTCTCAAAAGAGGCACAGATTCTGCTTATTGAGTATTTTTACTATTTAATGATCCGATACTGTGAAGTTTGTGGGATGATTTTCGTTCCCACACAGAAAAAATTCCGTAGATATGGAGTTTTCACCGCGAAGAACTCTTTCGTCCATCGCGTTTTACCGCAGAAAGAATGCGGTCCGAAAGGATTCCGATCAGCATTCCGGTGATGACTCCGGCCACGAGAAGCGCCGGCAGATAATAGAACAGTTTGCGGTTCTGCACCACGAGAGCCGCCACGCAGATCTGCGCGACATTGTGCGTCACGCCTCCTGCAATACTTACGCCGGTGATACTAAAGCCCTTGATGTGTTTCAGCAGAAGCATCACAAGAAAGCTCAAAAGCCCGCCGGCAAGGCTGTAAAGGATGGACATTCCATTTCCGAACAGATACCCCATCAGAAGAATGCGGGCGACGGAAATCATCAGGACTTCCCCTGCCGGAAGGAAAAAGAGGCCGACGACTACAACCAGATTGGCAATGCCGAGTTTGATTCCAGGAACACCGAGGTTGATCGGGATCAGTACCTCCACATAACTGAAGATCATGGCAAGTGCCATCAGCATGGCGCATAAGGCAATTTTTCTGCTTGCAGTGCGGCTGTCTCTCATAAATTCCAATTCCTTTCTTCTAAGCTGGTATTATTTTACAATCACATCCGGCGCATCGTCGGCGTCGTCCGTTGTGGATCCGTCACTTTCTACCTCCGCAACCAGCTTATGCGGCAGGCACACGATCGTCTCATTTACCCGGGAAATCGTACCCTGTCTTTTGCAGTAGCCGTCCGGGCAGTCAGCTTCTTCCATATGGACACTTCCGTTTTCGATCACCAGGACATTCGTTCCGTGACCCGTCTGAATTTTCACGGTCTGATTTTCTGCGAGTGAATACGTTCCGTAGACCTCGCCGTCCACCGTGACTTTCATGGTATTTCCATTTTCCGTTTTCGGCAGCCGAAGCGCCAGGCAAGGATTCCAGCCAGGAGCAGAACGGCGCCTGCCAGAATCAGATCTTTTTTCTTCATATAGTTTTCCTTATTCTGAATCAGATGCCAGCCATAACAGCAGTGTCAGCAGGAATACAGCACGGAACAGCGTAAAGAGGATTTCATTTCCGTGAAATTCCTTTACCCCGCAGCGGATATTACCTTTCGGACACGTATCAATACATTTCTGGCACTGGAAACAGTCGCCGGAGATCTCCACGGATCCATCGGATGGCAGTTCCACCGCTGACGGGCACTGTCTCGTGCAGGCGCTGCAGCCGCGGATGCAGTTTTCGCGTTTCCGGTGCAGAGTAAAGAACGGCAGGATCGGAAGCAGAGAAAAGACAGCTCCCATTGGGCACAGGAAACGGCAGAAAAAGCGCTCCTCAAAGAACATGCCGACCAGGATCAGCACCAGAAGAACAATGCCTGGAATATAAGAGGAAAGTCGGAAATTTCCCGCATGCAGCATGGAAAAGACATCCCACGGGCTTGTTCCTCTTGCTTTCTGATAAACTCCTGCAAAGCAGCAAAGAGCAATCAGAAGCAGAATGCCGTATTTGACCAGCGCCAGTTTTTTTGCCAGTTCCGGTTTGATGCGTCTGGGCTTCTTTTTACGTTTCTTACAGATTATACCATAAATTGCATGCATTGCATCCCCCAGACTTCCAAAAGCGCATGCAAAACCGCAGAAAAATCTTCCGAATACGATCGTAAATGCACAGACAAGGAGCAGAGCCGACACAAACGCGGTCATCTCAATTTTTTCACCCTGTCCAAGCTGCGTAAAAATGTATTTCACTCCGTTAAATGCAGCGGTAAATACTGACGGAAGAAACAGGAAATATAAAAGCTGGATTCCGGCACGCAGGCAGGAAACGATCTGTTTTCTCTTCTTTGCCGGTAATGTGGATAGATCTAAATTTTTCATGTTATTTCTCCGCCTTTTCTATTGCTTCCTGCGCCGCATTTCTGATACCGGTGGAGCTGAATGTTGCTCCGCTGATCGTATCAACATCGGCGGACTGTGCCTCAATAATCTTTGGAATGATCGCCTCCGCGTTTGACAGATACGCACTGTCCTCGCCGTCGGCGGATGTGATGGCAAGATCAGTAATCTGGCCGCCCTCTACGGTTACTTCAACTGCAATGGTGCCGCCGAAGCCGTCAGCTTCACCGTCATACGTACCGTCCACGTACTGCCCTTCTGCTTCTGCTGCTTCACTTGCGGCCGTATCCGCCGTGTTGGATGCAGCTGCTGCGGCCTGCAGATTTTCCTTCTGAAGCTGGGTCGTCTCAAGCTCTGCCGAGAGCCGCGCGATCTGATCCTCTTTGTCTCTTTTATCGAGTACGGTATTGTAGCCGATCAGAACAGCAGCAATGACAGCGACATTCAAAAAACGAACAATCAATTGTCTCATCTGTTTTCCCCTTTATTGCGTTACTTTCGCAGCATCCAGCGCATTCCGGCATGCCTCAAGAATGGCTTTTGAGGAGCAGGTTGCACGGGAAACGGTGTCGATGTTTTCAAGCGTTCCGGTTTCCAGAATCTGAGCGGAAACGCCTTTGATTTTGGAGGTTCCTTCGGATGCGCGGCGGATGTAGGAGGCATTCTGACTGTCTCCGTCACCGGTGATGTTGCTTAACGCTACGATTTTATCGTTTTCAATTGTTACCGTCACAGAAAGCTGATAAGCGGTAAAATCTTCATCTTCATCCGGCTCGCAGACGGCAATCGCTGTGTATTCGCCGTCCTGATAGATCTTTTGTTCCGGAGTTTCCGTCGGGGTTGGTGTTGGCGTCTCAGTTGGCTCCGGGATTTCGGTCGGGGTTGGTGTTTCCGTCGGTGTCGGGGTTGGATTTTTCTTTTCCTCAGTTACGCGTTCTGCCTCTTTTAAAGCTTCCTCGATTGCCGCAAGAATTCCCCTGGAGCTGTAGGTTGCGCCGGAAACGGTGTCAACTTCCAGTGTCTGGTTTTTCACAACGTCCTTTGCTGTCTGTTTTGCGCGTTTTAAGAATGCTTCGTCATCTTCACTCTCGGTCACGAGAATTGCCTTGATCGTCTCATCCTGAATGACAACTGCCGTTGTAATGTCTCCCAGATAGCCCTCGCCGGTTCCGTAGTAAATGCCTTCCTCGTATGGGAATTTTCCTTCCGGAATCGTTGTGGTTCCGCCGCTGCTCGTTCCGTTATCCGGAACGGTCTCGCCGTTTGTTGCCTTCTTCGCATTTTCCAGCGCCTGTTTTACTGCGTTCTGGATGCCGCGGGAGCTGTACGTTGCGCCGGATACGAGATCCACATCGGTTTTCTGTCCGTCTACGATGCGGTCCGCTACGACTTTGGCACGGTTGAAGAATGTCTCGTCATCTTCGTTTTCCAGAATCAGTACCGCTTTTATCGTCTGATCCTGCAGGGCTACCGCCACTTTGATGTCTCCCTGGAAACCGGCGGCCGTGCCGTAATAAATTCCGTCCTGATAAGGGAAACTTCCCTTGGATGCAGACGAATTGTTATTGTTCTGATTATTATTCTGGCTGTTGTTTCCGTTGTTTGTATTGCTCTGGCTTCCTCCGTTTGTACTGGAAGACCCGTTCACTGCCGCCTGACTTAAGGCACTCCGCACAGCTTCAATAATACCGCGGGAGCTGTATGTCGCGCCGGAGACCGTATCCACATTCGTACTCTGTGTTGAGATAATCGTCGAAATCAGAGAGGAAGCACTGGAAAGGTAGCTTGGCGTATCGCTGTTTTCCACAATATCAATCGAAGCAATTTTTCCGCCGCTGACAACAACGCAGACTTTCATTGTGCCGCCAAATCCTGTTCCGGTTCCGTAATACGTTCCATCCCGGTAGGCAGCCGGTTCTTCGATTTTAGATACTGTAACGGTTCCGCCGGCAGAGGCTCCGCCGCCTGCCGCTCCTGATGCGGATGCCGGTTCTGAAGTGTCCTCCTGACCGGTCAGTGCATTTTTCACGGCTGCAAGGATACCTTTTGAACTGAAAGTTGCACCGGAAACCGTGTCCACATCCACACTCTGGGATGCGATGATACGGTCGATAACTCCCTTCGCACGGTTCAGGAAAGCTGCGTCCTCGCCGGGAGCGCTTACAATCGAGATCGACTGAATCGTTTTGTCTTTCAATACGACAGAGACTGTAATCGTACCGCCAAAACCTGTTCCGCTTCCTTCGTACGTTCCGTCCGCCAGCTCAAAGCTGCCGGAACCGACGGCTGCGACAAGTTCTGCTTCGGTATCGGTTGTCTTTTTGGTATCGTCCTTCTTTTTTGTATCATCTTTCTTTTCCGCTGCATCGGTATCCTGTTCCGGCTCCGGTGTCACCAGTGCCTCCGGCTGCTCTACGGCGTAAACCGGTGCAGTGTAGCCGTTCAGCGAAATACCGGCACAGGCTGCTACGATAACTGCCGCGAGAGCCGGTGCAAATGCTGTCAGTTTTTTCCATTTTCCCATGGTTATGTATCACCGTCTTTCTTGATAATGTTTGTCTCGTGATCGGATGTGAAATCGTCAGCAATTCCTTCGGTTACATACAGAACGCCGTCCTCATCCTCCAGAATGGTGTCAAATTCATCGCTGTGTGCACGCCAGTATTCGGCCGCCTTGTCCTTCCCCATGATGAAAAGAGAAGTAGAAAGGCCATCCGCCAGTGTTCCGTCAGCACTTACGATCGTCACCGACACCAGACCGTTATTTGCCGGATGACCGGTCGATGGATCGATGATGTGATGATATTTCATGCCATCCTGTTCGAAATACCGCTCATAGCCGCCAGAAGTAATAACCGCCCGGTTGGCCGTCGAGAGAATGCCGAGATAATCATCCTCTGCCTCCGGACTCTGCACGGCAACGCGCCATTTACTGCCGTCCGTTTTCGTGCCGACAACCTGAACGTTTCCGCCGAGGTTGATGAGCCGCTCGTCACACCGCATTCCCGGTAAATATCGGCGATTCTGCCGGAGGTATAGCCCTTTGCGATTCCGCCGAAGTCAATTTTCATGCCGTCCTTGGCAAAGCTGATGGATGCGCTGTCCTTGTCGTATAGGATATCATTGGCATCGGTCAGCGGAAGGAGGCTTTCGATCGTCTCATCCGAAGGAATCGTATAATTTCCGGTTGTAAAACCCCAGGCGTCCATTGATCGGATAAACTTGC